>TBL_comb47_HYPODRAFT_10001151_pt1 | contig 34668 bp, 30 predicted proteins | sample TroBogypolimnion_40_FD_10682 | JGI IMG/M metagenome (IMG submission 10682)
ATCCGCCAGACCATCGCCGCTAAATTCGAAGAAAAGACCTTGCCGATGCTTGACGACATGGGCGGCAAGCTCGCCCGCCAGGGCTCCTGCTTTGTCACGCTGCATGCTGCTGACGGCTCGCTGCGCGGCTGCATCGGCAATATCAACGCGTTTGAGCCGCTGAGCAGAAATATTGCCCGCAATGCGCTGAATTCGGCCTTCAGCGACCCGCGTTTCCCGCCGCTGGACAGTGACGAACTTGAAGAAGTCATCATTGAAATTTCGATCCTGACCCCGATCCGGGAGGTCCCGTCCTGCGAGGATTTCATCGTCGGCAAACACGGCATTGTCATGTCCTGTTACGGACGGTCCGCCGTCTTCCTGCCGCAGGTCGCGCCGGAACAGGGCTGGGACCGGGAAACCACGCTGCGCCACCTGTGCATGAAGGCCGGGCTGCCTGCCGACGCCTGGACCACCCCGGCGGCCAGATTCAGCGTTTTCGAGGCCATTGTGTTCTCGGAAAAAGACGCAAAGTGTCAATGCGACTGAAACTCGAAAATCTCAAAATCAGCATCAGCGAGATTCCGCGCGACTGCCGGAAAATCGACCGCAGGCTCCACCCTTATATTGCAGCGTACTGCCATGCGGCGGCGGCAAATGTCACCGGCTATCGCATCTTGAGCAAAAGCATTGATTCCAGAAGCCGGATACCCCAACTGATCTACTCCCTGATTGCGGACGTTGACGGCCTCGACGCGGCCCCTGCCGGGACGGCGGAAACCGTGGAACAGGAACTGCATTACGACCTTGATTCGCTCAACCTCCCGTCAGGGGGGAACTCGGTCAAACATCCGCTGATCGTCGGCACCGGCCCGGCCGGACTGATGGCCGCATACATCCTGGCGGCCCGCGGCTGCGAACCCGTGATCTTTGACCGCGGCTTCGACGTTACCCGCCGGAAACAGGACATTGACGGTTTCGAGCAGTCCGGAGTGCTCAATCCGGAGAGCAACTATCTGTTGGGGGAGGGGGGCGCCGGCACTTTTTCCGACGGCAAACTCTACACCCGCACCCGCGATTCCAGGATCGGCTTTATCCTCCAGGCGTTTGTTGACGCCGGGGCGCCGCCGGAAATACTTTACCTGAAACATCCCCATATCGGCTCCGACATCCTCCCGGTCATGGTCGCGAACCTCCGCCGGAAGATCGAGGAAATGGGCGGCAAGTTCCATTTCGGGCGGGGCGTAAAATCCCTGCTGCTGAAAGACGGCGTTTGCACGGGCGTCACCATGCTCGACGGCGAAACCCATCATGCTCCGGCGGTACTGCTGGCCCACGGGCTCGGCGGGCGGGAACTCTCCGGCGAACTTATGCGGCAGGGCGTGGCCCACCAGCGCAAAGGCTTTCAACTCGGCTGCCGGATCGAACACCTCCAGGAGTTTATCGACCGCAACCAATACCATCTGGCGAACCGGCCCCACTGCCTGGGCGCGGCGGAATACAGCCTGGTCAGCCGCCCGCCGGAGAAGTTCAATGTCGCCGGCGTCACCACCTTCTGCATGTGTCCCGGCGGCGAGATCGTGCCTTCGACCGCCTTCGCCGGACAGCTTTCGACCAACGGCATGAGCCGGTACGCCCGCAACGGCAAGTTCGCCAATTCCTGCCTGATCGCCACCATTCCGCCGGAAACCTTCGAACATGCCGCCGGGGCCTATGACTTTCTGACCGGCCTTGAACGCCGCGCCTTTGAACTTGGCGGCGGCAATTATACCGCGCCGGCGCAGGATGCCGCGGCATTTGTCCGGCGGGAAAAGCGCCTGGCGGCGGGCGATACCAGCTATTGCTTCGGGTTGCGCCCGGCGCGGCTGGACGAACTGCTGCCGGAACCGGTGTCGCAGGCCATCGCCACCGCGCTGGTTCACTTTGAAAAGATCTTTCCGGGATTCATGAAGTCCGGCCGGATCGTCGGCATTGAATCTTATATTTCCAGCCCGGTCCGTTTCACCAGAGATCCGGAAACAATGGAAAATCCGGTCAAGAAGCTGTATATTGCCGGTGAAGGCGCCGGGTTTGCCGGAGGCATCACCTCGGCCGCCATTGACGGGTTGAAGATCGCTGAACAAATTCTGACCTCCAGGTGAAACATGGATGAATGGATTGAAATAAACCGCGACGATAAACACGTTGCCCGCGAAAAGCAGAAAGCCAAAGAACTCCGCCAGTCCCAATGGTGGAAAAACGAGCTCGCCAAAGGGCGCTGCCATTACTGCGGCAAAACCTTCCCGCCCGACGCCCTGACCATGGACCATGTCCTCCCCATTGTGCGCGGCGGCAAAAGCACCAAGGGCAACGTTGTTCCCTGCTGCAAACAGTGCAACAATGACAAAAAGTATCTGACCCCGGCCGAGATTATCCTGAAGAAACTGGAAAAAAGGGAATAGCCTGAACAGCCAGTAGTCAGTAGTCAGGAGCCGGTAGTCAGAATGGATCAAGACCACCGCCTTAACAGCATTTTGGACACGGTTTACGCTCATTCTGGACACGCCTTTTGCATAATATTTTGCCTTTTGTCTTTCATTCTACTGATCCACATTCTGGACAGTCCTTGAACATATTCTGGACACCGCCACCGTACATTTTGGACACCTGCTCCACTCAACTGTTTTCATAAGCTGGGAGTTCTGGGAAGACTGGGAAGACTGGGATGGTCGCCCGAAACGGGCGGAAATACAACAAAACCATTTTGGACACACCCTCGCAGATTCTGGACTCCCTTTCCCAGTCTCCCAGGTCTTCCCATCGGCTGCCGACATTTCCTTGGAGAGTCCTTGAGCAGAAGCTTTATCTGATTTTCCGGCAACAGTCCCATTATTCCCATTATTCCCATTATTCCCATTTGCCTTATCCCGCACTGGACAACCACTGAGTACATTTTGGACAGCCTTTGAGCACATTCTGGACACTCGACACCGAGTTATTAGAGACCAGTTGAGCACAATGTTTTACAGTTTTCATAACCACTCCGAGACTTTAGAGTCCCGTTGAGCACAATGTTTTACAGTTTTCATAACCACTCCGAGACTTTAGAGTCCCGTTGAGCATAGCTGTTTTCCATTTGTTCCCGCCATTCATCATTCACCATTTACCATTCACCATTTACCATTTACCATTCACTATTTACGTTCTTTATCCCGCAGTCGCGGGAGACAACCACTCCGAGGAGTTGGAGTCCCGTTGAGCATAGCTGTTTTCCATTTGTTCCCGCCATTCACCATTTACCATTCACTATTTACGTTCTTTATCCCGCAGTCGCTGGAGACAGCCACCCCGAGGGATTAGAGAGCTGTTGAGCAGAGGCCTTTTGACTACAGAGACACAGAGGTAAATCTGTTTTCATGATTCCAAAACTTTCAACTTTTTTCGCTTTCTTCTATTCCATGCTTTATCATTTTCAATTTTCAATTATGTACACTCCGAGCCTCTAGATACGTCTTGAACAGAACCATTTTTAACTTTTATCGCTTCCCGCACTATAGGACTTTTTTAAACTTTAGAATTTTAGAACTCCAGAACTTTAGAACTTCGGCTCATTGTCCCTACATATATAGATGTTTTTGTCAACGCAAAAACGTGCAAAGATTTTAAAGGCAAGATATTATCTGGTATTTTTTACTTTAAAGAGATGTAGTATTCCCGGATCGTTCACATCGCGGAGAGCGTTTTGCAACTCTTTTGCCTCATAGCTGATGCTGGCGTTATAAGATAACAGTATTTCTACCAGTTCATGCGAATTTTGTCGAATCGCCGCAAGCATAGGCGTGTCCAGGTTTTTATCCCTGATTTCCGGGTCGGCATGGGCATCAAGCAAAAGTTTAGCAAGTTCCAGATTGCCTGCGCGAATCGCAATCAATAATGGAGTAGCGCCGTTCTTGTCGGTGCAGTTTATATTTGCTCCGTGACTTAATAGCAGTTGAGTAAACGGAACGAGATTTGCCCGGACGCTAGCCAGCAGCGGACACTCCAGATTTTTGTCTGCCAGATTGATATTGCAGTCGACATCCAAAAGCGTTTGCGCTATTGAATTTTGTCTCTCTCTTGTTGCACGCAGAAATGCGGTTTCTCCTGAATGATTTTGGGCGTCAATCGGTACTGAAGTCTTATCCAAACAAATTTTCACCAAAGCGAGGTTGTGCCAGGATGCCGCAAGATGCAATATGGTATTGCCCCAGCGGTCCGGATGCAACACTTCTTCACAACCTGCATGTTCCAATATATCTTTGAATAAGTCTTCCCGTCCGCGTATTACCGCATAATGCAGTGCGGTTTGCCCAAGATCATTCTGTGCGCTGGTGTCGGCTCCGCGATTCCGCAAGAGCGTGATTTTCGCCAGATCGGCAGTTTCCACTGCCAACAGCCACGGCGTTCTGCCGCGCCAGTTGACCTGATTGATGTCAGCCCCATAATCAAGCAACAATTTCACCGCGTTCACGCTGCCGAAATTAACGGCGTGAAACAACGGAGAAACCCCGTTCCCGTCGCTTTGATGCGGGTCAGCACCAGCTTTCAGCAATTGTTCGAGTTTTTGCAAATCATTACTAAAGATTGCCTCATTCAATTCATCAAATTTCATATATTCTCCAAGATGGTTTATCTGATTTCGCTTTTATGACAAGATTATTTTATGTAAAAGTACAAATAGTAGCAAAAACTACTAAAAATTTAAAAATTGTATAATATATGGAATTATCTCTCAATCCATGAACGTGTTCATGGATTGAGAATTACAACATTAAGGTCAATACAGTGCGCTTGAAGGAACTAATCAATAAGGCTCCAAACCGATACTTCTTTATGACGCAGACCGGGGCAATGCACATCGTCCTCTTTATATAATTCTTTGCCGTCTTTTTTGCAAAACGATATGTCGTCAAAACTGTATGGCATTATAGAAACACCAACTATGTCGCTAAGTTTTTTAAAAGATTCCAATGAAATATCAGTCCATTTTTTCCAATATCCAATGTTAGCCGCAACCAGTAATATGGGATTGTTTTTATCATAGTTGGCCCATATTCCAGAGCCAATATCTTCGGGACGTATTTCGACAAATTCATGGCGGATATTTCCCTTATTCAGTTTTTCTTGGTTTGCCACAATATACAAATGGTAGTTTAAAAGTTCCATTGCTGCATAAATTGGACAGTTTGACCGATAGCGACTATCATTATTGACGAATTTCAGTTCACAGACCACCGGCTGTCCGCCCGATATTCCCAACAGATCAATGCACGTTCTACGACTATTACTAGAAAAGACTACCGGTAACTCCATGTCAATCCAATATATAGTTTTTTTGCAATACTGCGAACTTTCACCTAAAATCGTCTCTGCTGAAGGACAAATTAGGCTTTTGCCCACCAGTCCTAAAATTGCCCGCTGTATTGCTTTTTCCCTTTTATCTTTAATTTCATGCTCAAGCGTTCCTGGCGTAGACTTAGATGGATCATCTTTGCCACGACATGCCGTAATTTTTTCAATACATTTGGCTTTGCTACTTTTGCACTTTGAACAAAATTCGTCCAAAACGACTTCTCTCAATTGATCAAAACTCATCTTTGCCTCCAATGTTTTTTGCATAGGTTCCGCATAATTCAAAATTGATTCCATATTCTTTGGCTTTTTTCAAAAATGACTCTCCGGCATAATCAATTCCATCTAACGATACGGCCACAAATTTTAACGGAGGAGTTAATTTTCTTAGAATCTCCCCGGCTTGGATATATGTTTCTTTTACAAACGGATTACATACGCGCCGGGGGTGATTTTTAAATTCAGCCTGCACATGTTTTAAGAAAGAATCATCTTTTTTAATCATTGCCTTTGCCCAGGCGGCAGCCAATACGAACGCATCATCAAATGTTGTTTCAGATTTCTTGCAGTACAATGGGAATAAACCTGTTTCAAACCCAAAATTGTCTTGAGATATCCATACATTCTTATCTTCCCTGAGCTGCATATGCAAAGATTCAGCAAAAGAAAACTCGATACCGCTTTCCTGGCCAATTCCCGCCATCAGTAAAAAACTTGATTTAGACACGGACATATTCTTCTCCTATAACTTGAATGCGTTTTTGATTCCATGCATTACCGCGCCGGCAGAACATCTTTTCCGGTAATCGGGCGAATAAGGCAATCCGGAGCGTTCGCGCTTGGCAGATTCAGTCATTTCGTACACGATAGCATTTAACACGCAATCATTTAACATCACATCCACATTATAGCGAATGTAAAACTTCGGATATCCTTCGTAACGATCCAGCGCACGCAAACTCTTGTCTGAAATTTCCCAAAGCAGGCCATTGACCAGGGCTCCTGGTTTCCGTTCAATATCGGCGTACTGACGTTCAACCACTATATAATCCATCAACACGGCGGAACCAATCGGAACTGCATCCGGACAGCGGTAAGACATTTGTTCTATGTTCATGTTGGAGCCATAAGCGAAGTAATACATTTTTCAAATACCTTTCAATTACAAATCTATTTCAGCGCCCGGAGCCGCCATTTGAACGTTATCCGTAAAGCCCGCGAGCAACTCGGCATGTTCGGTGTGAATTGGAATCGTCATGGCCGGTTTCAAGGCCTGCACTAATAATCGCAACTCATTCAACGAAGCGTGGCCGCCCGCATGGATTTTCTCAAAGCGCACTTCAGGAGAGGCCTGCAACGCTAAATATTTGGAAGTATCCTTAATATACCCCGGCCACAGCGAATAAATAACCCCGAATTCCTTAAAACTGCATTGTTCCGCAATATGCTCAATATAAGACGTTTTTATAAAATAACGGTCGGGTTCTTTTGCTATATCTTCTAAAAGCAGCAGATTGCCAGACGCATAAATTTCCCTCGTGAATTCTCCGAAAAATTCCGGGTTTTCTTTCAAGACGCCATAATACCGGCTGGCAGTCTTGCCCTTGGCAATAACTTTAATTTTGTCCCAGCTAAAGTCAGGAATTTTACTCGCCGGGCTGACCATTTTAAACTGCCGTAAAACCCAGGCGGAATAAATATCCAGAACCAATACTCTGTCGCTTTGAATTGCCGCCCGGTAACAGGAAACCATACGGTCAATGTTTTGCGGCGAAGCAATCAGAAAAAACGGCAGATTATTATAACGGTTAAGGCATTCAATCATTTCCTTTTCCACCGCGCGTTCGTTTAATGCTTTGCCGTCATCTCTTCCGAGCATCGTCCCCTCAATAATCAAAGCATCAATTTTCTCAGGCGGATTATCCACCAGATGCTTAAAACAATTTGTTTTACGGCCGCTTCCGCGAAAATCCCCAGTGTAGAAAATTCGATTCCTGCGGTCACTAATCAAAAATGCCATTGAGTCCGGAGCTGAATGATCCGTGGGATAAGCCGTGATTGAAAAGTCGCCAATAGAGAATTCCTGAAATGGCCGAATGAAATTAACCTGACGCTTTAATAAAGATTTCCCGTTGAATAATACCGAAGCTTGGATTAACCGCCAAGTAATTTCACCGCAGTAAACAGGAATATTCGCGGGAAGTTCTGATAATTGGCCGTAATGATCCATATGCGCATGGCTGAGAAGTATGGCGTCAATCTGATCCGAATCCGGGATTAAACGAGTGTCGCCGGTAACCGCAATGCCCGCATCAAGCAGCAAACAAGTATTCGGAGTGCTGACAATAACGGAGTTGCCGCCGATTTGATTCATGCCGCCGTTGAATTTTATCTTCATTTGGCTTCTCCTGAATGAACAGATAGTATTTTCCGCGCAATCGCGCAAATTTCATCAGACAATGATTTGGGTTCTATTATTTGGGCATTGCCTTGCTCCGCAAACACCCATTTTATAATTTGTCTCTTTTGCGCGTATTTTATCGTAAGCAAAATTGAGCCGTCCGGATTTTTTATAATCTCATTGCCGGTATGTTCGTGCTGTTCAAGGACTGCCTGGCGGATTGCGGCGGCACAATGCATCTTCACATTAGAAATGTTCTCAAAATCAAATAATCCTTCATGGGCAATGGCTTCCCTTATTTTTTCGTCCCGCACAAAATCTGTTTCCAGTATTTTCGCGGCCTTTATTCGGTGCAGCGCCAGTGTAATAATCCTGGGCTCTTTTAAAGTCTTGCCGTTTGACGAGTGCAACTGGCCGCGCAAATACCAGATTCCCTGACGTTCCACCATGAAGTGCGGGGAAAATATTTGTGCTCTGTTTTTACCGTCTCCGGCGTGATACTTTAATTCCAGGTTGTGACAGGAGATGCAGCTTTGAAAAACTGTTTCCACTATTTGAACGTTATACTTTACCCGCTGGTCAAACGCCGCCACAAAGCAGTTATAATCGCTCTTGGTTTTCTCGTCATCCTGAAATTCAAGAATCGTAGCATCCATGGAACGGCGAACGCCGCTTTTAAAAGGTTCCGGCAATACCGTTTCAGCCAGTTTTGTGCCAATAATGGTTAATTGCGGATTTCCGACATTCAGGAAAGACGTGTCAACATACGGGCTTTTAAGAAAAAAGACTTTCTCGCCGGCGTCATAATCAATATGTGCGCCTCGCTCGTCCCGCAGATAAGCGATGTCCCTCAGAAATGTCTTCTGGCTGACTTCAAACTTGGTCAATTTCTGAAAAATTTTATAATTCAGGTGCTTGCCTTTATCTCTCATTAAAGAGATAATTTCAGCCAGCCGGTCAACCTTTATTAATTCGTTCATAGTCTTACCACTTTTAATAATTTCATGATAAGAGTATTATATATCAACATAATGGACAAATCATGTCCACTATATGAATAGTTGAAAAAATATTCAAGAAAACTGCAAAAACGTTTTGATTCGAGAATAAACTAATATTTAATGATTAAGGTTCGTTTTTAAGAGAAACAGGGTCAGATTTGCTGTTTTTGAATAGTGTTTTAAAATCTGCCACAAATGATATGCAGAGCGAAATATTGAACAGGCAAGAGATTAATTTGGGCAATATCCCTGTAAAGCCCGGAGCCGTAACATCCGGGCTTCCTTTTTTTTATGAAAAAGTTTTATAAAATGTATAAAATATGTTGCTAAAAATACGTCATTGGAGTATAATACAAATATGGAATTCATCGAAACAACTATTTTTACAAAGCAAGTCCAGGAACATTTAAGCGACGATGATTACAAGGAACTCCAGGAGGCGTTGATTTTAAATCCTTCGGCAGGCAGTGTAATTCGCGGTTCCGGTGGTTTGCGAAAGATTCGCTGGCATGTTGAAGCCTCCGGCAAAAGCGGCGGCGTAAGAGTCATTTACTACTGGCAGAATCAAAAAAAATTAATATATATGATGCTGATGTATCGCAAAAACGTTCAGGAAAATCTAACTCAGAAAGAGTTGTCCGCACTTAAAAAAATCATGGAGGTATTTTAGCATGGAAAAAGAACTTTTTAATCAATTGCTTGAATCAGTGAAAGAAGCCGGAGAAATAAATAAAGGCTTAAAAGCCCCGTCAAGAAAATTTTCTTATTCTCCGCTTGATGTGAAAGCAATCAGAAACAAGCTGCACTATTCACAGGCAAAGTTCGCAATGCTGATCGGAGTAAGCCCGAGAACATTGCAAAACTGGGAACAGGGGCGTCGTCAGCCGGTTGGCCCCGCCCAGGTATTATTGCGTGTTGCGTCCAGTAATCCCAAGGCGGTTCAGAAAGCGCTGGCGATGGGATAATGAATGACAACGATGTGACTCCGCAGGCACTTTTAATATCGGACAACTGTGGGACTCAGTGCAGATTTTCGCCGGTGGAGCTCATGGTCAGGTCGCAATGCAGGACGCCGCGCTGCTGGCGGAGAGAATCCGCCAGATGCCGGATGTTTTCGGCGCTGCCTTTCACCATAATCATTTCGGCGCAGATGTCATGGCTCAGATGGACATGCGTGGCCGCCAGCACATCATCATGGCTGTGGTGCTGAATGTGGGTGATCTTTTCGCTCAATTCGCGCTGATGGTGATTATAGACCAGGGTAATCGTCCCCAGTACCCCGGCGGCTTCTTCCCATTGCTCGGCAACGATTTTATCCCGGATCAGGTCCCTGATGTATTCTGACCTGTTCTTATACTTCGATTTTTGGACCATTTCTTCCAGGGTTTTACATAAAGAGTCCTCAAGCGAGATGCTCAGTCTTACCAGTTCATTCATTATAAAACTCCTTGATTTTTAAATTAACCACAGATTAACCACAGAGACACAAAGGCACAGAGAAAACCTTTTTTTACCACAAAAAACACAAAAAACACGAAAAAAGACAAATATGTTTCACCATGAAGAACATGAAGGTCCGAACAACGGACGGCGATATTATTTTAAGCTTCAATTTCTTCATACTACTATCCGTCATAATCTTGTTTTTTTAGAAATATTTTTATACAGTCGTTTTCATAAGTTTCTAAATCTCAACGTTTAAAATGCTCAGCAATGCCGAGGATAATTTCCGTCATTTTATCCGTCAAATAAAAGTTCCGGAGGAGGGTCGCGAGGGGGAACCCGGAACTGTCCGGGTTTCTCCTGCAAACAAAAAATTGTTTCCAACTACTCGCCACCGGCGGCTCGCCGGGCGTGATCCAACGTCGAAACGTTGGTCGCCGGAACGGCGAAATACTAAGGGATTTTTTCTGTCAGGCTTCATATTTTATCCTGTATATCCTGTGTATCCCTGTTAAATCAGAAAGCCGGTCAGACGACCGGCGCTCCCAGGCTTGGGCTTCATTTCCTTCATGCCCTTCATGGTGAGTGTATTTGTTTTTTTCGTGTTCTTTCGTACCTTTCGTGGTTAAGGTGTATTTAACTGTTTCTTTTGGTTGCGGCTACGCCTTTGTGGTCAATTGCACAATTACTGAAAAATTCCGCCGTTGTGGAAGAACATGAAATAATCCACCACGACGATTGCCAGGACAATCCGGTAGTAGCCGAATATGCTGAATGTCCGCGTTTTGATGTAGTTCATTAAGAAGGCGATCACTGCCCAGGCGACGAAAAAAGAGACCGCGGTGCCGACGGCCAGGATCAGCCATTCCTCTTTGGTCATGGCTATCCGGTATTTCCACAGCGAATAAACCGAGGCTGCCGCCATTGTTGGAATCGCCAGAAAAAACGAAAATTCGGCGGCGGCTTTCCGCGACGCTCCCATCAACATGCCGCCGATGATCGTCGCGGCCGATCTGGACGTGCCGGGAATCATCGCGAAGCACTGAATCATGCCGACCATGAACCCGGTTTTAAACGACATGCCGTCCACGTCATCGAATTTAGCGATATGCTTTTTCCGCTCAAGCAGGATTAGAATTATTCCGCCGACAAACAGCGCGGAGGCAACCACCCAGTGATTGAACAGATGGTCTTGTATTTTTTTCCCGAACAGTCCGCCGATCACCAGCGCGGGAATGACGGCAATGGCGCTTTTGAACCAGATTGAAAAGACTTCATCGAATTTTTCCCGTTTTTCCGGGGTGTCCCTCCTGAGCGGCGGAAACAGCCGGTCGCGGAAATACACCACCACCGCCAGAATCGCGCCAAATTGAATCACCACATCGAACATCTTTTCGAAGCCGGGGTGCAAATGGAAAAATTCTCCCGCGATAATCAGATGCCCGGTGCTGCTAATCGGCAAAAATTCGGTAATCCCTTCGATAATCCCAAGAATTATCGAATTTATAAGTTCATTGTCCATATACCTTGTCCATCCGGTTAAATTTTATTGACTGTAGCTTTTACATCCGGTTACATTACTGTCTTTCAGCAGCTTTTCAATCGCGATTCGGAGCAAAAAACATCCATAATTATCTCTAACAAAGGCACAAAGAAAAGTGGGCTTTCAGGTTAGAAAAGATGAATATCCAAATATCCCGTCCCGCAAGGCAGGATCCCGCTAAGCGGGAAATATCCAACAGATGAATGAAAGGCTAAGAACAAAGGCAAGTTTTATGGCTCTTCTCTTCGTGTCTTTGTGCCTTTGTGCGAGAATATGTTCAGATTTTTGGAATTGCACCCATTGCACTAACGTTTGATGCCGTCGGCATCACTGAACCGGCGGTATTCCCTCAACGCTTCCCTGAGCCATTATTCTGCTTGCATAAATCGTCTTTGGGTATAGCTTATACTTAACAGCGAGCGAGGGAATAACATGAAAAAAAGTTTATTTGCAATCATTCTTTCATGGTTTGTCTGCATTGGCGGGTTTGCGGCGGAAAAAATTCCTGCTGAGGTCATGCAGAAAATACAGGCGGTCGCGGCGGAAGCCTTTGAAGACAATCCTGAAATGCAGCGCAGCATGGTACAGGCGGAAGCTAAAGGATATCTGGATTTAAAGAATCTGAAAGCCGACGACATCCCGGCGGATATCGTAAAGAAGATCAAAGAAGAATTTACGGAAGAGTTCCCCGGACGCTATTCTCTGCAAAAAAATCTTGCGGAACAGAACATCAAAGCCTATCGTGAAATCAGAAACTTTTCCGACAAGGACGTGCCCCCGGAAATCATAAAGAAAATTATTGATGCGCATACGGAATATACTTATTCAAACTTGAGGATAGTCATTGATTCCAACGTTAAGGCATACAAAAAACTCAAAGCGTATTCCAATCCGGATGTGCCGGACCATATCATGAAAAAGATCGTGAATAATGCATTGGAAGATTCTCCGGACAGCATCGTGCTGGCCAAATTTGTGGTTGACGATCAAATCAAATCGTACAAGAAGCTGAAACAGTGTTCAATCCCCGGCGCGCCGGCGGAAACGATCAAATCATTGATTGCGGAAGTTGACGCCATATATCCATACGACTACAAAACGCAGGAAGTGCTGGTCACGGAAGCCGTGAAAAGACTAAGAAAACAGGAGTCCGCCAAGTAATGCCCGGCTTTATCCCATCAACACGTTTGCATTTATTTTAATTATTTTTTGTTTTTTTCTAAAACAGGTATTGACAGCCAAGTATAATCTGAATATAATCATGGTATAATCAAGTATAATTAGAGAGTTGACGATGTTAATTCAAGAACGAAAATTAAATGGAACGCCAGTGTATCTGCAAATAAAGAAGCAGTTACGGGATTATATAGCCAGTAATAAGCTTGAGCCGGATGCGCCGATTCCGAACGTGAAGCAGATCGCTGCAATGGCAGGAGTAAGTGTTCGCACGGCAGATATGGCGATGGTGGCTTTGATTGAAGACGGTGTTTGTTATCGTCGTCCGAAAAAAGGCACTTTCGTGGCACATAGTGTATTTGCCAATATGGGTCAGCGACGGGTGGTTGGAATCACCTGTAATGATTCTCTGCAAGAAATGGAAAACAACTTATTGGATATGGCGATATACCGTGGGATTGCAGAGAAAGGGCAGGATTTGAAGGTGGTGCCTTTTTTCATTACCGGGGGGCTGGATGAAAATATTGATTTTTATCGCAGCAGCCGGGAAATGGCGTTGACTGGAATTGTACTGCTGAGAGTATCTCACGATAAACCCCTCAATCATTTAAAAGCATTTCCAGACATTCGTTTTGTGCTTATTAACTATGACATTACCAACTTCTCCGATGCCCCGGATAATGTTGTTGGAATTTTCAACGACGACTTTGCCGGCGGGTATCAGGCGGCTGAATATATGATCAGCAAAGGGCATCGCGAGTTTGCGGTGTTCAGCTATGAAGTCAACGACGAAAACTACCATCATCGTATTGACGGCTTCCTGCAAGCCCTGAATGACAGCGGAATCAGAGTTCCCCTTGAACTGGTGCTTAATGGCGGTAGCCCGTTTGGCAAGAACGAAAGAGGGCTGATTGAAATAGGAACTGAGCTTATGAAGCGAGCGTTAAGCTCTGGACAAAGATTTAATGCAGTGTTTTGTGTTAATGATTATTTGGCCTTCGGGGCAAAAGAATATTGCCAGTCCATAGGCAATGACATTGATGTGATCGGTTATGATAATTTAAATCCTCAATTATCACAACGGATGTTTTTCCCGACGATATCAATTGATTTTTGCAGTATGGGGCGGAAAGCCGTGGAAGTACTTTCAGGACAGGCGGTATCAACCCAAAAGATTATTAGAATAGTACCACGGCTTATACCAAGATGAATTTGATTATTCCGGCAGGATAAACTTGCAGGACTAAGTAGAGAAATAACAAAATCTGGAGAAATAAATGTTGAAAATCAGACGATTTAAAAATAATCCTATCCTGGGGCCAAACCCGGATTTACCATGGGGACGTGACGAAGCGCGCAATCCCGGCGTAGTTTTTGACGGCAGCAAGTTTCATATGGTGTTCACTGCCTCAACTAACATTTCCGGAGGCGGAGACATGGTATTAGGTTATGCTCAGAGTTCCGATGGAGTACACTTCGAATGCACACCAGAGCCATTTTTGCGTCCCTCGCCCAATCCGGACGATTTTGACCACGGCACGGTAGAAGACTGTCGCATTACTGAATTCGATGGTCAATACTATATCGCGTATGCGGGCCGTTCACTTAACATCAAAGATTTTGCAAATGGAGTTCGCAGACTCGGACCGGGAAAAAGTCGCAATCCGACTTGGACAGATAACTTCCGGAGGGTTGGACTGGCAGTAACCCGGGATTGGAAACAGGTTGACCGGCTGGGACCAGTTACCAGCGAGCACATGAGCGATGCGAATGTGATGTTATTCCCGGAAAAAATTAACGGCAAATATGTCATGCTGCACCGTCCCACCCCGTTCATCCCGTGGACTCTGCCATTGATTTACAATCCTGGTTGTATCTGGATATCATTTGCCGATATTATGACCTGTTGTGCGTCAGATGCCAGAGAAATGCCGTGGAATATGCAGGACGGCAGAGATGTTCCTGACGATCATCTGCTGATTAAACCTGAGTACGAATGGGAGAAATTGAAAATTGGCGGATCGGGAGTGCCGATTCCGACAGATGACGGATGGCTTACTTTTTATCATGCGGTGGACCGGGACGGCGTTTATCGCGTCGGACTTATGTTGCTGGACCGGAATGACCCGAGAAAAGTTATTGCCCGGTCTCCTCAACCGATTATGGAACCTGAGGAACCGTATGAACTAAAAGGCCGGTATCCGAAATGTATTTTCCCCTGTGCCAATTTAGTAGTCGATAACGAAATATTCATGTACTACGGAGCGGTTGATCTATACTGTTGCCTGGCAACATTAAAATTACAGGATGCATTGAATTATGTTCTAAAATACAAAGTTCGGGACACGGTCGTTGTTCCGGAATACAGCAAGTCCAGAGTATTTAGTCTTGAAATGAATGTTTAAAAAGGGTTTTAACGGTAATGCATAGATTCATAAAAAATATTCTGATGCTATTTATGCTCTGGATGTTATCAACCGCATATGGTGTTAATAACGGAGTAACAGTATTTAATGCCGGCGTAGGCGGGCATAATAGCGCAGACGGGTTAGCCAGGATGACAAAAGATGTCCTGGCGTTAAAACCTCAAGGTCTTATAATTGAATTCGGCATTAATGACGCTTTGAACCCAAAGCGGCTGATTGAACCAGACAAATTCAGCGAGAACATGAATGAGATTGTTCACCAGGCAAAAGATGCCGGCATAAAATATATTGCAGTCGTCACCCTGCATCAGGTCATTGAGTCTTATGTCCGCGAACGCCACGCAAATTATCCGTTTACAGAGGATTTGAATTCCAGAATCAGTCAATACAATCGCAAAATTCAAGCATTGGCGCAAGAACAGAATTTGTTGCTGGTAGATTTTAATTCAATTGCGGGGACTGCTTCAGAAGCAGCTTCCAGTTTGATTAGAAATGCTGCAAACAGTCACAGCCGCGATGGAATTCACCTGACCCCTGCCGGCGCCCGGCGCCTTGCTGAAACAGTGGCGGACGTCCTTTTCCCGTCAGTCAAAGACGGAGACAAAATTATATGTTTCGGCGATAGCATTACCTGGGGCGCTTCGCTCAAGGGCTCCGGCACCGCTACCGGCGAAACTTATCCGGCGCAACTGCAATTACTATTAAATAAACGGACAGGCATGTCTGTCACAACGCAAACTCCTGATTTTAAAAATGCAGAGTCTTTGAGCAACAGCTTCATCGCATTGCAGCTTGCCTCGCCTGAGCAAGGTGGAGGAATACTCAGCATTAAAAATGCAGTCGGCAAAGAATTCATCAACTTAAAAACTTCTGCATCTGTCTGGAAAATAAAATTGAAAAAAGTCAAATCCGGCAAAGCCAATCCGGCAGTAATCAATCTGACTATTGATCCTGAACAAGACGACGGAACCAGCAATAAAAATTCGGAACAGCAGACCGATGAACTGGAGATAAGCTCCGCCAAACTCAAGGTTGATTGCCGCATAGTCAAAGAACAGGCGGGCATGAAATATCTTTGGACCGGAATTGATATTGGTTCCGAGAAAAAAGTACTTGACGTGTGGGTCAGTTTTGCTTTGGACGCTAAAGATCCGTTTTGTCGTATCAAAGCCGGATTCGACAACCGCAGTACTGAATATACGGTTTTTTATTTTACCGCTCCCAGATTGGAAGGAATCGGGGCCATGGATGGCCGCCCGGAACTTGATCAACTGGCGACTCCAAGCTATAATGGCCGGTTGATTCTCAATCCAGTCAATAAAGGATTGCTCGGCAAGCAGCAGATATTCCAGCCCAACCGGTCCGGTCACAGCATGCAGTTTGATGCTTACAGCAATTCCGGACATGGTTTGTATCTGGGATGTTTCGACGGACTTCAATACGCCAAACGCCATCAACTGGAAACTTCGCCTGAATCAGGTATTTGCTGGGCAATAGTTAATGTCCCCAATAACATGAAGAGCGTACCGCAGCGCTGGGAGGTTCCTTACGAATCGGTGATCCGCTGTTTTTCCGGCGACTGGTATGATGCCTGCCAAATATACCGCGACTGGGCTCTTAAGCAGTCCTGGAGTTCCGAAGGACCGGTATTGACTAGAAAAAGCATCCCGCAGTCTTTCAAGGAGATTGACGAATGGCTGTCCATGGCATTAGGTCAAATGACTTCATTTCGTACGGAGTTTGACCAGATGTCCAAAGATTTCAAGCCTTTCAATATGGGGGTAATGTGTTTTTCATGGGGCAAAGATCATTTCTTCAGCCAGCACAATCCGGAACGCTTTCCTCTGGACGCAAAAGACAAAGAGTATTTGAAACTGGCCGCGGAGAACAAAATTAAAGTGATGGGTTACATTCAATTTACCGGATGGGATGACACTACCGCCAGTTTCCAGGCGGCTGACGGATATAAGAATTCCGTAAAGAACTTCGCCGGGCAGAGCCTGAAATGGCCGGATACGCCCGACTTGAAGAAAACGACCGGAAGCGCTGTTGTCGCCTATCCCGGAAAGGCCTGGTCACAAGTGCTTGGCGACGCGGTCGAAAAAATGGCCCAGGCCGGCTTTGACGCCGCCTATCTTGACTCCGGAAATCATGGCGGAACATATTTTAACTTTAACTCCGAATGCAGTGCCGATTCCGGCGGCGGCAACAGCTATATCAAGGGAAGCCAGCAGTTGATGGAGAATTTGCGCAGCCGGGCCCGGAAGATCAATCCTGATTTCAGTTTTACCGCGGAGAGTTTCTGGGAAGGAAACATCGCGCAGCTTGATGGTATTCTGGTTTGTAATACCACTAATATCTATCTGGAAAAGGATCGTGTCCTGGCAATTCCAATGGCGCAGACCGTCTATCACGATTACGCGATCATGTTCAGCGCCTGGCCCAGCAAATGGGATCTGGAACGTGACAACGGGCGCGGTTATATTGCTAAATTCGGACTTGCATTCGTCTGGGGAGTTAAGGGCGGCTGGAATATGCTTCCGCTGCTTTACAAATATCCCAATCATGCAATCGCACTGGAAAGCAGCCTGAAGCGCTACGAAGCATATTCCCGGGCTCGGCAGTTTCTGCTCTACGGGCAAATGCTGCGTCAACCGGCAATAATATCACCATGTGAATCATTGCCGGTAAAATGGCATAAGAGCTATTCCGAAAAATATTATGATATTAACATGCCGGCGATATTGTGTTCTGCATGGCGATCGCCAGACGGCAAGTTTGGTGTGGCCTTGTACAATATTTCCGAAAAAAATCAGCGGGTCTCGCTGAAACTGAACAAAGCGGAATATGGACTTTCGCAACGGAATAAATATGAATTTACTCCATTGTATCCGTCAGGCGGAAATATTCAAGCGCAAAACAGCAATGATTGCATAACTTTGAATCTGGAAATTCCGGCATACAGTCCGGCGGTATATGAACTATAAAAAAATATTTAATGCAAACCCAAAAACAAAACAAGGAGATGTGATCATGAACGCATCAAAGTACGGATCCAAGTCGGGAAAAAAGAGAAATTTCACACTCATAGAATTGCTCGTTGTCGTGGCTATCATTACGATTTTGGCGGCAATGCTGCTGCCGGCCTTGAACAAAGCCAGGGATGTTGCAAAATCTGCATCATGCACAAATAATCTCAAACAATTTGGAATATCCCATGCAATGTACATTAACGACTTCGACTGGGTACTGCCGGATGGCAATGTCGGCGGCGTTGTAACAAACCCGTTCATCGGCTTGTATAAAAACTGGTACGAAAATATTGCGCCATATATTAACAATATGAGTTTTGCCTCAGCGAACAGCACCAACAAACTTAATTGTTATGTCTGCCCTGCTGCGCTTCCCAGCCAGAATCTGCGCGGCAATGACAACGGTTATAATACCAGCGGCAGAGTGTTCGGTTTTGCTTACAATACAGTATTAAGGTCGCAGGGAATGTATGTGCTGATCCGCCCGGTCTTGATCATGTCCCCTGTCAGAACGGTCTTTTTGGCGGACGGCAATATTGCTACGTTCAGTCAATGGACCACTGCTGAAACTTATCCGGTAGGCACCAGCCGGACTTCGTACCGGCATCAACGGCAAGCCAATGTGGTATATGCGGATGGTCATGTTGCCTCACAAAAGGTTATTGAAAGGTGGAATTATAATTTAAGTGTCGGAAATTACTAAGTAAGAATAATATAATGGTTAAATGGATTTTCATAACCCTGATATTCGGCTGTAGCTGTTTTGATGCCGCGGCCACCGGGAAAACCGTTTTCCGGGATGATTTCAAAAACAACGGACGACTGGAAAAAGATGGCTGGCAGCAGGATGTGAAATCCGACAAAGATGACTGGAAAATTGAAAACGGCAGACTTAAAGCACTATGCGCATTTAATCCATACAAAGGAATTGCCTATAGCAGAAAGCTTCCATTAGTTAAACGCGGCGTCTTGAGTTTTGATGTTGTAGTCAACAGCAATGGTACGGAAAGATACAACCAATTGTCGCTTAAAGTGAAGTTTGGCGATATCCTTACCGCGTTTTCCGGCTACAACCGTTCCTGGATGTTATTGCGCAACAGTAAAGACCAGGTTGTTATTGGACCGGTCAAATCCGGTCAGATTACCCGATGCCGGATTGTTTTTGACGCTGAAGCAAAAACTGTGGAATATTACTTGAACGATATGGATAATCCGGCTTATGTTGATACCGGTATCGCGATTATTCCTGTAAAAGCGGCGGACTGTAAACTGGAAATAAGCAATTACGGACTCGCGGAAACAACAATATCGAACGAAGTTTTCAACCTGAAAATGGAAGAACTGGAAGCTGTCGCGCCAACTGCGGGGTTGGCGCAAGGTTCAGCAATACTTTTCAACGGTATAGGTTCTGCATATTATCAACTGAAAGCAGTCATGGCCTGCCTTAAAATTAAAGATGTCCGTGAGTATAATCTGGTTACCGGTTTGAGTGAGACAGCAAAAAACAATTTCAGTCTGGACAAGGTTCCGCCGGTTACGCTGCAAACTATTCCTGAATATATCATTATGGCGGATATGCCTGCCGGTAATGCCATCCCCGGCAGGGTATGCCGGATAATTGCAGATTCCGTCAAAAATGGCAGTACGCTGATTATCCTCGGAGGTCTTTTTACATTAAACAAAGGCGAATTCAGCGGTACAGAACTGGAGCAACTGCTGCCGTTGAAGATCGGTTCGCCCTGGGCAGTAAAGGAATTTATTACGCCGGAAGTTGTCGATAAAGATCTGAACGGCAGAGGATTGGTCAAATATATGCATCAAATGGACGTGTTAAAAAATGCACAGATACTGGCGACTGTCAACGGCGAGGCGTTTGTCGTCGGAACCCGTTACGGACATGGACGCATTATCGTCTGCCTGGGCATACCCTGCGGTAAATTTGCCCCTGGAGAAAGTATGTTTTGTCAATCTCCGCAATGGCCGGAATTTATTGCTGAAATGATAAGTAAAATCAAATAAAACCAAGAAAAATCGAATGGAGACCTCAATGAGAAGAATTATTGGTATATGCTTAATATTGCTGGGCGGCTGGAACTGCTTTGCCGGCGCAATAGATTTGAAGGACAATGATGCCGGCATTACCATCAGCAATGATTTTTTCCAGATATTCTTAAATGCCGCGAAGGGATATGCGATTGACAATATGAAAATTTCCGGCAGACAGCTTAATGCCGCTGCCGGACTGGCTTTTAGTACAGATGGTGAACTTCCTAAATATATCGGACGTTTCTCCACAGCCCCCCGCGTGTTTTCCCAGGCACAGGCTCAAGTAAAGCATACCATTTGCGAAAATAGCCAGCACAAGGCTGTAGTCAAACTGGACTGGAACTTTCCTGCAGGAAATGTCTCTGATGTGATTACCTGTCAGGCCGACAGTCCGCTGATCCGGCATGACGTCGAACTTTCGTTCACTGAAGTAATGTTTGAGGCGTACTATCAGATCGATATCACAGGATTCAGCAGCGCCGGCGGGGAAAGCATTTTTTATCCGGATAAAAGACGTGTTCCGGGAGTTTGGAATACCGGCTTTTTCAGTCCGTGTCCGGCTTATAAATATGCCTGGAATCCGGAAAAAAGAACAGGGCTTGGATTGCTTGGCCCTGAAGGACAGGATTTCGTCAGCATTCACTATTTTATGCGGGGATCAAATGAAGGATGGAGCTCCGATCTCACCAGCATGCAGCTTTCGCACAGACCATTGCGATATGTAAAACTTCCCGGACAGGTTCGCTTCAGTTTCTACGTCATTGCCGGCGGCAATCCGGAGATGGCTGGAAAGTTGGCAGCCTTGCAGTTACCTGCCCCTAAAGCAATAACTATCGATACGGTATGGCCGCAGAAACTTGTGGTGCGCCCAGGTCAAGATAATATTACAACTGTTCAGGTTACCAATAATTCAACCGACATTAAAAATGTAAAACTGATCAGCCGTGTGCTATGGGATGTAAATTGCAGCAGAGAAGTGGACAATCGACTTCTGAAACTTGCGCCGGGCGAGACTGGAAAATTTGAGATTAAATGGAATACTGCCGGATTAGACTACGGAGTCGCCTTCCGAACCGAGGCTTATATCGGTGACGGGCTGGTTGACCGCCGCGAAGAATACTGTGCTGTTTCTAACTTTGCTCCGGCGGTTGCGGGAATTTCCATTCTCACACCGGGCAATTGTAATCAGGAAGGTTCTGAAGCGGTTTGGGTCGAGCGTATGCGCCGTGGCTACATTGGCATATTTGAATACTACGTATGGGCTCCGAGCATGATCGGCGGATTGACTCCGCACGAAGACAGATGGGAACCGCATACTGAAGCGCAGGGAGTATACCGAAGTTCAGTTTCAAAAAAATTCATTAAAACTCTGATCCAGAATGCTCATGCCGATGGGATCGGAGTCTATGCTATGATTACCGGGCTGTTCAATTTTAACAAGGGACTTGAAGAGCCGAAATTGTTTGAATATTGCGCTAATGGTCAACCGGCGATCTATAATGGAAAGGTCTATGGGGATACCCGCTTTGCTGTTGCCAAAGCCAATGCTTATTCCGAGGATTTCGCCTATAAGTGGGGCCAGGAAATGGCTCGCTCCGTAGAGATGTTCGGCTGGGACGGCTGCCGCTGGGACTGGTCTTTCCTGCCCAGCGCTTCCAACGATCCGTTTTATGAAGGTGGAGCCGGGGAAAAACAAGTTGCCGATTGGTATGATGACAAGGGTACTCCTTCTGTTAAAATTTATCCGGACCCGGACACCGTAGCGGCCAAAGCTGTTACGGCCTGGCGGCGTGGCGTCAATGAAAAGTATCCGGATTTCATTTTCGGCGTCAATGGTTTTGCCACCGCCAAGGCTTTTAGCAAAAACCCGAAGTTTTCGGCGGCGCGCTCCGGCAGCGCAATGCAGTTGCTTGAATATCGGCTTGACTTCACTAAACCCGATAAAAATACTTTCCAGAAGTGGGCGGAGGCGTTAACCGGAGATGCCCAGCGCATCCGCGCAGTAGGCGGTCAACCGTTTGTAGGCTCCATGCGCGGCTTGCTGCCGGGTACGGTTTCCCGGAATCTGGCTCAATACGTATGTTTTTCCTCTGGAGTCAAATGGTGGGAAGTACCGGCGCTGCCGGACGGTATTGATCAAAGTTATAAATGCTACCGTTTCATGATACGTTTTTCTGAATACTATTTTGATCCTGGATTCAAATTACTGACGGAAGTCCGCCGCAACAATGAAATCAAGGTTGACGGCAGTTCCAGGATTTTCTGGCAGCAGTTCGTCTACGAGCGTCCGGTAAATAACGGCAGGGAAGTCACGGTTCATTTGATCAATCTGCCGGAAAACAGTGATTATATTTGTGAACGCCACGCTGTGCCGCCAGTGCGCAAAAATGTCGCAATAACAGCAGTTGCCGGAGAAAAAGAAATCATAAGCGAAGTTTATGCATTGCTGCCGAATCCTCGTCCCGACGCAATCCGGTTAGAGGTGAAAGGCAATACCGCGATACTGCCGGAACTGGAAGATACCGCGATTATCCTTTTCAAATTCAAAAAATAAGGTCTCTATTATGACTTTCATAAAACGTCTTTTTACCGGATTAATCCTTTTGCACAGTATTGCCGCATTGGCTCAAGGGAACGTGATTTTTCAGGAGAACTTCGATAAATACCAGTCGCCGGTCAGCCTGGACAAGCTTGGCTGGCATGTATCGGCCCAACCCGGTCACAGTACTTATACCGTTAAAGACGGCAAACTGCTTGTCAGGATAACTCCAAATAAATTTGACGACGGCTATGCCGAAATTGATATCCCGGTATGCCGCAAAGGTACTATTGAATTTGATGTACTTATCGACTCCGAACAAACCGGGGAAAGGGGCATCGGACTCACTTTGGATATTTATAATATCAGTACTTTCTGGCATGACTATTGCAATGACTGGCGGCTGTATTTCCCTGAACCGGTCGCCAGGCGGATGAACGGATTCAATATGGAGCCGGTTGGACACAAATCAATTGGGCCGTATAAGAAATATGCCTGGAACCATTATCGGATTTATTTCGACATGGATAATGATCGGGTCGAGTGCTATATCAATGACATGATTGATCCGGCGTTGATAAAGAATGACGCCGCTGTGCTTGGACGTGCTGAATATCAAGGCGGGAAATTACGCATCGGCAGCATGGGCATTTGCAGCGGGTCATATCAGGCGGAAATAGACAATATCGTTATTCACAGCCTTGAACATACTGCGGAAATACAAACACAAGCACCTCGGAACCTTGTTCTGCTTTTTCGTGGAATTTCCTTCGGCTCATATCGCATCGGAGACGCACTGAAATCGTGCGGAATAAAACCGGAATTTATCCGCAACTACGACCTGATTTGCTGGCGTCCGTCGGAAATCGCGGAGAATTTATTTAAATACAGCAATTTGCCCGGCCAGCAATCAATGAATCATGCAAAAACAATCGTGCTGATTGACGCACCGTGCGGTCCAAACAATATATTGCCGGATTTCCTTTTAAATGATATCGCTTCAGCAGTCCGCGAAGGCGCAAAACTGGTCATCTTCGGCGGACTGTTTACCTTGGACAAAGGGGAGTTTGCGGGAACTCCGTTGGCGGAAATATTGCCCGTGGAAATTTCAAAATCAGCATGGCAGGTAAAAGGTTCCATGCAACCGCTGACTATTGAGCCGGTTGATTTGCGATTTTCCAAAATCGATTGGAGCGCCCAACCGTGCGTTTACTATTATCATGACCTGCCGCTGAAGCAAGATGCGTCCGTGTTGCTCCGGGCCGGCGGAAAACCACTTCTGGTAAGCAAAAAATACGGCAAAGGCGAAGTCGTAGTTTTTCTCGGAACCGTTTGCGGTTCGGCAACGGAGCAGCCCCCTGTATTCTGGAAATGGAAAAACTGGGATAAATTAGTCGTTGAGATATTAAATAAATAAAGTGTAACAGAGAGTTGATTGACGCCTGAATTATTATGAAGAAAGTAATCGTTTAAATCAGGCATGTCTTTGTAAAAAAAACAGGAGAGTAGATATGAATAAATTTATTGTTGAACCTGAAAAGAAAATTCCATTGCTCAAAAAATATGATGTAATTGTGGCTGGCGGCGGAACTGCTGGAATAGTTGCGGCCATTGCTTCTGCTCGTCATGGCGCTAAAACGTTAATCATTGAAGCGACCGGAGCCTTTGGCGGAATGGGAACAAATGGCATGGTCCCGGCATTTTGCCCATATTCATTTAAGAATGAGCCATTAATAAAGGGGATTGGTTATGAAATACTGGAGCGTTTGCGTGAAAAAAGCAATTCCGAAAAAAATCAAAAATCCAAATCTTTCAGATGGGTTCCTATTGATGCGGAAAAGTTGAAATTAGTATATGATGAGATGATTACGGAAGCCGGGTGCGACTTTCTCTTTTTTACACAATTTACCGAAGTCGTTATGAATAAAAATATTATCCGGGCATGCGTTGTTGAAAATAAAAATGGAAGACAGGCTTTTGAAGCAGACGTGTTCATTGACTGCACAGGTGATGCGGATGTTGCATTTCGTGCCGGCGTTCCTTTTGAAAAAGGCGATGCATCGGGGAATGTTCAGGCTTCAACATTATGTTTTGCTATCGGGAATATAAATTCTAAAAAATATATGGAATTTTATACACAACTCGGCGGACAAAACGGGCTTCGAAAATTGGTCAAGGAATCTGAAGCCAATGGACTTCTGGCGTCATCTGAATCATTCGACTATAACCTGGCCGTGGATTCATTCCGGGATGAAGATGGCGTCCTTGCCCTTAATTTCGGGCATTTATACGGAGTTGACGGAGTAGATACTGCTCAAGTTTCAAAAGCGATGACTGATGGAAGAAAATTTGCCCATTATTTTTTAAAATTTGCCAGACAGAATATTCCAGGGATGGAAAATGCAATTATTACCGCATCCGCCAATCTGTTAGGAGTAAGGGAGACTAGAAGAATAAAAGGTCATTTCATCATGGATGAAGAGGCTTTCTATGAAGGCCGGCGTTTTGATGATGATATCGCGTGCTATGATTATCCAATCGATGTTCATGAGAGTAAAAAGCATAGATGTAAAGAAGACACAAATGCTTTTTCGAGAACCGCTGAAATCTCCCGGAAAATATTATATGGGATTCCTTTCAGGATAATGGTTCCGCAAAAGGTTGAGAATCTTCTGGTTGCGGGACGTTCTGTTTCCGCGGACAGAGCAATGCTTGGAAGCCTGCGGGTAATGCCCGCCTGCTTTGCAATGGGGCAGGCTGCCGGTACTGCGGCGGCAATTGTTTCAAAACAAAACATTCTGCTAAATAATTTAGATATAAAAAAGTTAAAAGAAATTCTTTGTGAAGATGGCGTTTGCCTGGTATAATCGTTTTCAAAAGCAAGCATGAAAATGCTAAAATAACTTGAAACTCATGACAGAAATGAAGGATTAATTTTGTTGTGCTTGTAAGTCTTTTTAACGTTATGGAGTTTAAAACAAGGAGGGAGAGATGGAAATGCCGAGAAAAGCAGATTGTTTCATTGAGCCGAGATGGCTAAAAAAAATCTTTATTGCGGATTTTTTTATTGCTGCATTGTCTCCCGGATTTTCGAATGCCGCAACCCTTTACATTAACATCTATGGTGTTGTCGGAAACGGAACTGGCGGCAATGATCTGCCTGAATAAATAACCCCATGATTACCTGAATATTATAGCGTTATCGCAAGCGGCATTCAACGGGCAATACATTAATAGAATTTTTGATAATTTATGAAATAAAGTTGATCCTAAAACTCGGGCAAGAAAACGTTGCAATGCAAAATAAAAGGAGGGCAAAAAGGACATTTGAGGAATTGTGCTTTTCAAAAAAACAGAGAACAACAAGGAAATATAAAATGAAAAACTCAGTGCAATTTTTAAATTCCGGATTATTATTGTTTTTTATGCTCGTTTCCACTATTACAAGCGCTGTCGATGTCAGCGTAACAACCTTCGGCATAACAGGAACCGGAGATGAATCAGGTAAACTTCAATCCGCGTTCGATTCCGTTGCCGGCACCGGCAACACCCTGACAATTCCATCCGGCATGACTATCACCGTTACTAAGAATATGTTTTTATATGGTTCTTGCAGTATCAGGGGGCTGGATGTTAATAATTCATCAACCATTCAATGCGATGCTGATTTAAACAACGACCTTGGCCGTCAATATTGGATTAGCGTCGGCATCAATCGGCACAAAGGCAATCTGAATCCTGTAGCAGTACAAAACACTTTCAATGGTTCGATTAAAGACCTGACCATTAAAGCCACCAGCAATGCAAAATTCAACCGGGCGATTTTTATTTTCAACACTAACGGCACAACTCTGGACAATGTTAAATTCGATTTTACCGGCGGAATTTCTAACCCTCCGGACTGTTTCTTCGGCGCGACAGAGTCCGGAATCGATAGCAACTGGGAACCCGGCGGCCCCACAAGCATGACCAATGTAACAATAAAAAACAGCACTATCAACGCTAAGCATTCTCATACTGATTCGGAAGGATTCGGATTGGCTAATGTTAATACGGTACTGATAGACAATAATTCGATTAACAACATCGGCGACGATCCTATTGGATGTCATAACCTGACTAACGTCACTATCACCAATAATACATGCTCCAGCATTGATGGGAGGATTCTGGTTAATAATTGCACGAATGCCACTATCTCCGGTAATTATGTTAAACGGGTGGCAGAACGCGAAACCACATGGTACGGCGGCGGCGCGATGATTTACGCCGGCCTGGAAAAAGCCAATGCGCCGGCGCCGGGAAATATTACCGTCACCAATAATACAGTAGTCATTCCGTCCCAAGTTAATTCCTACACCTACGGCATCAGACTGCTGGGAGTACGCACTGCGACAGTGTCATCAAACTTGCTGAAAATGGATTCGCCCTGCGGCGGTTGCGGTATTCGCATCGAAGCCGATACCTCTGAGCCGTCATGGAATGATCCGGCCATTCCGCAATTGGATCCCGATCATATTGCGCGGCCGCGTCAGATCACCATTTCCAGCAATATTTTAGGCGGCGCCTACCCTGGCGAAATTGCGCAAACCGGTGGAAACTTTCCTCTTGAAACCGGGAATTATTACACGGTGCAAAACAATATTGCCGGCAGTTATCTTTGGTACAGCAATTACTGCTTCATATATAACGATAATATCCTTGATTATAGCGATGATCTCCTTGACGGCGCAGATTATTCCCAGTCAGGAGTAAATCTTTTAGCAATTAAGGACCCTGTCAACATATATAGTGATACGCTATCGAATGTGCGGCCTGGCCAAACCGTTCCCGGAACTATATATACGGCGACTCTGGCTGGAAGAATTTCAGGTTATAACGTGGCTTCTCTTTCGCAAACGATAACCGGAGGCTTCATCACTCTGCAATTGTGGAAGAACGGGCAAAATATCAAATTGACCACCATCAGCGCCGGCGGCAGCGTCAATTTGACTTATAACGAAGCCGACCTGGCTTTTGTTCCCGGAGACCAATTGCAATTGAAGGCTGTCGGCGCGTCCACTCTCCAGCCGACTAACGGGATATCCGTCAACAACGTTGCTGTAGAAGGGTTGCAGACGACACAGTCTGCCTGCTATAAATTTGAAACCATGGATAACAATATCATTACCGATTCATCCGGATGCGGCAATAATGGCACGGTTAACCAGAATCACACCGGCGTTATGCTGTCAACGGATGCGCTCAATGGAAGCTACTCTCTGGATTTTGAAGGCAATGGCGAAATAGACGTTAATTCCAGCGCCAGCCTTAGCATCGCGGATAATTTGTCTATCAGTTTTTGGATCAAACCTCATGCAATTCCATCCGGATACGCCACTTTTCCGGTTTGCAAATGGACATCAACTATTACCACCGATGCGAATTATGTCTGTTATTTCATGGGGAATGGTTCGGGCGGCCAAGACGGAAAACTCCGTTTTCTTGCGACGACGATGAATTCCGGATGGCGATCTATCACAAATAATTCTTCTAATCCGATTCCGTCAGATGGCCAGACCTGGACTCATGTCGCGATGGTTTACAACTCAGCCACCGGCGGTCAACTTTATATCAATGGCTTGCAGAGTGGCGCCGCCACGCCCGGCTACGGAACGCTTGTTACCAATAGCCAGCAGTTAAAGATGGGCACAGGTATCTCTTCCATGCTTAATGCCGAGCTCGATGATGTAAGAATATTCAACCGGGCGTTGACCAGTAATGAAATTACAAACCTTTCTAAATATAGAAATTCGATTTTTATAAGTAATTGAGCTTATTCTATCGAGTGAGATGAAGGAAAAATAAAATAAACAAAAAGCATTTTGGAGCGTATCTGAAAAGACTCTAAACTAAAAAAAGGAATCACAGACAAAACGTAAAAAGAGCTACTTCATATGCTTACATTAAGGTATTGTGATTTCATCCAGGGAACCAGTAATTTCGTTGCTGGTTCCCGTTCCGTTCCCAAGGAATGCGTTGGGGCGATTCTGAAGGACGGGGAATTGGTTTTCAATTAGAGGTAATTGCAAAAGTACTTTTTGAAAGGATTTTCAGGAATTTTCTCGAGGATTTTGGCGTTTTTTGTGAGTTCAGGCGTAGTAGCGCTACGTAAAAACGAGCAAAAGGTGCCAAAATACCGGGAAAAACCTTAAAATACCAAAATACTTTTGCAATTACCTCATTAGATTTAAATTTTAATTCGCCGGAATATGCCGCATGAATATTGAACTTAAAACGAACTGCAATACTTGAGTAAATATTGATCGAGTATTATAAGTAGTCAACTTACTATTAAAATATAACATGGAAAGTATTTAGATGAATGACTTTAATGAATTGATACGGTCTTGCCTGAAAAATTCCAACCGGATTACATTCAAACCGTATGCGGTTGTAGCCGGCAAAACAATAATACCGGCCAGACATACTGAAAGCGTTAATTTGAAAAAACGGCTGTTACATTTGACATTCGAGTACGAAGCGCTGTTTAAAGAAGATTTCTTTATTTCGCTGAGTGACGGAGAAATGACAGCGGAACGCTTGATTCGCAATGTCAGCGGCAGAACGCTGAAATTGACTGAACTTGGCCTGGAACTCGGTGGAATAACGTTTGATGCTGATGCTGCTGAAGATTATTTTTACCATGTCGAGAATCCGCGGATTTACAGCCGGATGGGAATAAAAGTTGATTTGAAGCGGACGCAGGAGATGGCGCAGTCTTCGGAATTTGATACGCTTGCCGGCAATCGCTGGGCGGATCCCGGCGTGGTCTCGGACCGGATCGGCGCGTCGCCGTACCAGCCGTTCCCGGCAATCCTGCTTTCGAACTATCACAGCAGTAAAGGTCTGGTTCACGGCACGCTCAGCCAGCGGGTGTTTTTTCACAATTATCTGGTCAAGCATGACGCCGGGCGGATTCAACTCGATATATTGTCTTCGTTTAAAGCCGTATCCCATCTGGATTTTAAGCCGGGGGCGGTACTGAAAGATGCATGGTATCTGGGGACGGTTGACCGGGCGGACGAACTACAGTCGATTTTTGCGCGCTACACTGACGTTTTGCGTCGGCGACTGCCGCCGATGTATGGTGCAACCGGCATCAATCGTCATTCGCTGGTATGGGGATCGTGGAATGACGGTATTTTCCGCGACATTACTCAAGAAAAGCTACTTAAAACCGCTGAATTTCTGGCGGATAATTTTCCAACAGTCCAGTGGATGCAGGTAGATGACGGTTATGCCGCGCTTGCCACCAGCGAAACCAGCGCTCACGGGTTGGGCATGCCTTACGAAGGGGAAGCCGGGGTGGCGAAAAATAAATTTCCCGCCGGCTTGAAAGATTTCACCGATAAGGTCAGGCAGACCGGCCTTAAACCGGCGGTCTGGATCGGCGGGGCGCTGCCGGGCGTGGTGCCGCTGGTTAAAGACCATCCCGATTGGTTTATTGATTATTCTTACCGCACGCCCAATCGTCGTGTGCTGGATGTAAGCAAGCCGGAGGTCAGGGAATATATGGCTAAGGCTCTGGACTATTTTCTGGATGAATCCGGATTCTGCGGCGTCAAACAGGATTTCTGGTCATATGCGTTTGAGGACAGCCATCCGCTGCTGGCGCATCAGGAGTGTTCCGGATATCAGTGGCGCGAATGGTGGCTGAAGGAAATCCGGAAACGGATACCGGCGGACGGCTATCTCCAGACCGGTTGCGATATCGTTATGGCTAATCCGTTTCTGGGAGAATTTTTCACCAATTACCGTTACGGGATCGACATCGGCTCCGGCAACTGGGAACATGTGAAAACTAATTTTCTGTGGGGTACCGCCTGTTTTGCTTTGCAGATCGGCGATTTGATCGTACCGAACAGCGATTCAGTCGGACTGTTTCCGGGGCTGACGGATACGGAAGCGATGCTGTGCATTAACTACTGCCTGATTTCCAGGTCGATGGTGGAGATCGCCGGTTGGCTGTACAATGAACCGCCGGCCAACCCGCGGTTCAAAATCCTTAAAAAAGCGGTTTGCTGTCCGAACAACGGGCAGAATGTTTATTTTGCCGGACACCGCTACCGGGAGACAGACGATGCTCCGGCAGTGTGGTACCTGAAAAGCCCGCACTTCTCATTGCTGGAAGACAACCCGCACCTGCCGTTGCGGACCGTTGCGCTGTTCAACACACAGGATTCTCCGCGGAAAATAGGGTTTAATTTTACCGAACTTGGTCTGACGGCAGGCCAATACATCTTGACCGATGTGTGGGACAATAATGCCGTTTCTGTGGAACAGGACGGTTTCGCGGTGGAAATGCCGCCGCATTCCAGTCGTCTGTTCGCCTTGAACCGGCATGATGCCGGATGTCCGCAACTTTTGGACAGCAATCTAAAGGTTGTCCAGGCCTGCGGCGACAAAGACCGTTTAACCTTGCAACTGGCTCATCGCTGCGATTTTGATTTCAGGCTGAACCGCAAACCGGTGGCGGTGAAGTTTAAGGGGAAGCCCATCAGGCCGGTAGTATTTACAGCCGGGGCCGGATATATTGTTTCAGGGCTGCTAACGAAACCTGGCGTCATCGACTTTGAGTTTTAAAGGAATCTGTTGATGTCTGCCTTTTCGGTAACAAGGGGGCGATCAATGGAAATGAATAAATTCAGGCTGTACGGGAAAGCTCCGTTTGATGTGGTAGTCGTGCATGGCGGACCGGGCGCGGGCGGGGAAATGTCCGCAGTCGCCCGTGAACTGGCGTCCGGACATGGCGTGCTTGAACCGTTCCAGACCGCATTATCACTGGACGGACAAGTTGAAGAGTTGAAAAACCTCATTGCCGCCAACGGTAATCCGCCGGTCTTTCTGATCGGATTTTCGTGGGGCGCATGGTTGAGCTTTATTTTAACGGCGAGATATCCGGCGCTGGTCAAAAAACTGATTCTGGTCAGCAGCGGAGCCTTTGAAGAAAAATATACTCAATCAATGCATCAGACCAGAATGGACCGCCTTACCGCGCCGGAACGGGAAGAACTCAAGCAACTGTCCCCAATGCTGGAAGACCCGGCAATAACCGATAAAACAGCTTGTTTCAAACGTTTCGGCGCGCTGTTTTCCCGCGCCGACGCCTGTGATCCGTTGCCCGACAACACAGAAATTGATTTCCGTCCGGATATTTATGCCAAAGTCTGGCCGGAAGGCGCGGAACTCCGCCGCACCGGCAGATTGCTGGAATTCGGCAGGCAGATAGAATGCCCGGTGACGGCGATTCACGGCGATTACGATCCTCATCCCGCCGATGGCGTCCGCCTTCCGCTGGCCTCCGCTTTGCATAATTTCAACTTCATCGAACTGAAAAAGTGCGGACACAAACCTTGGGCGGAGCGTCATGCCCGCGACGAATTCTTCCGCATCCTGCAAGAACAATTATTGCCTTTCTAAACCGGCTGCTGTTGACCGCCTCTTCCAATTCGCGTTGAAAACGTTAAAAATGTAGCGTTTGTGACTTGCGATTTTACAGGTTTTAATGTAAATTACCGGGCTTTAGAAAATACACTATAGATTTATTACAACTTAAATTCTTTAAAATAATGAGGGAACAAAATGGCAGTTGAATTATCTTATGTCTTGATCACACCGTACAGTCTGATGAAATCGAGGACCGGGGGCATCATCGCCCGTCTGCTTTCGCGGACTGACCTGGATCTCGTCGGCGCTCAAGTATTGACTTTCACCAAAGAACTGGCCAACCAGTATGCGGGGTCGCTCGAAAGATCCGTAAGCCCGTCAAATCCCAAGACTGCCAAACTGTTGAGCGATTATGTCAAAGAAAACTTCACTGAACGCGAAGACGGCAAGCGCGAAAGAGTTATGATGCTGCTGTTCCGCGGTGAAGACGCCTGCAAAAAGCTTTATGAGATCGTCGGCAGCCTGAGCGGCAAACCCCGCAAGGATTCCCCGACCGGTGAAACCATCCGCGATACTTACTCGGATTTAGTGGCCGACAAAGACAATCCGGACAAAGTCCGTTATTTCGAGCCGGCCGTGCTTACTCCGCCGGATTTCGCTTCCGCCGTGGAAAGACTGAAAATGTTTGCCGACTTCACGGGCAAGAGCAAAAATATCGTTGAAAACGTCGTGGGGGTCGAAGAAGGCGACGAACGCACCCTGGTTATCCTGAAACCGGAAAACTGGCGTCACCCCAGCACCAAACCCGGCAATATCATTGATATGCTGAGCCGCACCGGCCTGCGTCTCGTCGGCTGCAAAATCTATCGCATGTCCGTCGCGGAAGCCCTGGAATTTTACGGCCCGGTCAAAGAAGCGCTGCGCAAAAAACTCGCTCCGAAAATCGGCGAAAAAGCCAAGGAAATGCTTGAGAAAGAATTTGAGATCAAGATGAATCCGCAGGTTATCGAAAAACTTACTGAAACCGTCGGATTCACTTTTGCCGACGATCAGTTCTCCAAAATCGTCGAGTTCATGTCCGGCAGACGCCCGGATTCCTGCCCGGTCTCCGAAATGAGCGATCCCGGCCTGGCCAAATGCATGATCCTGATTTACGAAGGCAAAGAAGCCATCTCCAAAATCAGAAACGTGCTCGGACCCACCGATCCGACCAAAGCCCCCGGCGGCACCGTCCGGCGCGATTTCGGCCATGACGTCATGGTCAACACCGCCCACGCTTCGGATGCCCCGGAAAGCGTGGTTCGCGAAATGAAGATCGTCAAGATTGACAAGAACGAACTCAGCAGCAAGATTCAGGATTTTATCCAGAAATACGAAGCGGCAAAGCAATAATAATTAACCAGCAAGGACCATGTTCAATGCAAAATATCCAGACCACCAGAGGATTCATGGGCGGGCTCAGCCCTTCAACGACGTTAAAGATGACCCAGAAGGCGAAAGATATGAAAGCCCAGGGCATTGACGTATGCAGCATGTCTGCCGGGGAACCCGACTTTGACACGCCGAAATACATCAAAGACGCCGCGATTGAAGCATTGAACAGCGGCAAAACCGGTTACACCGATTCCAGCGGCTTGCCCGAACTGAGGAAAGCCTGCGCGGAAAAGTTCATCAAGGACAATAATATCCAGACGACCCCGGCCCAGGTGATTGTCGGCCCCGGCGCGAAATTTTCCGTATTCAGCGCGATTGCCGCGCTCTGCGGCCCCGGCGACGAAGTAATCATTCCGGCGCCGTTCTGGCTGAGCTATCCGGAAATGGTCACCGCCGCCGGCGCGAAATCGGTTTACGTTGACACCAAAGCGGAAAACAATTACGAACTGCTCCCGGCCGATCTTGAAAAGGCGGTTACCGCCAATACCCGGCTGCTGATCCTGAATACCCCGTCCAATCCGACCGGCGCGATTTACCGGAAAGCCACCCTGGAAGCGATTGCCGCGCTGGCGGTCAAACACAATTTCATGGTGCTGTCCGACGAGATTTACGAAGAACTCGTCTATGAAAAGGATTTTCCGCACATCAGCATCGGTTCGCTGAACAAGGAAATCGCCGAACTGACCATCACCGTCAACGGCTTCAGCAAAGCTTATGCCATGACCGGCTGGAGACTGGGCTACCTGACCGCCCCGCTGTGGCTGTCGAAGAAGATCAACGCCCTCCAGAGCCATCTGACCTCCAACCCCACAACCTTCGCCCAGTACGGCGCGCTGAAAGCCCTGGCCT
>TBL_comb47_HYPODRAFT_10001152_pt1 | contig 34648 bp, 31 predicted proteins | sample TroBogypolimnion_40_FD_10682 | JGI IMG/M metagenome (IMG submission 10682)
ATTAAAATTATAAGTCATGTTTGATATCGACAGGTGGAATGAAATTTGGAATGCTTTGGCCAAGAATAAGGTCCGGAGCCTGCTCACCGCGTTTGGGGTATTTTGGGGAATCTTCATGCTTATTGTGATGGCCGGTGCAGGTAAAGGGCTTCAAAACGGGATAACCGAAGGGATCGCAAAGTTTGCTGCAAATTCCGCCTTTTTCTGGAGCGAACAGACCAGCGAACCCTACAAGGGGTTTAAACGGGGAAGATACTGGCACATGGATTCCGAAGACCTTCAGTATCTCAAAGATAATATACCTGAAATAGAATACATCACTCCCAAAAATTTCACCGGCCGTTTCGGAAACGGATCAAATGTAATTCGGGACAAGAAGAATGGATCGTTCAATGTCAAGGGTGATTACCCCGATTATGTAAAAATAGACCCGGTTACCGTTCTGAAGGGGAGATGGATCAATGAGATGGATATCCGCGACAAACGGAAGGTTTGTGTAATCGGAGAGAAGGTCTTTGAATCGTTGTTCGATCCAAAGGAAGATCCGCTCGGAAAATACCTCAAGATTTCAGGAGTCTATTACCAGGTGGTGGGATTAATCAGGGCAGAAACCCGCATTAATATCAATGGAAGGACCGAGGAATCGGTATCCATTCCGTTTACAACCATGCTGCAGACCTATAATATGGGAAATGAAGTCCACTTCCTGGCCATCACGGCCAAAAAAGGTGTTCCGGTCAGCGTTGTTGAGGATAAGGTAAAGGAATTCATCAAAAAGAGACACTCCATCGCCCCGGCTGACGTCCAGGCCTTGAACAGCGTGAATATCGAACAGCAGTTTAAGCAGATGAGCGGCCTTTTCCTGGGAATACAGATCCTTACCTGGATTGTTGGAATTGGCACCCTGCTTGCCGGAGTAATCGGGGTAAGCAATATCATGCTGGTAATCATCAAGGAACGGACCAAAGAGATCGGGGTGCAGCGTGCCATCGGGGCAACTCCGCGCACAATCATTGGTCAGATCATGCTGGAGAGTGTTGTGCTGACAACCATGGCCGGATACATCGGACTATCCATGGGGGTGGGGCTGCTCGAACTGGTCAACCGGATTATCGAGAGCCAGGCAACCAAAAGCGGGGACCGCACATTTTTCGCACATCCCGAAGTGAGCCTCACCGTTGCCGTTTCAGCGCTCTGCGTTTTAATTGTCGCAGGACTTTTTGCCGGATTGATTCCTGCTTCGCGGGCAATCCAGATCAAACCAATCGATGCCTTACGGGAAGAATAAAAAATAAACTTTAGTATAAATAACAGAATAACTTGGAGTATCATGAAAAAGAATAGCGGAAGTATCCTCAGAAAGATTTTTAAGATTTTCGGACTAACCCTGCTGGCCGCAGTGTTTATCGGAACACTGGTTTTCCTGTACCAAAAATCACAGGCAAAACCGGACGTTTACGAGATCCAGAACCCAAAGATTACCAATATTGTCAAAAAAACCGTGGCAACTGGTTCGGTTATCCCCCGCAAGGAGATCGAAATTAAACCTCAGGTCTCCGGTATCGTTGAGGAGATATTTATCCTTGCCGGACAAAAGATTAAAGAGGGTGATGTCATTGCCCGCGTAAAGATCATCCCCGATATGGTCAACCTCAACGCCGCCGAATCACGGGTTAACCGGGCAAAACTGAATATGGAAGATGCACGCATCGATTTCGACCGGCAATCGGTACTGTTTGGAAAACAGGTGACCTCGAAAGAGGAGTTTCAGAAAGCAAAGCTCGCTTTTAATTCAGCCAAGGAGGAGCTCGAAGCTGCCGATAACAACCTGGAGCTGATCCGCAAGGGGGTCACCAAAAGCTCTGCAACCACCACAAATACCCTGATCCGGTCCACCATCAAGGGAATGGTCCTTGACGTGCCGGTCAAAGAGGGGTTCTCGGTCATCCAGGCAAATACATTTAATGCAGGAACCACCATTGCAATCATTGCCGATATGAACGACATGATTTTCCAGGGTAAGGTGGACGAAACCGAGGTTGGAAAAATCAGGGAGGGGATGAATATCGAACTGACCATCGGAGCCATTGAATCTGAAAAATTCAATGCCGAACTAAAATATATTGCACCCAAAGGGGCTGTGGATAACGGAGCTATCCAGTTTGATATTAAAGCCGATGTGAAGCTGAAAGAGAATCAGTTTATCCGCTCCGGATACAGCGCAAATGCCAATATTGTCCTTGAAAAACGCGACAGCGTGCTCGCTATTCCCGAAGGTTTACTTAAGTTTGAAAAGGATTCGGCCTTTGTCGAAGTGGAATCGCTGCCTCAAAAATTTGCCAGAAGGTTCGTTAAAACAGGTATCTCCGACGGAATCAATATTGAAATACTCTCCGGAATTAACAAGGCAGACCGGCTAAAAGGGTTACTGGTAGATCCGAAGAAAAAAGTGGCGGATAAAAAATCGTAAAATTCTGAAACAACACTCAAACATTTAATAATTTAGCGAATCCGCTGACCTTTAAAAATTTCATCTATGATACGAAGTATATTTACGATCGCCTTTTTGCTCTTCGGGGTGGGTCTTACCTCTCTTCAGGCGCAGGATGTGTGGAGCCTCGAGAAGTGCATCAACTATGCGCTGGACAACAATATTAAAATAAAACAGGGGGTCATCTCCACACAATATCAGCAAAATCAACTGAAACAATCCAAACTATCGCGGCTACCCAACCTCAATGGACAGCTATCCCAGAATGAGAATTACGGACGGTCACTCACCTATCTGAATACGTATGAAAATATCAACTCCTCAGAAACTGACGCAGGACTGGGGACTTCTCTTCCGGTCTTCCAGGGGTTTCAGATCACAAACAGCATATCCAAGCTGAAGCTCGATCTTCAGGCGAGCGTTGAAGATCTTGCCAAAGCGAAAAGTGATATTTCGGTCAATATTGCCTCTACGTATCTTTCCATTCTATTTGCCAAAGATCTGGTAAAAGTTTCTGAAAATCAACTCAAGGTAACCCATCTTCAGATTGCTCAAATCAATGAAAAGGTGGAGGCAGGAAGTCTTGCCAGGGGAAGCCTGCTCGATATTGAAGCACAGGCCGCAGGTGAGGAGCTTGATCTGGTGAATGCCAAAAATCAGCTACAGATCGCCAAGCTCGCTCTCACCCAGTTGCTCGAATTGCCGGTAAAGGACACCTTTGATGTGGAAGTTCCCGAACTTCCTGAAATTTCAGCACAGGCATCCATTGCTACTTCAAACGAGGTTTACACCGCTTCTTTGCAGAACCGGCCTGAAATCAGAGCGGCCGACTTTCGGCATCAGAGCTCCGCATACCAGTTGAAAATGGCACAAAGCGCACTTTATCCGAACATTAGTTTGTACGCCAATCTATACGATAATTACAATAATATGTATACCGATCTTAAGAAGGAAAAGATACCCTTCGGCACCCAGTTAAGCAATAATCAGCGGAAAGGTTTTGGGTTTCAGATGAATATCCCGATTTTCAGCCGTTTTCAAAGCAGGATTCAGATCGACAATGCCAGGCTTCAGGTTTTAAATACCGGACTGGATCTTGAAAGTGCCAAAAAATTGCTCCGCTCCGATATCGAAACTGCCCAAACCAGTGCCATTGCCGCCTTGAACAGGTTCATCTCGAATAAAAAGGCGGTCTCCTCAATCCGGGAAGCATTTCGTTATTCAGAAGAAAAATTTAGTGTCGGATTGGTGAATGCCGTCGAATACAATACGGCAAAAACTAAGTTGGCCAAATCGGAATCTGACCTGTTGCAGGCGAAATATGAATTTATCTTTCGGACAAAGATCCTTGATTTCTACCGTGGACTTCCACTGAAACTCTAAGTAATTTCTTTTACCTCTAAAACCCCGAAGGTTTTCAAAACCTTCGGGGTTTTACTTTGGAATCAGCAGCAATTTATTGCTGAGGCTGTCCGTTATCCTGGTAATCCGGCTCAACAATATAGTCTTTACCGTACAAAGTCTCATCGCCAATCAATTGAATCCGGACCTGGTTATTTGCATCCTTATCTACATAAATGGTGGCAACATCCTGATTTTCACTTTCATTAAGTGCAACCTGAAGGACAATCGTATGTAGGTTTCCATCCGAATTATAGATCACTTTGATATAATCCGGCTGACCATCGCCATTCAAATCAAGATTGTTAAAATCTGCATTTTCGTCATTCAACTTCTTCTCAAAAAGCTCCAGGGTTTCGGATTCCCGAAAAATCTTCATTACAGCAAACAAATTGAGATTATCTCCGGGCAGTCCCGTCGGTTCATTCCTATTTCCGATTGCGGTGGTATCAATATTCGTATTGTTGTCTTTTCCAGGTTGCGCCCTTGAGAGAGAGGGTAAGAGAAAGACCAGACAGATCAACAGCAATAATTGTTTATTTGGCATCTTCTTCAATATTATAGGTTAATAGGTCAAAATTATAATTATTTGTTGAGTTCTTTTGCAATCCGGCCTTTCGGGGTCGGGAATTCACGCATAACGGTCATTTAATCTGCATTTATTGAAAAAAACAAACGTAGGCTTGCGGCGAATACCAGTCGATCAGCCATTGTACTGTCAGGGCTGATGCGTCGTTCCAGCCAGGTCTAACGTTGTCTCTGGTTTAGGTTCATTTGGGTAAGTGTGATCCCTTTCAATGAAATCAAATGGTTAAAATTTGGGCTGATTTCCCTGGTTTCAGATTTCATGGTCAGTTTACCGTTTTCATCATAAGCTTCCATGGCAAGGACAATTCCCCCTTCGAACCCTTCGTAGCCATAGTATGCACCCATTCCTGTTTTCTGCCAGCCGCGCTTGTCGATATTCAGATTTGCCTCTTTTGTAAACCAAAGCTTCGCGTTGGTCTTTTTTTCCGGATCAGAATAGGTGTACTCATCACACGTATAACCTGCGATAACCCTTGTATTTCCGGTTTTTGAGAAATTGCCGTGGGCAGTTTTTGGCGCCGGTTTTTCTCCCTGATTGGCGGAAGCGGGCGGTTCATCAGGAATGGCAGAAATCATCCCCATTTTACCTCCATTGTTTTCTATTAGGATTATGAAACACTTGTTTTCCCCGTCCATAACTGTGGATGAGCTCATAGGAACAGTTTTTCCCTGCTCATTTGTAAATGATTTTGATTCAATGCCGACATCGGATGAGTTGGAGCTGAAATACATATAAAGATCCATTTTCATTGTCTCCTTTTTACTGTATGTCTCCATAACCATGTATAATCTTGAGGTAAAGCTGTAGTCATCCTTATGTTTCAAATCAACTTTGCCCCCGAATAAATTGGCGAGATTCATCCCGGCAGGCATTTGTCCCTGTTTGTCCTGGTTGAGTTTTGCGATCGAGTCATTTGCATTGTTTGCCCCGTTTTTCAGTGCGGTAGAGTCAACAGCCCCTTTTGCCGGTTCCTTCGACAACGAATTAAGCGCTTTTGAAGCTCTGTTCCGGATCAAATTCCCAAACTGGGCGGTTGAAAGGGTGGGGGTTAGAAAAATCAAGGCAAGAAACAGAATCATTGATGGTGTTTTCATATTCCTGAAGATTTAAAAGGTGAGGGTTAAATATAGGTATTTTTAATCTAAAGTGCAAATTGGGAAAGGCGGAGAATACACCCCTAAAGGCTTTGTTGTGATTTGCTTTCAAATTGTATCTTTGACCTACTGATAATCACCTCCCGGAAAAATAAACGCATAATCGATCATGTTGTGATTTGCTTTCAAATTGTATCTTTGACCTACTGATAATCACCACTGGTATCACTATTTGCGTTAATAAGGTTGTTGTGATTTGCTTTCAAATTGTATCTTTGACCTACTGATAATCACCTTCAGCCTCTTTGGCAAATGATTGATACAAGTTGTGATTTGCTTTCAAATTGTATCTTTGACCTACTGATAATCACCGTCAGCGGCTACCTATCCGTGAGGACTGTGTTGTGATTTGCTTTCAAATTGTATCTTTGACCTACTGATAATCACCTGACAGCTTGTTGAAAACGGTTCAGGATCAGTTGTGATTTGCTTTCAAATTGTATCTTTGACCTACTGATAATCACCCCGAACAGGCAGATTACTCCTATTAACCCCGTTGTGATTTGCTTTCAAATTGTATCTTTGACCTACTGATAATCACCTGACTTAGGTATTTCTGTTCCGTCAGGCTGGTTGTGATTTGCTTTCAAATTGTATCTTTGACCTATTGATAATCACCATTTGTATTTATCGAAGTTCGATCACTGGAGTTGTGATTTGCTTTCAAATTGTATCTTTGACCTATTGATAATCACCCTTATTCTCGAATTTACCTACTGTATGCTTGTTGTGATTTGCTTTCAAATTGTATCTTTGACCTATTGATAATCACCTGCATAAATATCTGCCTGTACAATCACTCAGTTGTGATTTGCTTTCAAATTGTATCTTTGACCTATTGATAATCACCTATTTAATCTGCTGTAAATTACAACCAATAGTTGTGATTTGCTTTCAAATTGTATCTTTGACCTATTGATAATCACCGTTATATCTCTGTACAAATCGAACCAAACGGTTGTGATTTGCTTTCAAATTGTATCTTTGACCTATTGATAATCACCAAAAAAGAATTGGAGGCATTATGAAACCCAGTTGTGATTTGCTTTCAAATTGTATCTTTGACCTATTGATAATCACCATAATGCCTATGCGAGCAATCCGGCGTGGTGTTGTGATTTGCTTTCAAATTGTATCTTTGACCTATTGATAATCACCTGAATGGGCCAAGACGATAATTGAGAATCAGTTGTGATTTGCTTTCAAATTGTATCTTTGACCTATTGATAATCACCATTATAGATTTCGCGATAACCACAATATGCGTTGTGATTTGCTTTCAAATTGTATCTTTGACCTATTGATAATCACCTTCCTGCAGAAATTTCGGAGCAACCAATTTGTTGTGATTTGCTTTCAAATTGTATCTTTGACCTATTGATAATCACCCAGAATCAAGTTACACCATAAGTCCGCAGGGTTGTGATTTGCTTTCAAATTGTATCTTTGACCTATTGATAATCACCATACCTCCATTCAATATGCAGGTTGATTGATTGTTAAGGTCTGAATCAGAATTAAAAATTGAGGGGTTATCAGCCAAAAAAATCCGGTACGAAGACCGGATTTTTTATTTAAGTATCCCAGTGAGCGTGTCTAAAACAGTTCCAGTTGTTGCGCCTGTCCCTTCTTTTCAGCAGGCTTTTTCCCGTAAAACAATTCCATATCGCCAAATTGTTTGTCGGTGATGCACAAAATTCCAATGTGCCCCATTGGAGGAAGTTCGAGCTTTACCCGTTTAATATGAATTTCGGCATTCTCTTTGCTCGGACAATGACGCAGATAGATACTGAACTGAAACATGGTGAAACCATCTTTCAATAATTGCTTTCTGAAGATTGCATAGATTTTCCGCTCTTTTTTGGTCTCAGTCGGAAGATCAAAGAGTACCATTACCCACATAATCCGATATTCACTAAGTCGTTCCATAATTGTAAACAAGTCAGCAAGTCACTTCTGAGTTTGCCTCTTAAGCGAAGCCTGGTCTTAAAGTGACCGGGTGACTTTCAACACACAAAAAAAGTCACTCGTTCTTGATTGTGACCGGGTGACTTTCAACGCACAAAAAAAGTCACCCGTTCTTGATTGTGACCGGGTGACTTTCAAAGTATGAACACAGTCACCCGTTCACTTTAAGCTTCCTAATAGTTAATTCATCTCCGGAAACTCCACCTTTCGTAACTCCCCCTGAAAGCATTTGGCCAGTGAAGCGGCAGTTTGCTGAGTTGCGAGCATTAGCGGACTCCGCCGATCATTAATCATCACATCCAAAACAGGGATTTGTAGCAGTTTTTTCTTGTGCACAATCGTGAGCTCTTCGGGAATTTCAGTGCCATCAATAATTTCAAGAACCAGCTGATCAACATACGGCCGGTAGGGTTCCATCATATCATCAGCAAGGCAATAAGCGTTGTAACGGTTGTGATGGTGTATCCCAAAGGTGGGGAGCATACCCGATGCGACCAAAGACCTGGCTATGGTAGCACGCAGAATGGCATAGCCATAATTCAGCAGGTTATTTGGGGCAAACCCTTCCCGATCACGCCTGAAATCGATTGACGAATCAAAAAGTTCTCCCCAATAGTAGGCGGCAGCCCTACCTTCATGATTTTCGGTATCTCCGCTTTTAACCTGGTCTGCCCAGTATCTCATATTTTCGGTTTTTCCACCCTGTTGTTTTAGTACTGCCGCCTGATTCAGGATCTTTTGCCGCACAGTTTGCTGCCACAGCTGTTTACGCAAAGGCTCTGAGGCGTTAATCTGGTGGCGAAATCGCTCCTGTTGGGTGGTATTCCCCTCCAGGGGTAGCAGCAGCCCTGATGGCATGTGCTGACTGTCGCAGGTTATAACCGCAACATTATTTTCCAGCAGGGCGCTGAGCAGCAAATGAGTCAGGGTGATCTGCGGATGTTCAATCACAATCACCCCAACATCTTCGATAGGAATTGTAATATTGCGCTCCTTTTCAGGAACCATTGAACCCTCCGGAAGGGTGATTACAAGTTGCTCATCCTTGTAGTGGAGATAGGCCGGGTTGCCAAAAAACAAGGTACGTTTGATCATTTTGAATTTATTTATGATTTCGGAAGTGAAGTGACCGGGTGACTTTCACCGCACGAACACCGTCACCCGTTCACTATATTTTCTGACTTTCACCGCACGAACACCGTCACCCGTTCACTATATTTTCTGACTTTCACCGCACGAACACCGTCACCCGTTCACTATATTTTCTGACTTTCACCGCACGAACACTGTCACCCGTTCACTTTAAAGCTGATAATCCCAATTGTTCACATAATTCCCAATTAATCAGATTTCCATCTCTCAAAGAGGCAAAATCCCTTGCCGAGGAGAATTCCCATTCCGTTGCATTTTTAGCTAATCGGGCTTTAACAGGATTATTATGAATATACCTGAAACAAGTATGCAGATATTCCTCCATTATATCCGTCATTATTTGAGGTATCTCTTTATTGCGGTTTTCGAATTTCAGTTTTTCACTTTCAATACTTCCCAGCCATTCTGCCTTGGTTCTTTCCCGGAATAATGATCCTGAACGCTGTTCCTGAATATTAATAGCTCGGGTATAAGATCTTAACATGACTGCTAATGAGCTGTTGATAGTGACCGGGTGACTTGGAGTCAACCGGTCACTGGGAGTCACTTGCTCACCATTGTCAACTGGCACTGCAATTATTAAATGAAAATGGTTGGGCATCAGGCACCAGGCCAACAGAGCAGCATATGGACAGATATGCTGCTCTATCTTCCTAAGGAAATAATAGTAATTCTCCTTTGTGAAAAAGATCTTTCCCCGGTTATTACCCTGATTATAGAGATGATATATATTCCCTTGCTCGAGATCCATCTTTTCCTGATTATAAGTGACCGGGTGACTTTCAGAGCTTGAACACTGTCACCCGTTCACTATATCTTCTGACTTTTAGAGTTTGAACACTGTCACCCGTTCACTATATCTTCTGACTTTCAGAGTTTGAACACAGTCACCCGTTCACTATATTCTTCCAACTTTCAAAGCATCAATACCGTCGCCCGCTCACCAAAGGTTAATTTGCAACCGGAGGGGTAACTGCCTCCTTGGTCCGGTTGGTTAAAAGCTGATTGTACTGATCGATAAGTGCATTTAGTTCACTGATGACTTTTTTATAGTCAGGAGTGTTCTGAATGGTAGCGTAAGCCTCGAGGTATTTTCTTAACTCATAATAGGCGATTGTTGTCTCCTCTCGTTTGGCTTTGAGCGTATCGGGATTTGCTGCGCCATACTCTTTAGTCCGGTCGATATATTTTTGATCGAACATTTGATTGGCTGTTTTGAGTTCTGCCGCCCACAAGGTTAGACCAAGGGTAGCCAGCGCATTGGTCAGTTCGGGCTTCGTCTCCCAGTCGCTGGATATTCCGCTAATGATAGCCGTTTCGGACTGAAGATTTTGCCGTGCAACTCCGGCGCCAAAAAGTTGCAGATCGCTTGCCAGCAAATTCGCGGCTAATGCAGTTTCAGGTAAGAAGTGTGAGCAATAGCCCGCAATGGCGGAGGTAATTCCGGTAACAGCCCTGTCGCGCCGTTCATCAAGTAGCACAAGTTCCTGGGTGAGGGCGCTTGAACGTTCGGTATTAAATAGCGCTGATGTTTCATTGACTTTCGTTTTAAATACCACATGTTGTGCCTCTACATTAAGTCCTTTCGGATTGTTAGATTCGACCAAATCAGAAACATTGGTCCCAAATTGCAAAAATTCGCCATTGCGAAGCTTTGCCAGATCGATCGCGTTAATCATACGAATTCAATTAAAATGGTTAATACTCAAAGAACGATATTCTCAATCGCCATTATATTCTTTTATTTCTCCTTGCGGATCTTCCCGAAACCGCTTTTCTCCAGTGTATGCACCTTTCGGGCGTTCCCGATTTCTTTCGGCAAGGTGCAACAGTCTTTCGGGCGTTCCCGATATACTATTTAATACTGTTTGGAACTTTCGGATTTTCCCAAAACCTTCTTGCATCAGTGTTTGAGGGTTCGGGAAAGATTCGATAGCTGTCAAAGATTAACTTCGGTTGGTAATTCTTCAATTTTAACCGGTTCAATATTTACACGCTTACCGTTTACTGCTATTATTTGACCAATACGGTTTACCTGAAGTTTCCAGCACACTGCCTTTATTTGAATTCCATTAATTGAGTTTTGACTTTTATTATTTGATCCGATTTCATTTTTTAATATTGGTGATGAATAGTAATGAGGCACAAAATGTCCTTCATTTTCAGTACAACTAACAAATTTATAAAATCGGGTTTCCTGAGTCGATAATACTTTAAATTGGTTATTATTTAATTGGCTTGTTTTTTCAGCTTCATTTGGAATATATACCAAATCATTAGGCGAGAGATAAAATAACAGCAGATCACCCTGTTCATTAGACTCAGGCACCGGTTTAAGTCCCTGTTTTTGTCTTTCGATCACGATATTTAAAGGGATACTTTCATAGCTTCGTTTTCCTTCACTGTTTTGATAGATAGCAAAAAACAGATTGGTCCCCTTGGCTGCTTCAACATATTTTTTGTTCTTGTTACCGGTGGTTCCAACGTTGAATTTGTTCCCCTTTGGCTCAAAAGACCGGACTTTATAGATTGGCTGATGGAATTTGCCATCATTAAGCTCCACAATGTTTTTATTCATTTCATCCAGACCATCGGGAGAAAAGGCGAGTTCCGGATGTTCAATCGTTTTACAATCTTTAATTTCATTGTATTTTTCAAGATGGTTTATCATGATTTTTTGGCTGGCTGTATCCGTTATGCTTTTTATGAAATTGGTATTATACGCTTCGTTTACTGAAGATCTTGAGGCGACCATCTCTTTTTCGAAATAGTATATTTCAACTTTAGAGATGATTTTTCCATCCCATTTGTCGTCCAATTCCCTAAAAAATTTGCGAAGCTTTATCTTATCAAACCCCTGTTTGACAAGCGTTTTAATTTGATTTTTCAATGATTTTTCGACAATCATTTCCCATTGGTCTAGGGCAGCAGAGAGTTGTATCATTTTTTTGAAACGTAACTGCACTAAACCAGCAACGGTCTCTTTATGCATTGGTTTTCGGATCGCCCAATGATCTCCAGATTCCTGTTTTACGAATATTTTTTTCAGGCTTCCGTCATCCTGTTTCCCCCATTTTTGGTACCAGTTGCTTGTTTTATTAATAACCCTCAGGTTTTGTTTAAAACTGACAATAGTAGTCGATAGCGTGTGTTTTGCATCCTGTGTAAAAGTATCCCATGGTTTAGTAAACTGCCATTTATAATTTCCGTTTTCATCTGGTTTTGTTTTAAAACATAGCTTTTGTTTTAAATCGTAGCGGGTATCTTTTGATGTTGATTTTGCCGACTCATTATTCAAATAGTTGATGTGGCTTCTGGAAGCGCATGCAATGACTAATGCGTCCATGGCATGATGACGATGGTCGATCCGTTTTTTCGTAAATCCCTTTTGAAGTTCTAACGGCATGTCTGTTTGAAAAACTCTTTTGCCATCTTTATTCGTCCATTGTCCAAAATTATTGCTTTTTGTGAGGTCATTCATCCGTTCGAAACGTGGAGTAATTAGTTCATTCCACACATCGTTTAGTCCCCAATCCTGCTTTAAAGTTGAGGTGATACTTCCGTTACATGCTGCAATATTTTTGGATGTTGTTTCAACTTCTCCCTCCTCCCTTACAATATTTGATAATAAATTCTTGATCAAAACACTGATATAACGGCTGTCGTTCATCTGGCGGTTGATAAAATCATCCGGAATGTCTTCCATGAGTAATTTCTTCATTTTACTGCGATTCTTCGCAAAACGGTTTTTTACAAAATCTTCATAAGCATCAAGTGTGAAAAGCGTTACCTTTTTACCAAAATCCAGTTCGATTATTTTACCATGATATTCTTTGATGTAGGCATAAGCGGTTTTGTTGTCTTTATCCTTGTTTACTTCAGATTCGCAGATTACCTTGTTACTTAATGAATCGTCAAAATAGCGTGACTGAGGTATTATATGCTCAATCTGATAAGAGGTAGTAAATAGTTTTCCGAGCGGGATTACTTCTCCTGTGTAAGGGGAGCGATATTGCTGGTCAAGCCAAAGTTTATATCGTGTCAATTCAGCAGATGAAGGTTGTGCATTCTTGCTGATTTTTAAAATTTCTTCCGGGATATCAGTAACAGAATTTAAAGCACCCTGTTCGTAAAGTTTAAGAATCTCCTGTTGACTAGGAGAATAGGGCCGGACGTTTTGAACTGTATTATCATTTTTTAATTCTATAAGTAAGGCTTTAATCCTCAGATTTGTGTTTTCATTTTCTGTAACTACTGAGGTGAGCCGTTTCCGTTGATCTGCTGTATTTTTCATCTCCCGACCCAATTCAATATGAATTTCGTCGAAGAAATCATTCTTTCCGTTACCATATTGTCTCCAAATATCTGCAACCACCCGTAATGTTTCAGTTACGACTTGCTCCACGATCGGATTTCGAAGCGAATGTTGCTTGAAGATATGTTTTAAATAGTGTTCAATATCGGACGGTAATGCCCATTTAGTAACTTCTCCCTCTTCGGAATGTCTGCCATAAACAGCATAACAAGCCTGATACGTATTAAGCGAAGTTAACGGATTTCTGCAATCGATAAAACTTTTCAAAACTTGCTTTGGGATATCATCATCAGCGATGTTATTAATTTTACTTTTGTCGTATCCAATTGTATCCAGGCGCTCCACTATTGCTGAAATCCTATTTTTGGTCTCTTTAGAAATTGATTCTTCCGACCAATATTTCCCTCTTCGCATCAAAGGCAGAAGCTTTTTAATAGCTTTGGCAGAATAGGCGCCATATTCCTTCTTAAAGGGGATAAACTTCCTGAAGTTTTCTACAAATTCTTTTGGGAGTCTGTGCTTTCCGGCAAAAGTGGTTAGTGCTTTTTCGATCTCCGTTTTATCATCAACTGAGCTTAATATATGCCAAAGTAATTCTTCAATATCTCTGGATAGAAACTCACCTGCGATATTTGATGCTTTTAATTTGTTAAGCAACTGGGATCGTGTCTCGTTAGCAGGATATGTTTTGTCCTCCACATAATTCCACCGGTATTGCTCGGCATTTTTTTTCAGGTTAAACCCGGGATATTTCAGAAAAGCCTTTTGATCAATTTCTTTTCGGTCGTTTAAAAAATCAAAAAGGGCAACCCAATCTTCTTCAGATTTCAGGAAATCAGTGGTAACGTTTACGTCAGTATATAACCTGCCATCAACATATTTTTCGCGTTGATAAATATTGAGATTTTGCAAAAATTGCCAAAGCCTGAACTCCTGAAAAAGAGGGTGTGATTTGGCAATACATTTTAAAGCCTCTATTTGAGGGACTCCTTCTTTATCCATGTATTTACGAAATTCATAACGGCACTCACTTATTTCTGATTTTTTGCTTTTTAGCGGACGCTGATAAAAAATAATATCATTAATAAAGAGATGGACAAAATCTTTCTGACCAAAAGCGATACGATGATCCTGATTGTTCCGGTAGAGCTCCTCTAGGCATATTGAATAGTTCTTTCTGTCTTGTAATTCAGGATGAAAAGTTTGTTGTTTTTCCAGTATTAGTCTTAGCTCATCGCGATAGAACTTCCTTTCTATTGTACGAACCAGTTTCCCTTTTATTTTTTGCCCTGGGCATTTTAGTAAAGTATCATAGATATAGGTACCTACTGTGTGTTTACTCCTCTCAATTTCGGCTTCAGTTCTCTTTTTTACTAATGTCCAGTCATCAGCGCCAGGAGATCGGAATGATCTTTTTTCTTTCCCATCCTTATCTGTTTTAATGCTCCCATCATCGTTTATATCAGTTGTGACAATAAATTCTTTAGTCTTTCCAATCCAGTCAAGAGGGATTCGGCTAGTTCTTCTGTAAATCCATCCATTTTCAAGAATTACGTTATACCAGATTTCGTCTTTGCTTTTTTTGTCTCCACTATCTAAAACCTCGACAACTTTCAGCTCATAAAATTCTACAAGTTTATTTTTATTTTCATCTTCCTCCTCACCCCGAAGCTGATAATAGCCCCGTTTTTGGTTGAAATGAAAAAGTAACCATGCTAATTCTGCCTTCGCGATAGGATATGTCAGTGCTTTTTTCCGGAGATAATAGATGGTCCAATCGTATGGTATCTTTTTATTATTTTCAAATAACTGAGGTTGGTATTTTTGAAAGTCCTCAATCATTTCATCAAAAGAAGTTTTAAAAATGAACTCGTATTTACCTGTCTCAGAATTTAGTTGATAAGCTATTTTTGGTTCAGAGTGATCCAGAAACTGACCAAAATGATGATCAAAATCGATTTGCTTTGAGTAATGATCTGGTAAGAAACCCAATTTGTAGAGGACCCTGTTCAGCCTTTCCCTGCGCAATAAAAATCGTTCCCGTAGTCTGCGAATTCCCCTGAAACTGGTCCGGTCTGCTGTTTGCGAAACAGGGTTGCCCTTTTCGAAATCTCCTAAACTAGACTGATCCATTGGAATAATTCGTGATCCCATACCAAGAATTCTACCACTTCTATCACTAAAGAGTTGTTCAATCAATGCCCATCCAATACTGTTTGTTCCCAGGTCCAATCCTAAAATTCTTTTCATATATTTTTGTTTGTCATATATTATTATTACTTTAGCAGTACAATTTGAAGCAAATCACAATAAGGATTATTCCGTTGTGAAAACATCTAAGCTGCCCTCGTCTTACAATACGGGGGTATTTTTTTGTTGGAAATGGGTATCCCTCTCCCGGATACAGGCATACGGCCTCTGATTGCATAACTCGCTGTTATACAATCAGAACAAATCTTATAAAGTCTCGATTTTTTGATGATGGAGATATTTTAGGTAAGGATTAAGAACGAAATTAAACTTTTAAATTAGGTTCTTTAAATTTACATAAAATATCCCGGAATTGGTAATTAAAAGGCTATTAATAATTATTTTAAAAGTTTGGCTTAGTGAACGGGTGAGCTGTTGGTGTCCGTGAATTACTCCCCCGGTCACTCCTGACACCGAAATTGATCTCCTGAAAGCGTAACTCGTCGGCGCCCGGAGTTGTGATTTCAGTTCCTGAACCCCGTCACCTGTTCACTTGCATTTATTGTTCGGCGTGTCTCATTTGCGAAAAATTCTCACTTACCGCCAGGTCATATTTGGCAATATTGGCGGCTTTCTTAATCCGCTTAAACGTTTTATGGGGATCGGGAAACGCAAAGCAGAAGTAACTCCAGAATTTCTCCATTTTCATCAGCAGATGACTGCTTCCATTGAGGATCTGAGAATAATTGAGAAAGATCTCCTCATGAAAATTCCTGAGCGTTTCTCCCCTCTTCTCGTTATCGGGCAAACTGCCGTTTTTGAGCAGGGTGGGGAGAAATGGATTTTTGAGGATTCCACGACCAATCATCCAGCTTTCGGTGGAGCTAAAAAGATTATCCAACCGACCGAAATCTTCAACGGATACCAGGTCTCCGTTGTACACAAGCGGGTGCTTAATCCTTTTGCCCACTTCGGTAAAGAGATCCTCATCCGGTATACCTTTATAGAGCTGTCGGGCAATTCTGGGATGGAAGATCACTTCATGGATGGGGAAGTCATTCAGAATATCAACGACCGGAAAAATTTCATCCATGGAGAGTAGTCCGGCCCTCATTTTTACTGAAAGCTTACCCTGAATTTTGGGCAACGACTCTTCGAGGATCATTTTAATCCGTTCAGGGTTAGGAAGTAATCCGGACCCGAGCCCTTTGTTCGTCACCATAGGATACGGACAGCCGAGATTCCAGTTGATCTCCTTGTACCCGTTATCTTCCAGCAGCCGGGCAAGAAAAATAAAATCAGTGGAATTTCCGGCAAGAATTTGGGGAATTAGCTGATATCCGACATTATTGGCCGGGTTGATATCGCGTAGGTGCGAATTTTTGACTGTCCCGTCGTTTTGGCGGAGGATGTACGGTGCGAAATATTTATCCACGCTGCCGAAATATTTCGCGTGTGCGCTCCGGTAGATATGGTCTGTAGACTCCTGTAGCGGAGCAAAGAAGATCTTGAAAGATGAATTTAACTGCATAATTGCAAAAGTAGTGAACTCCTGCCATTTTATATGAAGTCAATTGGCCTCTTAATTTATTGAACGAGAAGTATCATTCCTTTATTTTTTATCTTTGCACGGCCAAAAATATATGATATATGATTGTTTCCCTGCTCGTAGAAAAAGAGAATCCAACTAACTTTGTCGCTGATTTACAGGCGCAGAGTGGAGGGTTGTCTCAGCAGGGTCGTGTAGGCTCCGATGCCGGAGCTTTGGGGAGCAAGAGACAGAAAGGTGTTAATAAAATTGTTTACGCCAGAAACAGGCTTAAAAAGGAGGTTGTTCAGAAGAAAACATATACCGAAGAGGCGAATATCAAAGATGGTTCATGGAATATTTACACGGGTAATCCGGGGTATTATACCACTTCGGGTGATACGGTATATTTTGGAACGGTGAAATCGCTGTCAGATTCTGCTTTTCTGAAGGCCCAGCGCACCGTTGTTCCAATATCTGTAAAACCGTATGGAATTGTAGGGAAAGAGCGTACTGTGCCCGGACAGGATTGGATTTTAGGCCTTGTCCTGATTTTGTGGATGATTTTTGCCTCTGTTCGGGTTGAATTTCCTGAATACCTGAGCCACATTTTTTCGGGTCTGGTGAATCTTAATCCAGCCACGCGGTTATTTCGTCAGCGTGGTTACAAAATGATGTATGGAACAGTCCGTCTGGACTTGATTTTTTACCTGATTGTTCCCCTTTCGGTGTTTCAGATAGCCCGGTTTTTCAAGGTTGACCTATCCGGATTTCCCCCAATTGTCCTATTTATCGGATTATTGCTGGTCATAAACACCTATTTTTTCATCAAGATTTTCATCCATCGGTTAATAGGCTCCATAACTATGCTGAAGGAACAAACTGATGAATTAATATTCAATATCCGGCTTTATTATAAGGTGTTAGGGTTTATTTTACTGCCGGTAGTTACAGTGCATGCGATACTTGAGGAAACCAATTTTATCACTATTTGGATTATGGTTTTCCTCATTGTCCTGATGCATCTGGCTACTGTGATCAGAAGTATTTATTTGGGATATCAAAAAGACATATCAATTTTCTATTTGATTTTGTACCTTTGTACCCTTGAAATTCTACCGCTGCTTTTGATTTTCAAACTCATCCTTACATGATAAAGGAGTTTGGAAAAATACGAATTTTAAAAAGTGAATAAATTGAAAATTAGAAGAATATTAGTATCGCAACCAGAGCCGAGTCCAGGGAATTCGCCATATAATGACCTGGCGGTTAAGCATAATCTGAAAATTGATTTTCGACCGTTCATTCAGGTTGAGGGTGTTGCAGCGAAAGATTTTCGCAAGGAGAGGATATCGATACTCGATCATACTGCTGTCATTTTTACCAGCAGAACGGCCATTGACCATTTTTTCAGGATTTCACAGGAACTGCGTCTGACGATCCCTGATAGTCTGAAATACTTCTGTATTTCAGAAGCTACAGCCTTTTATCTCCAGAAATATATCGTTTACCGAAAGCGAAAGATATTTTATGCCAATGGTAAGTTTCCCGATTTATTGGATGTACTGATGAAACACAAGGAGGATAAATTTCTGATTCCATTGTCTGATGTTCATAAAGATGAAATTCCAATTTTGCTCGAAAAAGCTAAAATTCCTTTCACACAGGCTACTATGTATCGGACAGTGAGCAGTGATTTGTCTGATCTGAAAGATGTGAATTATGATATGCTCTGTTTCTTTACTCCTGCCGGAATTAAATCCCTGATGCAGAATTTTCCCGGTTTTGAGCAAAATGAGATTAAGATTGCCACTTTTGGCCCTGCAACGGCTCAGGCTGTCCGGGATGCAGGTTTGCGGCTTGATGTAGAAGCCCCAAGTCCTGAAGCTCCGTCAATGCCAGCTGCAATTGAGAGGTTTGTTGCTGAATTCAATAAAAACAATAAATAGAAGATTTTAAGCATTTTCATCTGAAGGAGGTTGTCTCAAAAGTAAAAAATGGCTTTTGACAACCTCTTTTTTGTTCTGTTCAGTATATGGTGGCTTATACATTTCGAAAAGAGGAAAAACTGTGCAGTCAGAAGATCATTGGTGAGCTCTTTCTGACCGGCGCCTCATTTCTGTGTTATCCACTGAAGGTAGTCTGGAAATTTGAGCAACTGCCGTCACAGGTTCCTGTACAGGTGGTGTTCAGCGTTCCTAAGCGACTATTCAAAAAAGCGCACGACCGGAATTTGCTCAAACGGCGGATGCGTGAAGCTTACCGGCTGCACAAGCATGAGCTATACGAGTTAATGCATCAGAACGAACGGCAAATAGCGATGATGATCGTCTATATCGCAAAAGAGGAGCTTGAATTTGTCGAGATCGAAAAGGCCACGACAAAAATTGTCAGTCGGTTTAAAAATAATGTTTAGAGACGCGATTAATCGCGTCTCTAAACATTATTATAAGTCGCTGTCCATAATCTCGGTCTGCATACGTACCGAATCCTCGTGAATAATCTGGAATATTTGATTTACCAGTGTTTCATCAAGGTTGAGTTTACGGGCCATCCTAACCCGATCTTCCATGATCTGCGTCCATCGGTTGATCTGGAGTGCGGTAACTTTGTTTTCCTTCTTATACGTCCCGATCTGCCTTACGATCTCCATCCGTGAGGCTAACACCTCCATTATTTCATGGTCGATTCCATCGATCCTTGAACGGAGCGTGTCGAGCATATTTTCGAACTGCGGATCGTCTGAACTTGCATATCTGATCACCAGTTTATCCAATATTTTGCCTAGCTCAAACGGTGTTACCTGTTGGTCCTTGTCGCTTAATGCACACGAAGGATCGATATGGGATTCAAGCATCAGTCCGTCAAGACCAAGGTCAAAAGCCTTCTGTGAAATTTCGAACAGATATTCCCGTTTTCCGGAGATATGACTTGGATCGCAAATAATCGGAAGATTAGGCATCAGTTGCCGCAGTTCGATCACGGTTTTCCAACTTGGATAATTCCGGTATTTTGACTCTCCAAAAGGGGTAAATCCGCGGTGAATCGCGACAAGATTCTTTAGTCCGGCATGATTAAGTCTTTCCAATGCACCAATCCACAACTGCACATCAGGATTAACCGGATTTTTTACCATCACGATCTGGTCGGTTCCCTTTAGGACATCGGCAATTTCCTGCACCACAAAAGGTGAAGCCGTTGAACGTGCTCCGATCCAGAGTACATCAACTCCCGCTTTGAGACATTCTTCAACGTGCTGTGCATTGGCTACTTCGGTTCCGGTGAGTAATCCGGTCTCCTGTTTCACCTGCATCAGCCATTTCAGGGCAACGGTTCCTATTCCTTCAAAAGAACCCGGACGGGTGCGGGGTTTCCAGATACCTCCGCGGTATACCATAACCCTCTTGTCTTTTGCAAGTTCTCTCGCGGTTGCCATGGTTTGCTCTTCCGATTCAAGGCTGCATGGCCCGCTGATTAACAGCGGATTGTCTATATTTGGTAACCAGTGGCTTATCGGCTGGATGTCTAATTGTGATCCCATGTTTGTTTATTTTGTATAAAATTTAATAATTGTTTCTTCGTTTTTGGTTAAGGATGAATTCTCTCCCTCGAGCACACCACGTATCTTATTGGCATTAACAATCAATGAGGTCAATCGTTCATGATCATTGTGTTTAAGCGAGTTTTTAAATTCTTCCAGGTGATGGATATATACTTCAAGCGCCTCGTAAATATAGTCCCGGTTTTGCCAGAATATCGGTGACCACATCTGCGGAGAACTCTTGGCAAGACGGACCGTTGACTGAAACCCGCCGGAGGCAAGGTCGAATATGATATTGCGATCCTCAATGGCCAACACCGCATTGGCTAATGCAAAGGAGGTGGCGTGGGGAAGATGAGAAATAAATGCTGTAGTGTGGTCCTGTTCGTCGCTTGACATATAGGCAATCGACATTCCCAATGACTGAAACATTTTTTCGGCAAGTGCCAGATGTTGCGGGCGGCATTTTTCATGATCACAAATAATACATATCTTATTGTCGAAAAGATGCTCAACAGCAGCTGTCGGACCGCTGTTTTCTGTCCCTGACATGGGGTGTGAGGGGATAAAATTTCCGCGCAACGGGTGATCCTTTACGACCTCTGTGATTTCGCGCTTTGTCGATCCGACATCCAGTACGGTTGTTGAAGAGGAGATGTGACCCAAAATGGTGGGAAGCAACTGGACAATCTTATCAACAGGGATTGCCAATATGACAATATCCGCTTCTTTAACAGCCGTCTCCAGCGATTCAATCCGGTCAGCTATACCGGTTTCCAATGCGATGAGGGCGTTCACGGGATTATTGTCAACGCCGATAATCTCGGTGGCAAATTTGGTTCTGCGCAAGTCCTTTGCCATCGAACCACCGATAAGTCCAAGTCCTATTACTGCAAGCTTCATGCGTTAATAATTTGTTTTTTAATGGTCGCATGGAATAGCCATGATTGCATATTTGTATCACTTTCCTTTGGTAATTTTCTAATCATGGCTATTTCATGGGTGAATCTTTTGTTATAATCAAAAAAAGGTCTCCAATTTTGGAGACCTTTTTTTGATTTAATATTGTTTGTTTGACAATACCTTACCGTTCAGTCCCCATGCGAAGGCCGAGATAACCAAACCAAAAATAAAAAGTATTGTTTTGTAACATTCTAATTGTTGTAATTCTGGGGCAAAAATAAAAATAATAATCGAAAATAATAGTAATCAGCCATCTTTTTGTTCAAAAAGATGATTTTAGTCAGTTTGGTGAGTTTTACAGGAGTGTGATACTGAGTTTAGCCACTCTGTTTTGAGCGGTTAAATTCGATTCGCTTTAATTACGGACCACCCTATATCGTATATTTGCATGAAAAAATAACAGTCATGGAAAGTCAATTACCATTCAAGAGCATTATTCCTATCCAGGTAAGGTTTAGTGATGTTGACATGCTGGGACACGTTTCAAACACCGTCTATCAGAATTACTATGATGCCGGGAAATTGCATTATTTCGATGAGGTATTGCCTGATATGGACTTTATTAACATAGGGGTTGTAGGAGCCATGATAAAAATAGATTATCTGAAACCTATTTTTATGAGGACCAGCATTCTGGTTGAAACCCATGTCACCCATATCGGGACCAAGAGCCTGACCATGGAGCATCAGCTGTTAGAGGAACATACCGGTGATTTGCTGTCTACGTGTCTGGTTGTTTTGGTTTGTTACGATGTGAAAGAACAAAAAAGCATTCCAATACCTGAAAAATGGAAACTGCAAATCCAGAGATATGACCGGGAGGTAATCATAAAATAAGAGACCCAGGACCAGTTTTTTTCGGAATATGATGGTGAAAAACTCAAAGTCTGTTTAATATTGGATTTTCAATCCCGACAGGGCTTAAATGGGGGTAGAAAACAGAATTGAATATAAGGTTTTGTCCCGGATGCGACGGAATATTTTTCTATATTTACCTTCTGCCCATATTTTTTGACTACAGCACAATCGAAAGAAAAAAATAAACTGTTTCTCTGCATTAAAGGATCTAGGGCTGCCGGTATCGTCCGTTATCCTCTGCGATGAGCGAAAGATACGACTCATACCGTGTGGCGGGAATTTCTCCCTTCTCAGCTGCAGCTTTCACTGCGCAGCCGGGTTCATGGGTGTGGGTGCAATTAAAAAACCGGCACTGGTCAAGTAGTCCGAACATTTCAGGAAAATAATGGGCAAGTTCCTCTTTGGCCATATCGATTACCCCAAAACCCCTTATTCCCGGGGTATCAATGATCATGGCTCCATCGTCGGTTTCGAACATTTCAGCAAACGTTGTGGTATGTTTTCCCTGCTGGTGATGATCGGAAATAATTCCTGTCTTAAGTTTCAGTCCAGGATCAATACAGTTCAGAATTGAGGACTTACCAACTCCCGAAAGGCCTGAAAAAAGACTTATTTTCCCGGGTAGTTCTGCCTGAAGCGGATCCAGATTAAATTTTTTTTCGGCTGAAACCTGAAAACATTTGTACCCTATCGATTCGTAGGTTTCCAGGTACTCTTCAAGCTTTTCGTAATCTTTATCGGTATATAAATCAATTTTATTGAACACAAGTGATGCCGGTATGCGGTAAGCCATTGCTGAGATCAGGTAACGATCGATAAATCCGGGAAGGGTAACCGGATAATTCACGGTCACAATAATAAAGGCCTGATCAATATTGGCCGCGATAATCTGACTTTCGCGCGACAGGTTGGATGCCTTTCGGATAATGTAATTTTTACGTGGTTCAATGGCCGAGATAATTCCTGTGACTCCTTCCTTAGTTGTTTCATCGTATTGAAGTTCAAATTCAACACGGTCTCCTACGGCTACAGGATTTGTGGTGCGCACCTCTTTCATCCTGAGCTTACCCTTGATCCGGCAATCAATTGTCTCACCGGCATCCGATTTTACCGAATACCAACTTCCTGTTGACCTTATGACTAATCCCTTCCCCAATTGAGTAATTTTAACGGGATAAAAATACGCTAAACTTTTGAGCCTTCACAGTTGTTGCATATATTCTGTACTTATCCACGACATTAAACCGTTAGCCGGTAATTTGTCACAGTCGATATAGCATGGGGCACCGAATGAGCATTGAATGTATACCTGATTAATTCATGATTTGGTTACTTTTGTAAATTTGGCAGAAAATTGATAATTATTAAACGGTTTCATTAGGTATGAATAATAAAGTATTAAAGGCAGCGCTTGGAGTGTCCTTGACGGTTATTCTCGGACTCTCCTTCTGGGGATTCAAAAGCGATCAGAAAAATTTCGAAATTTCCAAAAATCTGGATATCTTCTATACCCTGGTTCGGGAACTAAACCTCTTTTATGTAGATGAGGTAAAGCCAGATAAACTGATCAAGAAGGGGATCGATGAGATGCTCGAAACTCTTGATCCATATACCGTATTTATCCCGGAATCGGAGATGGATGATTTTAAGTTCATGACTACCGGTGAATATGCGGGAATTGGTTCGATGATCAGTAAACGGAAAAATCAAATTATTGTCGCTGAACCTTATGAAGGGTTTCCTGCTCAAAAAAGCGGGTTACGCGCAGGTGATATCTTCCTGGAAGTTGACGGCAAGGGCGTTGATAAAATGGCGGTTTCTGACGTATCAGAGATTCTGAAAGGTCCGGCAAAAAAACCGGTTAAAGTCAAGATGCAACGACCCGGAGAAAAGAAACCTTTTACCCTTGATATCGTACGTGAAGAGATTCAGATTGATCCGGTTACCTATTTCGGCATGATTGGAGAGAAAACAGGTTATATCAGGTTGTCGAGTTTTACCGACGGCTGTTCCGAGAATATTCGCAGTGCCTTGATCAAGCTAAGGGATACAAGGGGGGCAACCTCACTTGTTCTTGATCTTCGGTCAAATCCCGGTGGCTTGCTGGGCGAAGCGGTTAAGGTGACCAACCTGTTTGTGAATCATGGTCAGGAAATTGTGAGTACGAAAGGAAAAGTATCGCAGTGGGATAAGACTTATCGTGCTACCGAACAACCCGTTGATTCGGTGATGCCACTGGTTATTTTGGTAAATAGCGGATCAGCTTCGGCTTCTGAGATTGTGGCCGGAGCGCTTCAGGATCTGGACCGTGCTGTCATTATGGGTAACCGCACTTTTGGCAAGGGGTTAGTCCAGACTACAAGAGACCTCAGTTATAATACAAAGCTCAAGGTGACTACGGCCAAATATTATATTCCAAGCGGCAGATGTATTCAGGCACTCGATTATTCGCATCGAAATAACGACGGAAGTGTAGGGAATATCCCGGATTCGCTGATCTCGGAATTTAAAACCAGGAATGGGCGAAAGGTAAAAGACGGAGGTGGCGTTACCCCTGATATCCGTGATGTGCAGGATACTTTAAGCACATTGGCCTATAAACTGGTACAGGATTATATGATTTTTGATTTTGCCACAGAGTTTGCAGTTAACCACAAAACGATCTCTCCAGCAGATAAATTTGTCGTTACAGACGATATTTATAACGATTTTCATCGGTTCCTCACAGAGAAGAAATTTTCGTATGAATCGCGCAGCGAGCAAACATTAAAAACCCTTATCGAAACGGCTAAGCGGGAACGGTATTATGACGGTGCGAGAACAGAATTTGCTGCACTTGAAAAAGGGTTAACCTTAAACCTCAATATGGATCTCGGCAAATTTAGAGATGAGGTCTGCGAATTGATTAAAGATGAGATAGTGTCACGCTATTATTATCAAAAGGGGGCAATAATAGCATCACTGGGAAGCGATAACGAGATCAGGCACGTGTTAACACTTTTGAATACTCCCACCGAATATTCCAAAATATTAGTACCCTCAGTTGGTTTACCGGCAACTCATAAAAAGTGATTGCCGATTGCAATAACAACGGACAGATAATTATTTTGTCTAAATATCAAGAAGTTAGCGGCACATTGAAATGCTGAATATTCCCAAAAACCGGGAAGGTGTATGGATACAGGATCGCCAGGATGACAAATATCATAAGAATGAAAGCAAGGGCGATAAAAAAGAGGGTAATTCCCCGTTTGAACCTTTTATTGCTTTTGAGCAGTTCGCGTCGCGAGAGAACCTTGTTAATTTTATCCGAGAGTTTTATGAGTGCATACTGGTCTTTGGCAATATAATCATAGGCCCCGAATTTCATGCAATTTATCGCAATTTCAATACTGTCCTGCCCGGATAGAAAAATAAAATCGACAGATGGATATTTTTTTTTGGTAGCGATTAGGACATCGATCCCGTTTAACCCCTCAAGAATGTAATCCTGAATAATCAGGTCGGGTTTTCGGTAAATATTTTTAAGGCACTCTTCACCACTCAGAAAACTCTCAGTCCTTAAAAACTTATGAGTCCGCAGATGATTAAAAATAAGTTTGTTGTATACAGCATTGTCTTCAACAATAAATATAAGCGGGTGATTTGAATTTTTCATAATGATAGGTTTAAATCAGTAGATGGCTGATACACTGCTAAGCGAAATGGTCTCATTTATCCTAATATATGTCGTAAATTTAAGAAATTGAATTGAGATATTCAAATTTTGAATTCTTTTTATATCTTCGCTGAATTAAACAATCAAAAAAATAATATGAAAGTCCCTGGTATTCTTCTAATCCTAATTGTTCTGATGACTGCTGGTTGCAAAACTCAAAAAATTGCTCCAAAGCCAGAACCTGTAAAATCGGAAAGTATAAGTTCTGAACCTGTAAAATCGGAAACGGTTGCCAAATCGTATGGAACTACATCAACCGGGAATTCATCTGTAAGATCAAGAGAAGAACGGTTTACTGCAGCTCAGGGTGAAGCCAGTGACTTAGGGTCGAAGAGATTCTACCTGATTCTTGGAAGTTTTGGAAAATACGAAAATGCGCAAAGGCTTAAGAAGCAATTAACGACTGAAGCTTATTCCCCGGGTATCCTTGTAAATGAAGCAGGTCTTTACCGGGTTTGTGTCAACAGTTATAATGACGAAGCTACTGCACGAGCTAAACTTGGGGAGATTCGCCAGAATGCCAAATACGGCGATGCCTGGTTATTAATCAAGAAACAGTAAGATCAGAAAACTTCACCCAGATTAAAGAATAATCCGTGTGAACCACCTACTCCAAAGCCATAGTCAATTGCGATGTTGGTGTTGGAGTATTTGTTCATTTTGATCCTCAACCCGATTCCTCCGCCCGGCATAACCGGGAGGGCATCCTTCCATGTTTGGTAAACAGACTCAATATTTCCAAACACAACAGCTCCTAAAATGCCATTTCCTGTGAGGTTGAAACGGTATTCTGATTCCAGATAGTTAAAATTCTTCCCAGCATACCTCCCGGGGACATATCCGCGACCCGTATTGGAATAAGCATCCCACCCGGTGCTTGGTGTATCCAGATAAGGGGGTGTACCGGCAAGAGTGAAGTTATAGTAATTCCAAAACGCAAGAACATTGTGTGATGATGCCGGGAATTTGACGTAGGTCCGAAGGTCAATCAGCAGGGATTGCCAATTGCTGTGGCTTCCAAGTAGTTTAAGGTTCGGCCGGTATTGAATATTAGCGTAACTCCCCCTTTCCGGATTAACGGGATTTATTCTGTTGTCAAATAAAATATTCAGCGAGATACCTGATGAAACAGAGTGCGTCGACCCTTTCTGTAGCATTTCAAAGTCACTTAATGCCTTTCCGGCGATAGTATCATTGGTGATATTCCAATGATAATCCAGATTATATCCAGCCCCTACGAATATACTTGGGGTGATTTCGCGAAATGCGATCTGGGATATCCGGAAGTAGGAATATTCAATTTCCAATCCATCCGATAACTTACTGTTTGTTCCTAATCCAAAGGTTTGTGTCGGGAAATTATAATAACGGGTATCCCCAACAAGATGAAGCTTGTACTTTTCAAAAAACAGGGTACTGTTTGCCGTAAACCAGTACTGATGGTATTGGGAGTAATATCCATTTATCAGGAGGTTTGAAAACCTGCTTTTGCTCGCATCAGTATAGAACGAAGTGTTCGTTACGATAGCGCCTGTGAGTCCTGACTGGAGTGAATAACCTACAACGGGAAGGATTGAAAAGAAAACACCGTTTCCTTTGGTTGAAAGGGTGTCCTTGCGTAAATGAGTTTTAAATCCCCCTTGCAACAGATCGACGATATCTTTTTGATGAGCTGAGGCACCATCCTGGTTGTTGATTACCGAAGCTTGCCCAAACGCGGAAAAGGACGCTGAGATCAAGAGCATTAGGACACTGGCAATTGTTCCGGGAATAGATAGGTTCATCAACGAATAACTAATAATAATGCAAAATCATAACTGCAACCACAGTTTGACACTGATTACTCCAATTAGTTTAATGGGATGGAGTTTTAAAATTCGCCATTTGAACAGGGTGGTTGTCTTACTTAGCCTTGTAATGCTCGGGGTTAAGCGCCTCAGGTGCCCATTGGGTCATAAAATCAATAACTTTCTTTTTCGAATAACCATCGCCCTCTTCCAGGTAGGAAGAATTTTGGGTATGGATCCGGTTGCCGTTTTTATCGAGAATCACAAAAACGGGAAATCCGAACCGTTGAGGATAATCAAGCTTTTTCAGTGCTGCCAGATTCCGGTTTTCCTTGCTGTAGTTCACCAGTAAAAAAATATAGCTCTTGTCCATAAGAGCCTTTATATCAGAATCATCGACGTAAATTTTGTGAAATTTAAGGCACCAGGGACACCAGTTCCCGCCAATTTGCAGAAAGAGATTTTTATTTTCGGCTTTCGCCCGGATTAAACTCTTGCTAATGTCGGAGGATACATCTGCATTGGGATTATAAATATGAACGGCCTGGCCATACGAATTGCACAAAAGAAACAGACAGACAATGGTAAATAGTGCTCTCATACTGTAAGAATTTCTTTTTCTTTGAAAGCAATTAATTCGTCCACCTTTCGGGTAAACTTGTCGGTTAAAAGCTGAATTCTTTCAACGGTATCCTTCTCTTCATCTTCGGAGATTTCTTTTGATTTCAGCAATTTTTTGAGATATTCGTTGCCGTCTTTGCGGGCTGACCGGACGCTTACTTTAGCGATTTCACCCTCTTTATGGACATCTTTTACCAGGTTACGGCGCCGTTCCTCTGTGGGAACAGGAACATTTATCCGGATGAACTCCCCGTTATTATCAGGATTAAAGCCTAAATTTGAGTTAATGATTGCCCTTTCAATGGGCTGAATCATCTTTTTGTCCCATGGCTGAATGGTAATGGTTCTTGCATCGGGTGTCGTGACATTAGAGACCTGCATTATCGGCGTAGGTACCCCATAATAATCTACAACAACACTCTCAATCATTCTGGGGTTAGCTTTGCCGGCACGGATGTGACCCAGCTCGTGGTCAAGATGAGCAATGGCATGTTCCATCCTTTCGGTGGAATCATCTATGAGCATTTGTATTTCGTCGTTCATATGGCGAATAAATTAAAACTTATTGTTAGGACAAAGGTACGATAAAAATAAAATTGGAAAAGATGCTCCCGAATGAAATGTGTACGAAATTTAGCTATTGACCAATTTATGGGATGTAACTGGCGGCTTGCAGCTGGCTTCTGGCAGTGATACCATTTCGATGATGTTTATCTTCCTGATTCATATTTTGAAATAGAAAACACGATTTGGAAAAATAAATTGCCAGTAGCTAGCCGCCAACTGCCAGCCGCCCTTTTTACTCAATTATGAACTACCGTTCCGATCGGTTCGCCTTTCAGAACCCTGATCAGGTTTCCGGGGGTATCCATATCAAAAACCACAATTTGCAAATTATTCTCTTTGCACATGGTAGTTGCTGTGAGATCCATAATCTTCAATCCACGGTTGTATATTTCATCAAAAGTGATGTCGGTGAATTTTACGGCATTTGGATCTTTAAGGGGATCGGCGGTATAAATGCCGTCAACCCTGGTTCCTTTGAGCATTGCATCCGCTTCAATCTCGATTCCGCGAAGAGAGGAACCTGTATCGGTAGTAAAAAATGGATTACCTGTCCCTGCAGAAAAAATCGCTACTTCCCCCTTTTCAAGCGTTTCAATAGCTTTATCTTTAGAATAGAACTCACCGATGGGTTCCATACGAATGGCAGTCAGAACCCTTGATTTTACCCCGGCAACTGTTAGTGCCGAGTGAAGCGCCAGGCTATTGATGACCGTTGCCAGCATCCCCATCTGATCTCCTTTGACCCGGTCGAATCCTTTGGAAGCGCCACTCAGCCCTCTGAATATATTCCCGCCTCCAATCACAATACCAATTTCGACACCAAGCTCTGCCGCTTCTTTGATTTGGGAGGCATATTCAGATAACCTTACCGGGTCGATTCCGTATTGCTGGTCTCCCATCAGGGATTCACCCGAAAGCTTAAGTAAGACACGCTTATATTTTATTACATTTTTCACTACTATTTGCAGTTTAAAAGTTTGTATGTTACTTTAACAAAAGTATAAAAAAAAACGCTTTTGTCTGGTTATTTTAGGTTTGTAATAAATATTTAGATTAAAAACTCAGCGCAACCTACCCGTCGTTGCAAAAAATTGAAGTTGATTAAAGGGGTATTTAATGCTATATTGGTATTGCATTTTCATGCGGATGTCGTTGATACTTGCATGAATGAATAAAAACAAAAAAACCTGTCCAACGCCTTAAATATTTGTAATATGCCTGCATATCGTTTAATATTAACCCGGAAACGGTTATAGTTTCTGTCCTCGCGGGCTGTGTATCACTTATGGCGATAATGTCAACCATGTTATTGTTCAGGTGGGAGCCATCAAAGTTAATGAACGTTATTTTAGATTAGGTAATCCGGGAGTGTATGCTTTTTTCCATCAAAGTTGAGAAGATTGGGGTGATGGGTTTTTCGGCTGGCGGTCATGTCGCATCTACCCTAGGTGTACATACCGAAGATGTATCGGTCATGGGAGACTCACTGGATAAGATTTCTTTCCGTCCCGATTTTATGCTGCTTGTTTCACCGGTGATTACTATGGGAGAATACACTCATACTGGCAGTCGCGACAATCTGTTGGGCGATAAACCAACACGAGAAGTGATCGAAAAATATTCAAATGAACTTCAGGTAACAGCCCAGTCTCCACCAGCATTTATAGTACATGCTGAAAATGATCAAGTGGTCAATCCAAGAAACAGTTTATTGTTTTTCAATGCATTGCGCGAAAAAAATGTTTCTGCTTCCATACATATTTTCCCTTTCGGAGGTCATGCTATCGGTCTCCAGAACAATCCAGGAAGCACAATGTTATGGAAGGAACTTTGTGAAATGTGGTTGGTCGAAAAAGGATTCTTGCCCTAAAAACAAAATCTTCAAAATAAATATACATTCTCCAAATCAATTGCATTCACAGAAATAGTTTAGTCTGGTTAATTTTTTAAGACGATCTTAAAATTAAAAAAAATCTTTAAATTTGCCCATTATGAAAAGAATATATACAATACTCCTTTTCCTCCTGTCATTGACATTAGGGACTTTTGCCCAGAAAACCGTAGGATTAGATAACTGGTTCAATCGTGAAGTCAATACGAAAACCGGGAAGATTTATCACTATACCTGGAATGACACTCAAAATAGCGGTTTTTCTCAATTTGGCCAGGTTTTTATCAATCATTCCGCCAAGCTTCTAACAATATCTGGCAATCCAAATAGCAAGTCGCTGAAAAATGTTGACATTTATATTATCGTCGATCCAGATACCACAAGTGAAAATCCAACTCCAAATTACGTGAATGCAAACGACATCAAATTTCTGAAGAAATGGGTCAGCAAAGGTGGCGTTTTACTGTTGATGGCCAACGATGGCCCAAATTGTGAATTCACCCACTTTAATCAATTATCTGAAGCCTTTGGATTTCATTTTCTGGCACAAACACTGAATCCTGTTGTCAACAGTAAATGGGAAATGGGCGCTGAGATCAAACTGCCCGATCATCCGATATTTTCAGGTGTGAAAAAAATCTTTATTAAAGAAGTAGCGCCAATCCTTCTTAGCAAAGGAGCAAAAGAGGTTTTAAAGGATGGTGATACAAATGCAGTTATTATTGCGGAAACCAAATATGGCAAAGGATATGTTATGGCCATCGGTGATCCCTGGTTATACAACGAATATATCGATCATGAAAGGCTACCTGAAAGTTTTGAAAACCTTAAAGCAGCAAACAATCTGGTCGACCTCCTGCTAAAAAAGTAAACAAATAATTTATCGCCCTCGAATTTCTCTCCTGTTTATTCTCCAAATAAAGGTGCAATCCAGAATTTTATTTTTTATTGAGATCCTTGCAACGTGAGGATAATCAAGCAGGATCCCATCTAATAATCTGACAAACGTTGGGGAACGGGGAATGATTCTGATTGAAACGTTACCTATTGCACGAAAAAAGAGCCCCAAAAATTGAGGCTCTTTTCCTTATATATCTGAAATGTCAGCTTATACATTCAAGGTGTAACGGATAAATGAAGTAACCTTTACATCCTTGTCAACTCCGTTAAGATATTGACGAATAGTTGATTTATTGTCCTTCACAAAATCCTGGTTCAGCAAAGTGCTGTCCTTGTAGAATTTGTTTAATGCACCCTGAGCAATCTTATCAAGCATTGCTTCAGGTTTTCCTTCCAGACGGAATTTTTCCTTAGCGATCTTTAACTCTTGCTCAACGATTTCCGGTGCAACATCGGCACTATCAACTGCTACAGGACTCATCGCTGCAATTTGCATGGCAACGTCTCTTCCTGCTTGGTATTCAATGGTTTTGCTGAATCCGACGAGTGTAGCGAGTTTATTCCCCGGGTGAATATAGGGGACAACATCCGAAGCCTCAATACACGCATAATACGGCAGCTCGATTTTTTCACCGATAATACCGGTTTGTTCGAGTACTTGCTCGCCAATTGTGCGGCCATCCAGCACTAAGGCTTTAACCTCGTCAAGATTTAAGCATTTGTTGGCAATTGCATGGGAAAGAATTTTGTCGGTGAGGGCAATAAAATTCTCATTTTTGGCTACAAAATCTGTTTCGCAATTTAAGGATAGTACGGCTCCAAAGCTTTTATCTTCAGATACCTTGGATAAAACAACCCCTTCAGAAGATTCTCTGTCAGCACGTTTGCTGGCGACCAGTTTGCCTTTTTCGCGGATGATTTCGATAGCACGGTCAAAATTGCCATCAGCCTCAGTAAGGGCGTTTTTGCAATCCATCATGCCGGCACCGGTTGCTTTGCGCAACTTTGCCACATCAGCAGCAGTAATGTTCATTGTATAATATATTTTATAAAGTTAAAAACTAACTACTTTACATCAAGTGCATCTTCGTCGGCAAGATCTTCATCAATTACCTCTTCTTCCAGAAGATCATCATCACTCAATAAATCAGCAATGGTATCATCGGCCAAATCTTCCTTTTCATCAGCTTCTTCCACATCGTCTTCAACAATGATTTTGACTACTGATTTACGTCCGGTTTTCTTCAGTGCCAATGGCTTTTCGTCAGTCTCATCTTTTTCACGTTCAACCTTCCGGTCAGAAAGGCCATCCTTGATCGCTTCGCACATCGTAGTGATAATTAAATCAATAGATTGAGATGCATCGTCGTTTGAAGGGATAACAAAATCGATTCCTTCAGGATTTGAGTTGGTATCAACCATTGCAAAAATCGGAATAGAAAGACGCTGAGCTTCGCGTACAGCGATTTTTTCTTTTAGTACGTCAACAATAAAAAGGGCTGCAGGAAGACGGGTAAGATCAACAATCGATCCTAAAACTTTTTCCAGTTTTGCACGCTGACGTGTAATCTGAAGTTTTTCACGTTTTGACATGTTATCCCATGCCGTGTCTTTGATCATCTTATCAATGGAGGACATTTTTTTGACCGCTTTACGAATTGTAGGGAAATTCGTAAGCATACCACCAGGCCAGCGCTCTGCCACATATGGCATATTGATGGCTGTAACTTTTTCAGCTACAATTGATTTGGCCTGTTTTTTTGTGGCTACAAAAAGTATTTTGCGGCCTGACCTTGAGATTTGCTTCAGCGCTTCTGCCGCTTCGTCAATTTTGACGATGGTTTTCTGAAGGTCAATAATGTGAATACCGTTCTTCTCCATGAAAATGTACGGAGCCATAGCCGGATTCCATTTGCGTTTGAGGTGACCAAAATGGACCCCTGCATCGAGTAACTGCTTAAATTCTGTTCTTGGCATAATAATGATTTGTTTACGTTCTGTTCAGTCAATTACCCGGTAGTCCAAAATAATTTGGAGTCCGGGTAATTTAGATGCTAAACAATATTTATTAAAAATTCTTTCAATTTGTGATTAACGTTTAGAGAACTGGAAGCGCTTGCGTGCTTTTGGACGCCCCGGTTTCTTACGTTCTACCTCGCGTGGATCGCGCGTAAGAAATCCTGCCGCTTTTAGTTTCGGACGAAAATCTGCTTCGTTAATTTTAAGCAAGGCGCGTGAGATACCCAGGCGAAGTGCTTCAGCCTGACCAGTTAAACCGCCTCCGTCAAGATTAACTTTTACATCGTATTGACCCGCAACCTCGCAAAGGTTTAGAGGCTGTAGTACAATATACTGCAGTGTTCCTACAGGAAAATACTCGTTTAAATCTCGCTTGTTGATCGTTATATTTCCTTTTCCTTCAGAGAGATATACACGGGCAACGGCGGTTTTTCTTCTGCCAATAGTGTTAATTATTTCCATGATACTTATCTAATATTGTCCAGGTTAATAAATTTTGGCTGTTGTGCTTGCTTGTCATGATTTGCGCCAACAAATACATGCAGATTGGTGAAAAGTCTGCTTCCGAGACTGTTCTTTGGGAGCATCCCCTTAACTGCTTTTTCCATCAGTCTTTCAGGATATTTCTTCAGAATATCGGCAGCAGTCTGAGTGCGCTGACCGCCCGGATACCCCGTATGACGGATGTATTCTTTCAACTTCCATTTATTCCCGGTTAATCGCACTTTTTCAGCATTGATAATGATCACGTTATCACCACAATCCACGTGGGGGGTGTAACTTGGTTTATGCTTGCCTCTAAGGACAATAGCCACTTTGGCGGCTAAACGACCCAGAATCTGATCTGTGGCATCAATGACGACCCACTCCTTGTTTACCGTTGCTTTGTTCAACGATATCGTTTTGTAACTTAAAGTATCCACTTTCGTTTCAAATTTTATAATGTGACACAATCTGTTTTTTGCTGATTCACACGACTAATGGGTATTGTAACA
>TBL_comb47_HYPODRAFT_10001153_pt1 | contig 34642 bp, 34 predicted proteins | sample TroBogypolimnion_40_FD_10682 | JGI IMG/M metagenome (IMG submission 10682)
GTAGTAGCAGGACAAGACTCTCACTATCTCTGTATCGACGATCATGAAGCTCACAATACTCTTCTCGCTGTAAACACTGGTGTAATGAGTGGTAAAGAAGGAACAGGACTAGAATTCGGAGTTGATGATTTTTCTCTTATTGATGAAAAGACTGCTCTAAAATATTTCAAAGATATTCCTGAAGCCGTAAAAAATTCTAAAATGGTAGCCGACTTGTGTGAAAATTATGATCTCGAATTAGGAACAGCCTACTTCCCTGACTTTCCGATTCCAGAAGGCCAGACAGCAGATGAAGTATTAAGAGAGCTTGCCTACAAAGGATTTGAAAGTAGAAAGCTTGAAAAAACCCAAGTATATATAGACAGATTGGAATATGAACTTAAAATAATAAAACAAAAAGGCTACCCTGCCTACTTCTTAGTCGTATCTGACCTTTTAAAATATGCTAAAGAAAATGGAATTTACACAAACATCAGAGGATCAGTTGCAGGATCACTTACGACATATCTAACTTGGATTACAAAAGTTGACCCTATCACTTACAAACTTCCTTTCGAAAGATTTTTAAACCCTGAGCGTCCATCCCTACCCGATATCGATATGGACTATGCCGACAATCGTCGAGATGAAATCATTGCTTATGCAAAAAGAAAATATGGTGAAGATAAAGTAGCACAAATAGGAACATTTGGTACGATGATGGCAAAGGGTTCAGTCAAAGATGTAGCTAGAGCACTCGGCTATCCATATAGTATTGGAGATCGTATTTCTTCGATGATCCCTCTCGGATCACAAGGGTCTGCTATGACTATAGATCATGCTATAAAAATAGTTCCTGAATTAAAAGCTGCATATAAGACAGAACCCGATACAAAGAAAATTATCGACTTAGCAAAAAAAATGGAGGGTTGTGTAAGACACATCTCAGTCCATGCTGCTGGGGTCGTGATGGCACCTCGACCTCTTTATGAATTCTCCCCTGTTCAATTCGATCCAAAAGGAGGAAATATAATCACTCAGTATGATATGTATAGTATCGAAGATGCAGGATTACCTAAATTCGACTTTCTTGGAATTAGAAATTTATCGATACTCGCTGAAGCCGTAAAACTTGTTAAAGCTATTCATAAAGTAGAGATAGACATAGATACAATACCTCTTGATGATAAATTAACTTTTGAGCTTCTTTCTAAAGGTGAGACCATGGGACTTTTCCAATTAAATGGTTCAGGGATGACTAGATATTTAAAAGAACTAAGGCCTTCTACTATTCACGATATCAATGCTATGGTTGCACTTTATCGTCCAGGGCCGATGGAATCTATCCCTGAATACATTAAAAGAAAACATAATCCAAGAGCAATAACTTACCTCGACCCTCGCCTTAAAGATATTCTCGATCAATCCTTCGGAGTTATCACTTACCAGGATGATGTTATGATGACGGCAATCAAACTTGCTGGATATTCTTGGCTTGAAGCAGACAAGCTTCGTAAGGCTATGGGAAAGAAGATTCCTGAAGTCATGGAAGCGGAAAAAGGTAAGCTTCTAGAAGGCTTCGTTAAAAATGGAATGACAGATAAAAAAGCTCAAGAGTTTTGGACACTAATCGAACCATTCGCTGCCTACGGGTTCAATAAGGCCCATGCTGCTAGTTATGGACTAGTGGCATATCAGACTGCATACATGAAAGCAAACTATCCCGTAGAGTATATGACAGCTATTATGACATCTGAATCAGGTGATATAGAAAAAGTTGCAGAAATTATTCACGAATGTGAAAAGATGGGTATTAAAGTTCTACCTCCAAATATAAATGAGAGTTTTGGTGGCTTTACTGTCATCAAAGGTAGCAACTATGAGACAGATAGAACTATTCGCTTTGGATTCTACAATATTAAGAATCTCGGAGTTGATATAGCTGACGCTATCATAGAAGAGAGAAAGATAAATGGTAAATATAAATCCTTGGCTGATTTTCTAGAAAGAATAAATCATAAAAATCTAAATAAAAAATCAATAGAAGCACTGGCAAAATGTGGAGCAATGGATGAATTTGTAAATCACCGAAATATGGTTATGGGTAATCTAGAAAAACTATTAGCCTTCAACAAAGAAACGAGAGGCTCAGGATCACAAGAATCACTCTTTGGCTCTATTGGAGGTATAGAAGTTAAATTATCACTAGATGATGTTCCTGAAGAAACATTCCAAGAAAAACTTACTTGGGAAAAAGATTTACTAGGATTATATGTTTCTGGACATCCACTAAGTGCTTATAAAGATAAGATTGAGAAATTCGGAGTCTTTATTAAAAACATATTAGGATCTTTAAAGGTAGATTCTCATGTTAAATCCGTAGTGATAATAGATGAAGTAAAAATAGTGACAACAAAAAAGAATGATCGTATGGCATTTCTCAAAGTATCTGATGATACAGGATCTATAGATGCAGTTGTCTTTAGTAAATTATTTGAAGCAAATAAAGAGTTGCTCGAAAAAGACCATATTATCGCTTATCAAGGTAAAATAACAGAAAGAAATGGAGAAAAAAGTATTATGATAGAAGGGCTAAAAAAACCAAACTGAAATTAAAAAAATAAATAGCCCTGCCGATTAATCGGCAGGGCTATTTATTTTTTTAATTTAATTAAATTATAGCTTCATCGCTATCTATCATCTTCATTATTTTTATAACCTGTTTAGAGTAACCAGGAACAACAGAATCAGGATTATATCTTTTTAAAATCTGGACAGTAGTCATCCCATCTTTATAATGTGGAGCATCAGGATTATTACCGCTCAAAGTTTCAGAGATATGTTCAATTGATTGATCAACTGAATCAAATCCTTTCTTACATGAAGACCAGCCAAAATTGTTGTTAGGAGCTTTAGGATTCTTACATGCTTGTTTTCCTCCTGTAGTCTCTCTCATCGCTATAGCCGGAAGTAATCTCCAGTCTATATCATTCTTTTTAGCTTCTACTGCGAACTTCATACCATATCCTTCAAGTGGAGCATTATGAGATTCAAAAAATGCATCTATGTGGTCCGCTTGTTTTTTGAGTTCATCCTTTTCTTGCGTGGTTATCGTAGAAATAGATGTCTCAACAGTATTATCGTTAATTGGAGTCGTGTCTGATATGCTTTGGATTCCTGTAAGTGGTATTGCTACTGCTAACATAGGAATTGCAACTATCGACTGTAAATAACGTATTATTTGTTGTTTGCTCATAGTTGACGATTATACGTACCGTCGGACGCTCTTTCGAGTTTTACCTAAATCTATAAATGAATCTAAAGTAAAAAATTCCTTATATATCATCTTTATGACAACATATTTGGAACTCCTCATATAGTAGCACAATGGTCTACAAAAGTCAATGGTTATACAATGGTTTTCGGTAGTGTCAAATACAAAATACCCTTATAAACTAAGGGTATTTTGTATTTGGTTCATTGACAATATTTTATTAATGTATCAAAATAAGCCTTTAAAATAGGGTTTTTGTGACAATTTTGACAATAATTCCATTTTGTTTCATAAAAAGCTTAATTTATAAGGCTTTTTGCTATTTATCTTTTCCGTGGCATTGTTTATATTTCTTGCCAGAGCCACAAGGACAAGGGTCATTACGCCCAACCTTTTCACTTGCTCTTCTTTCTGGAGTATTACCTTCATCACTTGAATTTAATATTAAAGCAGGTCTTTCTTCTATTAGTTGCTCATCTGATCTCTCTGTTCCAACATTCATTGTAGAAACAAGTGAAGAAACTTGCTCTTTGAATACAGCTTCCATTTCTCTGAATAATCTTAGTCCTTCTTTCTTATATTCAATCAGTGGTTCACGCTGACCATAGGCACGTAGATTTACAGAAGAACGAGTATATTCCATAGTTTCTAGATGCTCTACCCAAAGTGTATCTGTAATATAAAGTATTATACGACGAACTGTCTCGAAAAATGTAGCTTCCCCTGCTCCATCTCTTTTTTCTTTTATTATATCTACCAACTTTGGATAATCAATAACTAATTCATCTAAAAATGATTGTATTTTTTCATAATCTCCTGAGAGCATAGCACGTCTTCTTCCATAAATAACATTACGTTGATGATTCATAACATTATCATATTCCAAAGTATGCTTTCTTGAGTCAAAATGGAATCCTTCTATCTTAGCCTGTGCTCCCTCTATAGCATTTGAAATAAAACGATTCTCGATAGGCTGATCTTCTGGTATACCTAGTTTACCCATCATACTTTTTAGACGATCTGATCCGAATATACGCATCAAATCATCTTCAAGTGATACATAGAATTGAGTTTCTCCTGGATCTCCCTGACGACCAGATCTACCTCGAAGCTGATTGTCTATTCTACGTGCTTCATGTCGCTCAGTTCCTAAGACAAATAATCCACCCAAGGCTTTTACCTTATCATAAGCTTCTAGACTATAAGGTACACCTCCTAATTTAATATCAACTCCACGTCCTGCCATATTTGTAGCTACAGTCACTGCACCGTGACGTCCAGCATTAGCGATAATTTCACCTTCTCTTTCATGGTTTTTAGCATTCAATATAGTATGAGGAATTCCTGCTTGAGTTAGATAGGCAGAAAGGAGTTCGTTCTTCTCAATAGAGACAGTACCAATCAAAACAGGCTGACCTTTTTGATGAAGCTCTTTAACTCTTCCTGCAACAGCTAATAACTTAGCTTTTTCTGTCTGATATATTAAATCATTATGGTCTTTTCTATTTATCTCTCTATGTGTAGGAATTACTACTACATTTAAACCATAAACTTTAAAGAATTCTTCTTTTGAAGTTTCAGCTGTACCTGTCATACCTGAAAGCTTACTATAAAATCTAAAATAATTCTGGAATGTAATAGACGCAACAGCTCGAGTCTCCTTCTCTATTTTTACACCTTCTTTAGCTTCTATAGCCTGATGAAGTCCTTCACTCCAACGTCTACCTGGCTGCATACGTCCAGTGAATGCATCAACGATAATAACCTCACCATCTTTAACTACATAATCTTTATTATTTTCATATAGAGCCCTAGCTTTTACTGCTGTTTCTAAATGATGAACATACTTAATTCCTTTTTGAGTATATATATCTTTGATCCCTAATAAATCTTCTGCTTTTGTAATACCTGCATCAGTTAGAGAGATGGCACGAAGTTTTTCATCAACAATATAGTCATCTTCTGGTTTCAAACTTTTTGCTATATCTGCAAATGTATAATATAAATCTTCTGAATCCTCAGCAGCTGATGAAATTATGAGTGGAGTACGAGATTCATCTATCAAAATAGAGTCTACCTCGTCGACAATAGCATAATGGTGACCTCTTTGAACAATGTCACTCATACTATTTGCTAAATTATCACGAAGAAAATCGAATCCAAATTCATTATTTGTACCATAAGTAATATCAGCAGCGTAACCTTCAGTTCTAGAGCATGGACGAAGGAATTCATATTGAACTTTAAAAGAACTAGTCTCCTCTTCACTTTCACTTATTTTATCCATATGAGTAGGATCAAATAAATATGATTTATTTTCTGAATTAACAACAGCAACAGAAACTCCAAGCATAGCAAAGGCTGGTCCCATCCAAACAGCATCACGACGAGAAAGATAATCGTTAACAGTAATTATATGAACACCTTTACCTGTTAATGAATTTAAATAAGCAGGGAGAGTCGCCATTTGAGTTTTACCTTCACCTGTGCGCATCTCAGCTATACTTCCATTGTGCAATGCCATACCTCCTATCAATTGGACATCATAGTGTCTCTGATTATAAACTCGAGAAAAAACTTCACGAACCAAAGCAAAAGCTTCCGGCAAAATATCTTCAAGAGTGATACCCTTAGATAGTCTATCTTTTAATTCTTGAGTTTTAAGAGCAAAGTCAGTGTCAGCAAGGGCTTTTATTTCAGGCTCTAATTGATTAATCTTATCAATCAAAGGCTTCCACTTTTTTATCTGTCTATCATTCTCATTTCCAAATATGTTTTCTATTATACTCATATAAAAGCTATTTTAGCACAAAAAGAAAATCCCCGATAGAGAGGGGATTTTCTTAAAAAGTTACGTAAGGTAGAATTACTTCTTTCCTTTCTTTGCTACTTTTTTAACTGCTTTTTTAGCTACTTTTTTAACTGCTTTTTTAACTGCCTTCTTTTTTGCTGCCATATATTTAAAAAATTAAATTATTTTTAAAAGATGTGTGACTTCACGACCTTACAAAATTTTTATAAAGAAAATATTTTGTAAAAAAAATTTATCACACTCACACATATATTATCTAACATAAAAGAAATTACTGCAATACTTTTTACATAAAAATATGTGGATAACTTTTTATTTTTTAAAAAAATTTTTTATTTTTAATAAATGATTTTAATTAAAATATTTTTATTCTCAAAAATTAATTCTTTAAAGAAAATTATTAATAAAAAAAATAAATGAAAAACACCATGCTTTGGACAAGGTGTTTTTCATTTATTTAGTTTGTATCTATAAGCCGAATTCTGTTCTCTATTTCTAGAGTGATAGATATTTATCTAGGATGTAGATTACTCTACATCTCAAGCGATTCTCCCCCACACCTATATTTTCATTATTTTTCCAAAATAGATATTTTGTATATTTATTTTATTTATAAAATTATGATTATTAACACAAATAATTTATATAATCATAAAATGAAAATATGGGTGTGGGGGCACGATCTTGCACACATGTAAGGATTTAGCCGTTTCACTCTTCAACTTAATTCTTGCTAATTTATATGAAGACTTATCCTTTACTTTCGTATAGGATACTATTCCCTTTAGGGTTTATAGCGTCTCTGCTCGCACCTCGATGATTGCTCATGGTGGGTATTACCCACTACACTTGTCTAATTAAATAGACTATGTGTTCGGACTTTCCTCACCAATTAAAATTGGTGCATCTATCCGATACAAACCTATATGCACTATATCACAAAAAGCTTGACAATACAACTAATATTTGCTATACTACTTGGAGTGAGATTAAGTTCCAACGTTTAATAAAAATTTATTTTAGTTAAACAATTGCATAGCAAAATTCCCTCCGATTAATCGGAGGGAATTTTGTATTTAGATATGTTTCATATATAATGAGTTAGTCAGTCGTCGTGTTCTAAAGTCAGCGGCTGCACTCACATATGCAATTGTGTTGGAGGTTAGCACCCGCTGACTTTAGCACATAAACAAAAATCTTCTGATTTAAATCAGAAGATTTTTGTTTACTTTTTATTTAGAACATGATGTCCCTTTCGGCAAAGCAGAAGAATAATTACTAAAGTTTTTTGAGTCATTGCACCAATATTTTCCATCACTTAATTTAATCCCTGCAGCCCATTCACTGACTCCATCATTACATTTATATAAAGAACCTTTCGGCAAGGCAATAGCAAGCTTATATGCACCACTCTCACCTTTCGAACTACAAAAACTCTTATATGTTTTTATATTTGTACTATCATGATAAACTTCTGCCGTAGATCTCATTAAAGTGAGAATATTTTGTTTAGATAAATCATCTGCTGTCAATTTTGACAAAGGAGCAACGTTGGAATTATTATTAGTATCTGAGCTAGCAGAGATATTTTCGGTTTTTACAGAATCAATACTAGCATTGGAACCTCCAAGAGCTCCTTTTACTAAATCTTCAACTGTCATACTTTGGGTAGGTACTGCCACTATCACTGGTTTATTCCATCCAGAATAATTCAAAGTAGTTGAAACTTTAACATACCCATCATTTATATCATTAGGATTATAAATATCTGTATTAACAAATATCTTATAGGGAAGCTTATCAAATACTCCAATCCATGCTTCTCCTTTAAATTCTTTAATTGCACTCAATATTTTATCAAAATTAGAAGTATCAAACTGAGATACAACATTATTCTTGTCTATAACTTTCAAATATGAAGTAAAACCTTTTATAAAAGTAGATATTCCTTCTCTGTCTATGTCGAAATCAAAATGATAAACTAATTTTCCATTCATTATTTGAGGTAAATGTTTCTTTGTGATCTTTATAAAACTAGCATTTTTTACTAAATCATTTAAACTCTTTTTTTGTTCGTCTGTAATATTATTTATAATTTCAGGATTTATAGGAGAAACACTTAATACTGGATTATTTTCTATCTTGCCATTTTTATTCTTATAAGGGAAAACTATCCATTTATTCTCAAAAGGTTTAAGAGAAATAAAACCTAAACTAGGAGCCTTGGTGAGCCTAAAATATAAAGATCCATTTGTAATTCTTGAATCGAGATTCGCTTCTATACCACCTGATTTAAATGAATAAGAATTATTAAGATTCAAATTTTCAGTATTACTTAAGTCTAAATTACCAGACATACCAAAAGAAGAAATATTTGAGATACCTGAATCTGGTTTTATCTTAGAGGAAAAAGACTTCATGTTTGAAGCATCTAATGTAAAATTAAAATCAAATGACAAGCTTGTATTTTTCTTTGATGAATCTATCATCTGTGAAAACAATTTAGAAGGAGAAAGGAAGATACCTGAAGCATAAGCAAAAAAACTACCTAATATCAAAAGAATAGCAATAATCACTATGATTAAAACCTTTAAAATATTTGACTTTGAAGAAACAGGTAAATCAAGGTGTTCAGTAGGTAGAACTGCTTGATTTATTTGGACTGGAAATTCTTTTGGCTTGTCAATATCTATTATAGGGTTTCCTAATGATTTTTTATTTAAAATATCGAAAGCCTCTGATACATCTGAATCACTCCAACCTTGAGTCTTTAATTTATTTGTAATAGCCTCTTGCGTAATACCTGAAGCAAATTCATTTTTAATAAATTCTATAAGTTCTGGTGTAGTCATATAATTTAGTTATTATAATATAAATGAATTATAACACTTAAAAACAAAAAAGACTCAATATTGAGTCTTTTTTGTTTTTAATTTGTTTTATATATTTGAGTATCAAAATCTTCGCATCCATTTAAGTAACAAAAATCTTCTTAATTTTGTTCCGTTCTAGGGGTCTTTCCCTCCTTGTCAGATTTCTTTTAGGACTTAAAATCAATGTCCATTGTCTGCTCAATTGAGGCAGACAATATCGACTCAATAAGATCGGTCTACTTAATAAATTAAGATAGATGATCGATTTCAAATTGAATTATTCCACGAACAGCTTCCGCTACCCGTGCCTTGTTACGACTTATTCCCTGTCACCGAGCTTACTGTAGGCCCTCCTTCTGGAGAGATTTCGAGTATTCCCGGCTCCCTTGAATTGACGGGCGGTGAGTACAAGACTTGAGAACGTATTCACCGCGGTATGTCTGACCCGCGATTACTAGTAATTCCAACTTCATGGGGTCGAGTTGCAGCCCCCAATCCGAACTGGCGCAATTTTTAAAGGATTCGCTCAGGGTTACCCCGTCGCTGCCCGTTGTAATTGCGATTGTATTATGTGTGTAGCCCAAGGTATCAAGGGACATGCTGACCTGGCGTCATCCTCTCCTTCCTCCCCGACCGAAAGATACAATTATAATAATTTTATAATTATCTCCTTGGGTCGGGGCAGTCTCGTGTGACACTTATAACACACGACGAGGGTTGCGTTCGTTACCCCACTTAAGGGAACAATTCAAACCACGAACTGACGACGGCCATGCATCACCTGTCAACTAGTCTTGCGAGGGCCCCAGTTTCTTGGGGCTTTCACGTTGATTTCTAACCTTGGTAAGGTTCTTCGTTTATCGTCGAATTAAACCACATAATCCACTACTTGTGCAAGTCCCCGTCTATTCCTTTGAGTTTTAGCCTTGCGGCCGTATTTCCCAGGCGGATCTCTTAACGCGTTAGCTACGTCTCTCAGAGGGTCGATACTCCGAAAGACTAGAGATCATCGTTTAGGGCGTGGACTACTGGGGTATCTAATCCCATTCGCTACCCACGCTTTCGTGCTTGAGTGTCAGATATGTGCCAGTATAGTGCCTTCGCTTTTGGTGTTCCCAATAATATCAACGGATTTCACCCCTACACTATTAGTTCCCTATACCCCTCACACTCTCTAGCTGTGCCGTTTCGTTCGCGATTCTTAGGTTAAGCCTAAGGATTTAACAAACGACTAACACTGCCACCTACGCACCCTTTACGCCCAATAATTCCGGATAACGCTCGGGGCTCTCGTATTACCGCTCCTGCTGGCACGAGATTAGGAGCCCCTTATTCATGAGGTACCGTCAATAAACTTCTTCCCTCATAAAAGATCTTTACACTCCGAAAAGCTTCATCAATCACGCGGCGTCGCTCCGTCAGACTTTCGTCCATTGCGGAAGATTCTCGACTGCAGCCACCCGTAGGTGTATGGGCCGTGTCTCAGTCCCATCGGTGGGGGTCAGCCTCTCAGCTCCCCTAAGCGTCATAGCCTTGGTGGTCCTTTACACCGCCAACTAGCTGATACTTCACAGGCCTTTCCCTAAGCGAAAAACTTTACTCCGGAGAGACTATCGTGTATTAGCTCACCTTTCGGTGAGTTGTTCACGACTTAGGGGGAAGTTCCTATGTATTACTACCTCGTTCGCCACTAACTTTAAACGACCTTTGATTTGATATAATCTCATCTCTGGAAATAAAAAGTCCGTTCGACTTGCATGCCTTATCCACGCCGCCAGCGTTCATCCTGAGCTAGGATCAAACTCTACTTTAAAATAGAACGGAACAAAAGAAAAAATACTTTTGTTTCCTTAAACTGGATTATCGTCTCGCACGTTGCGAGACTCATCTCACTCCTGTGAGATATTTATTTGCGTTGCCACATTCGATTCTCTAGAATCAAATGGGCCGATTAATTAATTGTGATACAAAACTATATAAATTTCAAAGAAAATAAATCAGCCAGGTATACACCAGACTGTAAGGACTATTATATACATATAAATAAAGAAGTCAAGCATTTCAACCATTATTCTAATAATATAAAAACCCTTTATAAATAAAGGGTTTTTATATTATTAAATATCTGTATATTTGTCATTTGGATCTTTTGTATAAAGCCCATCGAGAACTTTTCTGAGTTCTTCTTCTTTTATTTTTTTATCTTCTATTTCTTTTTGTTTTGCTAACTCAGGATCATTTAATATTTTATTAATTTCAGACTCTGATTTGATTATCATTTTATCCATAATTGCATAATATAAATCGGGATCTGTTTCCTTTATGGCTTCAAGGTCTTCATTTGAAATTTCAGTTTCATCACTTTCATTTTCAATTGAATTTATCTTTGAATTTTTAAAATTTTCCATGCAATTATTATAATACTTTTCATAAAATAATAAAAACCGTTTTACAACGGTTTTTATTTATGTGCCCCATGGAGGGATCTCGCCATACTGTCGCTAGTATTTTCCGGTCTCATAAATTCGACAACGAAAAATCTTTCGCTCCCTCCACGCAAGACAAGAAGTTGTCTTGCTTTGGGCACAATATAAAAAACTCTCCGAAGAAAGTTTTTTATATTGTGCCCCATGGAGGGATCGAACCTCCGACCGTCTCCTTAAGAGGGAGCTGCTCTACCAGCTGAGCTAACAGGGCATATTGAGAACTTATATAATTAAAAACTCCTATACTATATTATTTTCTTAACAATTTTACAAGCCCATCAATCAACTTCTTTAAAGATTTGTCTTCATATAAAGAAAGAGTAAATATAGACTCACCTAACTTTTCAAATTCTTTCTTGATCTTATCTATCTTCTTCTCATCTGTCATGATGTCTGTCTTGGTTAGAATTATTATCTCTTTCTTTTCAAGCAATTCTTTATCGTATGAACCAAGTTCTTTTCTTATCTCTTTATAAACCTTCATAGGATTCTCATTTTCAAGTGAAACTAAGTGCGCAAGCATTTTAGTTCTTTTTATATGCCTCAAAAATTTTATACCTAGACCCTTACCTTCTGAAGCCCCTTCTATAAGTCCTGGGATATCAGCAATAATATGTCCGTAAAAATCTCCAAGATTTGGATCTAAAGTTGTGAACTGATAACTACCTATCTTTGCATCAGCATTTGTAATTGCATTTAAAAGTGAAGACTTCCCTGCATTTGGTAGTCCAATAAGACCTATCTCAGCAAATAGCTGAAGTTCTATCTTGAAGTTTCCCTCTTCTCCTGTCTTACCTTTAGTTGCTGTAGTAGGAGTTGTGTTTGTAGATGTCTTGAATTGTTCGTTACCATAACCACCAGCTCCACCTTTCAATAAGAGTTCTTTTTGCCCGACTTCCTCTAAAGAAATAGAGGCTCCACTCTCGGCACTTGTGATCACTGATCCAACAGGTAATTCAATATACAAGTCATCTCCATTTTTACCGTGACGACTTCCACCTGCACCTTCTTCTCCATCATTACCTCTGAATTCTTTTTTATGTTTATATCTAGAAAGAATATGTACATCTTGTACAGCAATAGCATAGACACTTCCACCACGACCTCCATCGCCACCGTTGGGGCCACCTTTATCTATAAATTTCTCACGGCGCCATCGAACAACCCCGTCTCCACCGCGGCCTGCTTTTGCAAAAAATTTTATTTCGTCTATAAACATATGAGTTAGTGACTAGTATCTAGTGATTAGTTTCTAGTAAATATAACTTACGCTAATAAAGCCTTTTCGGCAAGTTTCATTGCCCCTTCCTTAGAATTAGCCACAACGAGAAAACCGCTCTTGTGACAGAAAACAACGTCAGAAACTCCTGTAATTTCTTTGAGTTTAGGGTCTCCATCTAAATAACCTCTCCATGTTTCTGGAAACATTTTTCGGTTCTCCATAGTATCTTCTGACTTACTTATAGCTTCAACCTTCCACATACTGCTATGTCCTGAAGGAAAAACTAAATAAATAGGTTCAGGTACTTTTGATAATGTATTCTGATAAAGATAACGAGGGAAATCATAATCTATTACTATAATTCTCTTATCTTCTGACTTATTATATACATCCATCATTATATTTACGGCTTCAACATCTGATTTTGTAACTTCTATTTCTCGTAATAAAAATTTAGCGACTTCTTCAACTTGATCTTTAAAAATTAAATTTAAATCTTTCTCTCCCTCCTTCCATGTTGGCTTATTATTCATAAATATAACATCTGGGCCATAAGGAATAGAACCTCCATATATGGGCTTTACAAAAGTAATCCCATTATCAATAGCATCTATATTTTGTGCCAATTTTTCATCTATTTTATTTGCAACTTCTACACTTCCACAAATTTCTGGCCCATACTTTTTCCAAACCAATCCAAAAGAAGCATAAGGAACACCATTTGGCCTAGAACCTGCACCTCCTCTTTGATGATGATCAAAAAAATCTTTAGTCTCATCATATTCACCTCCTGTATCATAAACATAGTCTCCCCTTTTTATTATTTCTGTATTTCTAGAACGAATTATTTTAATATTTCCGTTATTTAAAATATGGAAAACAGCGGTAGTAAAAAGATCATCAGCATGGAATGTCCCATCATGTGTCACACATATTTTCTTTTTATTAAAAATTGACATAATCATTCTTCTAGTTGGCTAAAATTCCTTAACACTAAATAATTCTACCACAAAAGCAACTATTCTTTCTAAAATAAAAAAGACTATGAAAAAGACTAGGATCATCAATAATATATTGCGTATATCTCTACTGATCGATAAAGCTGTATATCCGAAAAAATACCCAAGGGATAACATCAAAACAGACCATAAAGCCAAGGAATATCCTTCTGCTTTTATATATAATTTAAGTGGAATATTTCTATAACCAGAGAAAACTATCGTGAACCAACCTATACCTAAAATCAGAAATCTAGAAACGAAAATTGACCAAAATGGTCTTTCTCTAAACTTAGGAAGAAAATAAGATATTCTCCCCTCTATTTTATTTATAAAAGGTCTATGAGAATGATGTTTATTTAAGTAAAATCCAATCGTGTAACCCAGAAAAGATTTAGTTGCACCTCCGAGAATAATAGCTATCAATGCTATAAAAATATGTATTGACCCTAGATATGAAAAAATACCAGCAAAAACAACCATTATTTCCCCTTCAAAAATAACACCAACAAAAATAACTAAATAAACAATAACTGCATGAATTTCTATAAAATGTCTAATAGCCCCGATTGAGATATGTTCCATACAATACTAAAAATCAAAATGAAATACTTGCTTAAGAATCCAATTAATAACTGATACTAGAAGTGCTCCAAAAAAAGCAGAGCTGAAGGATTCCACACTAAATCCTTTTATAGTATTTCCCAAACACCAAAAGAGTAATCCATTTACAACTAAAGAGAATAAACCAAGAGTAACAATATTCAAAGGCAAAGTAAGAATATTTACAACAGGCTTGATGAACATATTGAACAATGTCAAACATGCTCCTACTATAAGTACAACCCAAAGTGGATTCACATTTATACCTGAAACAATCCTTGTGGAAACAAGTACTGCTACTGATATTATTATCCAATGTAAAATTATTTTCATATTTGATTTAACGAAATAGACTCGCCTTTATTAAACAAATAATCTATCTACGACTTCTTTTACCAGAGCCCCGTCTGCTTTACCTTTCAAATCTTTCATTACAGAAGCCATAAACATCCCTTTCTTCGTCAAATCTTTTACTTCAAGTTCACTAATTTTATTTTTTACAACTTCTTCGATTTCTTTTACCTCCATAAGTTTTGGAAGGTATTCATTTAAGATAGAAAGTTGCTTTGACTCTTCTTCTACTAAATCGAGCCTCCCTCCTTTTGTAAATTGATCAATTGAATCTTTTCTCTGTTTTGAAAGTCTTGTAATAACCTTTATGACATCTTCATCAGATAATATATCTTGAGGAGTCTTACCTGTTGCTACTAATTCATTCATAAAAGCAGTGACTAGACCTCTCATAACTTCAAGGCGAACTTTATCACCAGCTTTCATGCAATCCTTTATACTATTTTTAATTTGTTCATGTAATGACATAAGTATATTATAACAAAAAACACATTTCTACACCAGAAATTCCTCTAGCCTTAAGTCGGACTTATGACTGTAATTATTTTACGTTGTTTATATTTTAGTAAAATAACATTTAGATATAAAACCATCAAAGCAAATTCAAATAATGTAAAAACACAGTTTAGATTAATCTCTAAACTGTGTTTCATAAACTTAATACATTTTGTAGCACCCATTACTAAAAGCAATGTAATCAATTTGATTCGAAAAACTATTAGTGGGTATTATCTTCCCCGATCTCAGTAATACATTTAAAACATCCTGCTTTGAAAGTAAAACACAATTTTTCTTTCTAATTGCAGGATACCTAATTATACTTCTTAACTCTATTGAGAATTTTTCTCCTACAAATAATTGTCTAATTTCTTCAGGCTCATCACCATTAGGAACCTTAGTAATTTCTAAAACAAACTGAATCTTTTTCCATTTAGCCTTAGGAATAACAAAGTTTACGAACCCGCGTTCATTTTTAACATTATAACAAAGAGAAACTTCATCTTTTTGAAAATCAAATTTTTGGAAGTTACTATTTATCTCAACCTCCTGTTCGTAATTTGTTGTTTCTTCTTTAAGGAAATAGAGCTCTCCATCTTTTTCTATAAAAAATGTGTCCGCTTTTATTTCCCACTCATCGTTAAAAACATCTGTTACTCTATGGATACAAAAAAGTGAGACTTCTTGCGAAAGTTCCGTAAATGAATTTTTTGTCTTTATTGTTGTAGACCAAACAATATGTGGCTTACGATAACCATATTCACTTATTCCTGGAACTTCTGGATAGAAAAAATCTACAAAATTACTATACATAAATACCTCCTTTCAATTAAATTATTTTCTTAACATTACATTTTTAAATCTGTAAAGTCAATTATCTTGCCACAAATCGGATTCACGGCAAGAGGTTGAATTTAGCAAAATTATGCTTTATTTGCCAAATGTAAATACTTTTTCCTGTATATGATTATAATAGTTAAGCTTAAATTCGATAGACAAATATACACTGGATAAGACAAAAGAATAAAGTTGTAACTCCCAACTGCTAAAACACCAAAAAATCCACCCAATGCACAAATAGCCCATGCCACACAATTTTCAGTTTCTGGATTTTTCCATGTTTTAATTATTGTAAGATTTAAACCTATGAGATCAATAAGAATAATCAAAAACAAAGCGGTAGCAGGTTCCTTCGTAAGGTACCAGAGAATTAAACTCGCCACTACTCCAACCAAAGAGATGATATCTCTCCATTCTAAGCCACCAACTCCAAATTTAATTGAAAGGATAAAAGTAACAAGAATAGCTATACCATCTCCAGCTGTAAGCAATAAAGACCAAGAGGCGCCTTTTGCTAGTTGAGAGAGAAAAGCAATAAGGATAAGAATAGTCCAGATGAAAAATGTCATTCTGTGTGGTTTCGTATCTCCTTTCAAGATACTTCTAAAGTGTGGAATTATTGAAATTATCATCAATATTCCTCCTGTATAACCAAAAAATTCTAACATAAATTCAATTATATATCTTTTATATCTAGAAACAATTAAATTCACCAGAAAGGATATTTTAAAAATTACGAGTAGATGTGGGCGCGCAGCAGCATAACGAAGTGGAGCGGAGATGGATAAGCGAGTAATTTTTAAAATATCCTTTCTGGTGGTAGAATAATATTATGAAAAAAATTATATTTTTTGACACAGAAACAACAGGCAACGAACCAAAGAAAGATTTCCTTTGCCAAATAGCATATAAAACTGGAAACGAAGTATTTAATGAACTCTACAAACCACTAATCCCTATTCCTCCTGAAGCAAGTGCTATAACTCACATAACCAATAAAATGGTGGCTGACAAACAAGCTTTCAAAGGTAGTGATGGATACAAAAAAGTAAAAGAATTATTTGAAGATAAGGATTCTGTCGTTGTCGCTCATAATGCAAAGTTCGATATAGCTATAATAGACAAAGAAGATATTAAGCCAGCCAACTTTATATGTACTCTTCGTGTAGCGAGAGCTTTAGACAAAGACAATGTCATTCCTCAATACAAACTTCAATTCTTGAGATACTATCTAGATATAGAGATAGAAGCATCAGCCCATGATGCATTGGGAGATGTATTGGTATTAGAAAAACTTTATGAGAGATTGCTCTCTAAAATAATAAAGGAAGATGGTATCACAGAAGAACAAGCTATACTAAAAATGATAGATATATCCTCAAGACCATCACTCATGAGTATATTTAATTTCGGTAAACACAATGGAAAGGCAGTCGAAGAAGTAGCTAGAATAGACAGAAATTATCTTGATTGGATGCTAACCCAAAAAGAAATGAATCCTGATAATGAAGAGGATTGGATATATACACTTAAACATTATTTAGGAAAATTAATTTAAAAAAAAATATGAATACTTTAATTATAATCCTTCTCATTATAATCATCATCGGCATCATAGTCGGAATAGTTTATATTTTGAAAAAGAAGCCTGAAGAAAAAGCAGATAATTCTGTTCAACTTTTATTAAATCAAATCAATGAATTATCGCGCACGATAGATAGCAAACTTGGTGAATCTCAAAAAGAGATCAATCAAACCATGCGTTTTCAATCATCTGAGACTTCAAGAATTATTGCTGATATTACAGAAAAGATAACAAGACTTGATGAGACTAATAAACAAGTTGTATCATTTGCGGATCAACTTCAGAATCTTCAAGATATACTAAAGAATCCTAAGCAACGTGGAATTCTCGGTGAATATTACCTAGAGACTCTCCTTAAGAATATAATGCCTCCAGGAAGTTACCAGATGCAATACCCTTTCCCTGATGGCACCATAGTCGATGCAGCAGTATTTGTAAAAGATAAAGTAATACCTATAGACTCAAAATTCTCTCTTGAAAATTATAATAGAATTTCTGAAACAAATGATAAAACCGAAAAAGATAGATTGGAAAAAGTATTCGTAAATGATTTGAAAAATAGAATAGTTGAAACTTCAAAATATATTCAACCAGATAAAGGAACGATGGACTTCGCATTTATGTTCATACCTCATGAAGCTATCTACTATGACTTACTTATAAATAAGATAGGTGCAGTAAATGAAGATACAGAGAATCTTATTCAACGTGCAGCTAGTAAATATAAAGTCATAATTGTCTCTCCTACTTCATTCTTGGCATACCTTCAGACAGTTCTACAAGGTCTCAAAGCAATGCAGATAGAAGAAAGTGCTAAAGATATAGTGAAGAGAGTTAGTGAGCTAGGAAAGCATTTAAGAACGTACGAAGAAATACATCAAAAGCTTGGTAATGCACTCGAAACAACAGTAAATCATTTCAATAAATCCAATCATGAATTTAGAAAGATAGATAAAGATGTCATGAGAATAACAGGTGAAGCAATAAGTATAGAAATACAGACGATAGAGAAACCTCAACTTGAAGATTAAATTAAAAAACCATTCAATAATATTGAATGGTTTTTTAATTTAATCTTTTATATTTTAGTTAGCACAGTTATATGTTGGACAGTAAGTATTTGTAGGGCTATAAGTATAACCTAGATTGTAATATGGATATTGATTATTCCAAGTAGTATAGTTTGTTCCATATCCATTTGTATAATAAGCACTATTATTATTGTAACCTGCTGAATTTACTGGATTGTAAGTATTATTATAACTGCTTGCATCATATCCACTGTTGTTGTAACCAGTATTGTAATAAGGATAAGAGTAATAAGTAGGAGTGTTATAAGAGCTACTATTAGTATATCCAGTATTGTAATACGGATCAGAATAGTAAGTGGGTAGATTATAAGCACTATTATTATAACTAGTACCATAATAAGGATCAGAATAATACGTAGGGGTATTGTAACCAGTATTTAGTGAACTATAAGTTGATCCGTAAGTACTTGTTGGATAATACCCAGTATTACTATTGTATCCAGTACTGTAGTAAGGAGAATTATAACCACTATTTATAGTATTATAGGCTCCACTATTAGCATCAGCAGTATACCCATTATAATAATCAGTTGTAGTTCCAGTAACATAATCCCAGAAAGAAGCCTCAGATTTGTTCGGAGTTAATAAGTTTCCAAAAGTAAATATAAACAGAAACGCAAAAAACGTAATAAATGTATTTTTCATAGTACCTATATTATATACTTTTTATTATGTTTTGTCAAGTCAACATAATTTTTTATCTATTTAATATAAAATGACTAAATTAATAAAAGTTATTTATTTAGATCGAGAATTTCATCTATACGAATCAGTTCTACAAAGTCAGGAACATGTGATACTAATATCATCGCACCTTTGAAGTCACTTAGAGCTTTTGCTATGACTGGTAAATGACGAAAGTTGATATGATTTGTAGGTTCATCCAGTATTAAAAGCCCTGGCTTTGTGAGTACTAGAGTCGCAAAAGCAACTAAGCCTTTCTGCCCTTCTGATAAGCTTCCTATCTGTGTATAGACCATATCCCCTGTTATCAAAAAGCTTGCAGCTGTCGCTCTTATACTTTCTTCATGTACTTTTCCGCTTACTTTTCTCATCGTATCTGACAAAGATTCATATACTGTGTGATTAAAATCAAGAGTAGAAAAATCTTGTCTGTAATAACCAACTCTAACTTCCGGAGGAATAGATATACCATCAACTTTACCTTTTACGATAGATTCTAGTAATGTACTTTTACCTATACCATTGGGACCTGAAAGAAGTAGATGCTTATTCTTGCGAAGCTTCACATTTACTTTTATATTTTTAATTTTGTGATTCTTGTATATAGGAACTGAAGAGAAAGTAACAATGTCTCCAGTATAATCATCTTGAGTGGGTATAACAAAGTTTCTTATGGTCTTGTCTTCCTTACGTACATCCACTTTTTCTTCTTCAAGTTCTTCTGCTAAGTCTCGCATTCGTTTTGCAACAGCACGTAGATTTCCTCCTTTCATCGCGAAAGCATTAGCTTGATCCTTCTTCGCTTGTATCTCTTTTGAAAGCATAGCATTCTTTCTATTCTCTCTCTCCATTCTAGCTGCTATTTGATCTCGAACATCTGTATAGTTACCGACATACTGCTCTATCTTTTTTGTGTATACATCAAGATATAAAACTGCATCAGTAAAAGAATTCAAGAAGTGAGCATCATGGGAAATAACAATAACAGTCTTTTTATATTTCACAAGAAAATCTGTTAGATGTGAGATACCTGCTTTGTCCAAATTATTTGTCGGTTCATCAAGAAGAAGAATATCTGGCTCTTGTATGAGAGCAGAAGCGAGTAAAAGACGAGCCTGCTGACCACCAGAGAAAGAACGTACTATCCTCTCATGAACCTTATCATGACCTTTTAGATTTACTATTTCTAAGACATCATCTATACGAGGATCTATATCATAAACTTTTTCTTTAAAACATTTTTCAAAGAATTCTCGAACTGTTAAATCGAGTTCATCACGAGGAATTACTTGGCGAGAAAGTGCAATAGTAGTTCTTTGAGCTAGATGTATCTGTCCTTCTTCTGGTTCTCTCTCTCCAGTAATAAGTGAGAATAGCGTACTTTTTCCTGCACCATTTTGTCCCATGATAGTAACTTTCATACCACGTCGTACAGAAAAATCCACCGAGTCTAGTATCGGTTTATTGTGTCCATATTCAAAAAAAACTTTTTCAAAACGTATTACTACTTCTCCATGAGCCATATAGATTATTACAATACACTATTTTTCATTAAATAGAAAGATAAATTATTTATTAAATGCACATTTTAGAAACCACAATTAAAAATTGTGAACTCTAAAAAGTGGACGATTCTGCAAAACAAAATCGTCCGTTTTTAATTCTCAAACCTAATTATTTTCTGAAATATACGGAGAGCAATATGCTCCGACCTTATTATCAAAAATTTTAATTGGCTTAATTTGTTCCTTAAGGAAGTCATCTTTTTCAATTTCAGAAAGAGAATCATAAGACTTATGCATAACAGGTGTTAACTGTGATGGTTTAACATAAAGATTATCCAAATAATAAAACATTGCAATGTTATAATTATCAATAATACTGTTTTTATAAAAAACATCACCAGTCACCTCCCATAAATAGAATAGCCTTTTAGCATTTTTATGATTACGAGTTATCTCATCAATCAATGATACAGCCTTAACTGTATGGCTAAATATACTATGCAAGCGAGCCAAAGCCTCTTTAACTAAACTATTACACGAATATAAAGAATTGGCTCTAAATAATAGTTTGCAATATTGATTTAGATTATTTTTCTTCCTTGCTTCAATAGCTGAAATAATAAGGTAGAAAGCATGCAAACCTTCCCATAAATCATAGACTTCAACTAATGGGTGAGTCAGTGTCTCTGGATAATAAGAAATACTTTTAAATAAAGGATCAAAATGATTTCCCTTTTCATCAATAAGAATAAGTCGGGATTCTTCATGCTGAAGAATTTCTTCAATGTAATAATTATCATTCCAGTATTTTACATCAAACCTCCTACCAAGCAATAGATTACGGAAAAGGTTTTCACAAACTAATCCCGAATAGATTAAATGATTCGGAAATAATTGTTCAATCAAAACTGCTGCTTTAAGCATTTTTGCAAAACAACTACCAGTGTTTATATTTATTCCCCCAAACATCACTTCTTTTGCTTCTTTTGAGAGAAAGCAATCGATGGAATATAAAAATAAAATCGGATCATTACAATCCGTCTTCATCTCATTATTCTCAAAAATTTCTCTTACTGCCAGTTTAAAATTATCAAGTCTCTCCATATTAATTTTTTTAAAGATTAAATTATTTAAATTTACAATAGCATAAAAAACGTAATAAGTCAAATTTATCCATATAAATAAGCTTAAATACCATATGATTAATTCAGCTTTAGGCTACTCTTAACTAGACTATTTCTTACTGCCTTATAGGTAGGTATGCATAAGCCAACTAAATTCCAAAAATCTTTAGAATGATTGAGCTCCTTAAGATGACATAATTCATGTACTATTATATAGTCTGACTGTTCTTCTGATAAGAAGACAATTTTATAATTAAAATTTAAATTACCCTTTCTTGAGCAGCTTCCCCATCGTGTCTTTTGGTTTCTGACCGTAATATTATTCCATTTTAAATTATAATATTCATTAAAATGTTCTAGTCTTTCTTTTACTAGAATTAATGCGTCTTCTTTATATTTTAAATATTCTTCTCTCTTCTCTTTTTTATTTTTAATAGGAAGAAGTTTAGAAAAATACTCCATTCTTTCCAGCAACCAGACTGACTGATCGCTTAAAAATTTATCAATGATGAATTGAGATACGAACCTAGGGGTAGTGACGGTGACTTTCGCTCCTGGGTGTATAGCTAGTCTTATATTCCTTGATCTTTTATTTACCTTTAAAATATAATCAATATTTTGATTATTAAGTTTTATAGATTTTTGAATCATAAAATATGATTATATCATTTTTAATCTAAACAAAACAAAAGCCCTCATCTGAGGGCTTTTGTTTTAGAAAATTAGATTATTTCTTTTTTGAAATTACTTTCTTTGCTGGAGCTTTTGCTACAACTTTCTTTGCAGATGCTTTAACAACTACTTTAGTAGTTGGAGCTTTAGGAGCAACCTTTGCTACTACTAAAGCCGCCTTAACAACTGGCTTTGATACTACAGCTGGAGCTGAAACTTTAGGTGCATTCATCTTTTCGATAGCATTTATCAAACGATCAAGCTTACTATTCATCTCACCTAATTGCTTACTCATATCATTACTTACTGGAGCTGCTGCTGGCTTTGAGAAAGAAGGTGTTGGACGATCATTGAATTCTCTTCTTGGAGCACGATCATTATTAAAATCACGGCGAGGAGCTTCATTGCCTCTCTTTTCACCAAAACAATCATTACAATATATTGGCTTATCACCTGATGGACGGAAAGGAACTTCACAACTCTTGTGACATTCATCACATACAGCTTTGTGCATTGTAACTGGACCTCTGTCTCCACCACGACCTCCTCCGAAAGATGGACGGCCTCCGCCTCCATTTCCACCTCTAAAACCTCCACCTCTATTACCTCCTCCATTAAAATTTCCCATATATTATATTTATTACCTGGTCTAAACTAGACAAGTTATTACTATTATCTTATAATTATAGCACTTTTAAGACTAAATAGCAATACAAACAAAAATCTGTATGAGTCGGATCTATACGGATTTCGTTTTTTTATCTATTAATTCAATTTTTTTATTTTTAGTTAGTCTTTTCCACTCGGCCTCTTTAGCTCTAGATTTTGCATATGTCTTAAACTTTTCAAAATATTTTAAAACTACAGGACGACGAATCTTTGTATAATGAGCTCCAGACTTTAAATTATTGTGACTGTGAAGCCTCTTCTCTAAATCATTCGTTGAGCCTACATATAAAGTCTTATCAGAACATTCAAGTATGTAAGTGAAGTACATAATTTTAAAAAATATTTTTTAAGTCTTCGAAAGAGTCTATAACTTTCCAAGCTTCTTTCTCAATCTCTTGTCCCTTGAATGTAATACCGTGACCAGTACGTCGAAACATCTCTATGTCATTGTCTCCATCGGCAATACAGGCACACTCTTTTATATCAATGTTTAACATTTCACAAAAACTTTCTAAATGCTCCACTTTAGCCAAAACATCTTCTCCATTTGAATGTACACCAATAAGCTTATCACCCTCACCAAATACAAATGTATTGTTCGCTTTGTAGTATTTGATACCTAGATCTTTTGCTACCATATCGACGAGTATATCTATAGAGCCCGATATTAAAACTATTTCATAACCTTTATCTTTAATATAATTAATAGCTTCTCTTGCTCCCTCTTTAAAAGAATACCCTGAAAGAATATTTGTGACTCCACTTCTAGTAGAGTCGACGTGTTCCATATACTTTTCAATAACCTTATCATTCCATTCATCATAAGTAATAGACCCTGACTTATATTCTCTATATAATCTTCTGTCTTCTTCGACAGTAACACCCAAAGCAAGACCTAGCTTCTTCCAGCTATTTGCTAATATAAGTGTGTTATCTAAATCAAAACAAATTAATTTTATATTTTCTTTCATTTTATTATTTCTAATTAAGTTTACCTTTATCTATAAATTCAACGTCATATTTACTTGCCAATCTATTTAATGTGCTCTTTAATTTTTCATATCCTTCATCGGAATATGAAGATCCTTCAAGAATAAATCCTTCTTTTTTAACAAAAATAAATATCTCCTCTGCTAATTTAGATGCATAACCTTGACCTTGATAATCCTTATCAATGGACAAAAATTTTAACCATACAGTATTATCTGATTCTGGTACTTTTTCTAACTCACTTAAACCTATTACTTTATATCCAATCTTAATTAGAGAATAATATTTTTTCTCTGAGTTTTCCAAAACTTCACTAGGATCAAAATATTTAAAAACACCACCTTTTTCTATTGAGAGAAAACGGTTATCTTGAGGAAAATGTTCCCCTTTCCAAATTAAACTCTTCAGAGCTTCTGCATTTATAGTTTCTGTAACGACAGGTAGGTTTTCTTTATTTTCTAATTTAATACTTTCCATAACAACAGTATTATATCATATTTCATTGAAGCAGTTGAAAAATAACCGTTTTTGTTGTATTCTTATATTACTTTACTTAAAGCATTTTATTAAGGTATTTGAATTACGCATTTATACCCCATTGGGAGATCGTCTAACGGTAGGACAGAGGCCTTTGAAGCCTTTAATCTAGGTTCGATTCCTAGTCTCCCAGCAAAAGAAAATTATTCCACCTTCGTTGGTGGAATTTTCGCTGGGAGAAGCAAATGAACTGCTTCATTTGCGCCTAGAAATCGAAAGACTTTTCTGTGTTTTCCCAAAAACAGAAAAGTACCCGCGACCGTAGGGCGAGATAAGTGTACTCACGTTCCTAGTCTCCCAGCAAAGGTTTTGAAAAATAAAAAAAGAAGTCCTTTTTGAGGACTTCTAATTTTTTGTTTTGCAAACTAGCATTGTTCAGCTGCTAAATTTTTAAGAATTTTAACAACTCGTTGTTCTTTTATTAGAGCCTCCTCTTTGATGGTAGCAAAGTCTTTCGGTAATTTAATGAAAACATCTTTAGGTATAAAAAACAATGTTCCATTTCCTGCTTCAGAACCGAATCCTTGTCCTTCGGGACTTTCATAACTGACGAGAACATCTTTGCCGTCTACTGCGACGACAGTGAGTGTTGCGTTTTCAGCAATTCCCGCACTGTCTCCAAACTTGTTGAATCCGTTGCCATTTTTTTGACCATTTGGATTTTGTACGATCGCCCACCTCCATTTCGGGTTGATAACAGTGTCACCGGGGACTGGGTCTTTGGTAAATAACCCAACAACTAAATTACGAATTAAATTCTTCATAATAATAAATTATTAAATTGTTTTGATTTCGTATTAAATTATACATATTTATTGCTAAATGTCAAGTGGCATTAGATATTTTAATATTTTCTATCAAATAAGTTCGGATACTGTCCCAGACTCCCAGCAAATGAAAAAGGAACCTTAATTGGTTCCTTTTTTAATTCTATTAAAATTATTATCGTATTCAATAATATTCACCTTTTTACTAACCGGGTAAGAAATTATTGCTTTTTGCTCGTAATGCTTGGCAGTATAATCTGAGATAATTTTTATCTGCTTTTTTGTACAAGCAATTTTTACAGGAATCATTTCTTCCTCGTATTTATCCTCCACGGATTTCAGCCAAATGCCCTTGCTGGTCTTTATCCGTTCGTTAGCTCTTGGACAAATTTGTCCCATTTTTTATGATGCTCAATCTCAATTTTCTGTCCATCATTCATGCACACTGGAACGAGAATCTCCCATAATCTTAATTTGCTCACGTACTTATTTTTTAAATGTATTTAATAAAATAATTCTAATCTGATAAAACTTGATAGACTTCTCTGGCTATTCGCCCAAAAGAATATTCAGCTCCTTTTAGTGGACAAGAACTAGAGTAAGACATTCTGAAATTAACATTTAAATTTTTCATTATGCCATCAACTTTTTCTTTTTCCATAATACCAAAGGAACCAGACTTATCAGAGATTATAAATTCACTATCTTCAAACTTGATTCTTCCTCCACCAAGAATTTTTATTATATTCTTTTCAAATTCAATCATGTAGGTCATCGCAATGATGCAGTGATAAGAAGGGCCTATTCCCTTCATGCTAATTAAGTGGAATCCATCTTCATCTTCAATCATAATTAATTTCATATCATAAAAAGGAATTTCTGATTTTTCCTTTAGATGATTAATCAGGTCAATATCAACCAATGTTCTGGCCACACCTTTTTGTAGTTTTTCTTGAATTTCTTGGGCCATTTCTTGAGCTAAATTTTCCATACTTAACGGTTTTAGTAGATTTATATTATTTTGTTATTTTCTTCATATTACGATTTATTATTTTTTTGTCAACAAATAAGTTCCAATAGCGACACACACGACCAGTAAATTAGAAAAACCAGCGGATAGCGGGCTTTTTCTAAAATGGATACTTATTTATTCTATAACAGTAGCCAAACCTGCTCTCAAAACCTCCATCCTCACTTCTACTCTTTTCTCCTTTTGACTTATATGACTTTCATCCCCTACTGTCTGGCCTTTAATCAAATTATCGGAAACATATACTAAAGATGTACAAGGAACATTAAAATGTTTTGAAACAGAGAATACTGTTGATATTTCCATTTCAACTCCATAATATCCATCTTTAGACCACGAAAGAACATCTTCAAGAGACTCTCCTAACATAGCTTGATTAGTCACCGTTGGGCCTCTTTTAATAACAAAATTTGGATTAATATTTTTCTCAAGAGAAAGAGACAATCCTTCGTCTGGAAAATGTTTGAAATCTTTAGCTTCTTTATCGTATATTCTAGTGATACTTTCGTTACCGTAAACCCAAGTAGGAATTATCAAATCCAAAGAATCAACATTGTTACTTAGACCACCACAGCTTCCAAGATGTATATTTTTCTTTGAACCAAATAAAGAGGCTAGATGAACATACTCAGAAAGCATGGTTCCTCCATACATAACAACAAACCAATAATTCTTATTATTAATTTTAATTTCTAATACATGAGATAGGAATCCTTCTAATGTCTTAGAAGTATAAGTTATTTTATTTTCCTTAAGGACAGTTTCTATCTCTGATCTCTGTTTCTCTTCCATCCATCCTCCATAAGATATAAATCCATCAACTATATAATCCGATGATAATGAGAAATGACTTCTATATTCTTCTGCTGTAAATGATTTATACATATTATTTATTATATCCTAAACAATCTTAAAATATAAATTTATCTTATTTTTTATAAATACAATCCAACAACAAAAGCATTTAACATCTATTTAAAAGCATATTTTTATGTTTTTTATTCATATGTTTAACAACAAATAAATAGTATAATATTGGTGTATAATACATAATATGGTCAGTATTTATTCGAATTAATTTTTAATTATATATATGAAAAAACATTTTAAATTATTAATATCAATTTGTGTGTTAATTTTTATTATTTCACAAAATGTAATTGTAGTTTCTGCAAGTACAAATAGCTGTACAATAAAAGCAACTCTTCTAAAACAAGGATCAAAAGGAAGTGATGTAACTTGTCTTCAACAAAAAATTGGGATGATTTTAAATAAATATGGAACTTTTGGTCCAACAACAAAAACTAATATTATAAAATTCCAAAAATCTAAAGGCCTAAAAGCAGATGGTATAGTAGGGTTGAAAACAATTAAAATCTTAAATAGTGAAGACCCAACTCTATCCTTACCTATCATTACAGTAAAATCAACGACAGAGACAACTCCCATATGCCCAAATGGTAATACTGTTATGAGTAATTGCACAATTTCCCCTTCAGGAATAGTAATGATTAATAATTATGCATCATCATATCCTAATGGATGTATTTCTGATGCTGGATACAGTACTACAACAGGTCAACCATGTGGAATAATTTCTTCAAATAATTCTGCTGTTTCTTTTAGCCAAAACAATATCTCTATTAATATCGGACAAAGCTCAACTATAATTTTATATGGAAACTCTAATAACATTTATTATGTTTCTAATAATTCAAATCCTTATGTTATATCAACCACAATTGTAAGTGATAATTTACGATTACAAGCCAATAATTATGGAAATTCAAATATTTTAGTTTGTCAAAGTGGTAGTACATCTTGTAGTACTTTATCTGTAAATGTTCATTAAAAACTTTTCTAAAAATTGACAGCCAATATTCATCTTATCTTTGTAGGATTTTTAATCATTATTTTGATATAATAAACAAATTATGCTTAATAAAACAAATGGAATTAAGGTCATTCTTAAACTTAAAAAAAATATTCATGCAAAAGTAAAAAAGGGCGTTCTATCTACAAATGAATTTACAAAAGATCGTTTGGAAATAAAAAATAATGAAGGTATAAATACTTCAACAATCATTTGGGCTATTATACTGATAGGTATAGTAGTTTCTCTTGGAACACTTAAATTAATATCTGTCCACGAAGAAAAAGTTAATACAAATCAAATATCTCTAGTAAATACAATATATGATAAATTCAGTGCTTTTTCTTTTGAGAATGATCAAATCAAAAATATAAAACAATATTTTGTATGGATAATAAAAAGTAAAAAATTTAACAAAACAAATGAAGTATTAAACAAATTATTAGATGAAACACAAAAAATACAACCAAAGATAGATGAATTAGAATCAATATCTAAAATCGATAAAAATCTTGCAAAAGGAATTAAATATAAGGCTATTTTTGATTCTTATTCCAAAGCAGCAAATCTACAAGATAGAGATAATAAAAAATTAATCGAAATGATTAAATTAGGATTAACAATGAACTGGAAAAACCCGACAAAAGAACAAACAATGAAATGGGGAAATTTAGCTACAGAATTAGGTTCTATTGAAAATGAAATTAAAAATGTTCAGATAGAAATTCAGAATAATCTATATAAAAAATAGATATTCTTACCACATCAAATAAACTAAATATCCTATCAAGAAAATGGCCGGGACCCAGATAGGCCACATTATAACTATTATCATATTCATGTTGTCTTTCTCTGTATCTTCCAATTTTGTTTTAAAAAAAATTAAATAGAATTTCCCGCTATATATCCAGTAGTCCAACATACTTGAAGACTATATCCTCCAGAATTTCTACTTATATTTAAAAGGTCTCCAGTAATACGTAAATTTTTATATAGTTTTGAAGACATTGTTTTCATATCTATCTCTTTGAGTGAGACTCCTCCATCTGCAACGACAGACCTCTCATAACCCATAAGATTAGTAATTGTTATAGGCATAGATTTTAGAAGTCTAACTATTTTCTTTCTATCTTCTTTTGTAACACTATGAACTTTTGTATTAAAATCAATTCCAGTATTCATTAATTCTATAGACTTAGCCATTCCTTCTGGTACAATATCTTTTAAGATTGTTCTCAATATTTTATTCTTATTTGTGTCAAAAGTTTTTATTATCAATTCTTCAAGCTTGCCTTCGTTTGTATCAGGGTATGCATCTATACAAGCAGTTACAAGGCCATCTTGCTGAAGAAGATCATCTACTTTTTTAGAACTATTTAAAATGAGAGGACCCGACAGACCAAAATGAGTAAAAAGGATCTTACCGGTTTTAGAAAATTGTTTTTTACCTTCTAGATAAAAAGTTATCTTCATGAATGATAACGATACTCCAGCGAGAGACTTTACCCATTCATCACTAACAGCCAGAGGGACAATGTTTGGGCTAGAATCTTTAACTTCATGGCCCATGTCTTTCAACCACTTGAATCCATCTCCTGTCGAGCCAGTCTCTGGATGAGACATCCCTCCTGTAGCAAGAATAAAAGAATGAGCAAAATACACTCCACTATCCGTCTCTACACTTTTTACTAAATCAGACTCTGTATTTATCTTTTTTACAGTACAATTATTCTTTATAGAAACATTATTTTTGTTTAAATCTTTCCTTAAAACATTGTAGACATCGATTGCTTTTTCAGTAGTAGGGAAAACTCTATTGCGGGCTTGAACAACAAGTGGAAGACCTCTCGATTCAAAATACTTAAATGTATCCTTAACTCCAAAAATAGAAAAAGGTGTATAAAGAAAAGGAGCTCCTTCTCCATAGACAGCAAGCAATTTATGGATATCAGGTTCGTTGTTTGTGATATTACACCTTCCACCTCCTGTAATCTTAAGCTTTTCACCTAGATCTCTATTCTTATCTAAGATAAGTACACTCTTTCCTTGAGAGGAAGCTATAGCCCCAGCCATCATACCAGAAGCACCACCACCTATTATTATCACATCCCAGATTTTATTATTATTTTCTCTCATTTAGAATTTCAACTAAAGCCATTTCAAGCGGTAGCTCACTTATAACTGCATTTTTTAACGATTGATATGTATTTAATAAAATGGACAACGTCGAAGAAGATATATGTTCTGGCTTGGATGCAATAAGATTTGTAATATAAACCATGTCACTTTCTGAGATTATTCCCTCAATATCTTTTTTAGTCTTAGGAGCATAGCGAAGCATAAGGGCATATCTTAATTTTGAAAGTATCATTTTTAAATACACAGACATATCAAGATTTTCCTCACTTGCTTTTTTAATACTCTGAAAACCTTTTTCTATGTCTTTAATAGCAATAGCATCTAGGAAATTATTTACAAGTGTATCATTAGGTGACCCTGTAACTTCTTCTATATCTTTTAAACTAATTTTTTTATTATTAGAAAAAGAAATTACTTTTTGCAAAGTTCCATACGCATCACGAAAAGCTCCATCCGCTAAAAGCGCTATGAGGGCAGATCCACCTTCTTCAAGTGTATAGCCTTCTTTCTTTGCAACATTCGTAATAGCAGAAGACAAGATACTATCTGTGGGCTTTTTAAACATAAAACTCTGACAACGAGAAACTATCGTATCTGGAACTTTTTCAAGCTCAGTTGTAGCAAGGATGAATATAACATGTTTTGGAGGCTCTTCAATGGTTTTCAAAAGTGCATTCCAGGCATCTTTTGTGAACATATGAACTTCATCTAGTATATAAATCTTATATTTAGAATCAAAAGGCATAGTCTGAACACTGTCTTTTATACTACGAATATCATCAATTCCACGATTTGAAGCTGCATCTAGCTCATATATATCATTTACTGATGAGCCTAATTCACGAGCTATAATACGAGCAATCGTCGTCTTACCAGTACCGCGAGGACCACAAAGAAGATAAGCATGAGAGACCTTTCCTGCTTTAAGTGCTCCATCTATCGCTTTGACGATATGATCTTGACCCAAAACTTCTCCAAAGTTCTCTGGGCGATATTTTCTATATAGTGCAATATTAGAATCTTTCATAACGGATATTATAGCAAATTAATGATTTTTAATAAAATTTTATTAATTGACATAAAAGCAATGATTAGATATCATTATCAAGAACAAAAATATAAAAAATGGAAAGAAAAAAAGAAAAAGATAGATTATTGATACTTTTAGTCAGAAGAACATTTTATCGATTAATTGCTTCATTGATTTTTATTTTATTATTAATTGGTACATTTCATAATGGAAAAATAACAGAAAATAAATTGGGTTTAAGAATATTATATAGTGCATTAGCATTAATATTTATCATATTCTCAATAAAATATTATTCTTTATTAAAAAAGCACAAAAAAATAATGAAATAAAAAAAAAATAAGGAGCCTAAAACTTCTTATTTTTTCTTTATAAAATCTTTGATTACCTTTTCTACTTCTTTATATGATTTTGTTTCCATTAATTTTATTCTTAACTCTTTAGCTCCATCAAAACCATTAACATAAGCCTTATAATGCTTCTTCATATTCGCAAAGTTTTTTACTTTTCCTAAAAGTTTCTCATAGAGCTTTGTGTGCTCAAGCATGACTTTTAATTTCTTAATTAAAAATCCCTGCCCTTCACTATCGTTCAGGACTTTTTTGTTTTTATGTAAAGGTGCAAACAAAAACGGATTACCGAAAACAGCTCTTCCAATCATTATTCCATCACAACCCGTCTCTTTGGCTAATTGTCTACCGTGTTCTAAATCTCTAACATCACCATTCCCTATTATTTTAGTTTTTACGCCCATTTTATCTCTAATATCAACAACTTCTTTCACATGTTCCCATCGAGCTGGAACATCCGACATTTCTTTTCTTGTACGAGCATGGATAGTAAGAGCATCGATATCTTGTGATAGTAAAAAAGGAATCCATTCTTCTATCTGATTATTATTATAGCCAATACGAGTTTTAACTGACACGGATACACCTTTCTTTTTTGAGTCTTTAATACCATCTTTGACTGCCTGAATTATTTCCCCAGCCTTCTTAATGTTTTTCATCATCGCTGCCCCTGCTCCTTGCTTCTCGACAGACTTATCTGGACAACCCATATTTATATCAATACCATCAAAGCCAAGAGTTGCCACATAGCATGCCGCCTCACGCATCTTGGAAGGATGAGAAGAGAATAATTGAGCTATTATCGGTCTTTCATTTTCACTATACATCAAATCATATTTTAAAACTTTTCTACCTTCACTTACTAACCCATCGGCTGAAACAAATTCAGTCCAAGTAACATCTGGCTTACCATACTTTGCAAACATACCTCGAAAAGCAGCATCCGTGACATCAGCCATCGGTGCTAAACAAAAAAATGGTTTTGGTAATTTATTCCAGAATTTTTTCATATTAAATAATTTGCGTAGTTAAAATAGTTCTTGAAAAATGCCTTACGGAGGGCGACGGCCCGAGTACGAGCAAAATTTTCAGCAGAAAATTATTGTGTGCATTTTAAAAGAAGCTATTTTGACGAAGCAACTAAACCTATTGAAACTTATATAAAACCTTATTTTTAAATCGTAGGTCTATATATAAAAGACTATCATACTTGGAATTTATTTCATTAGCAAATTCTTGTTTACTCATAGCAATAGTAAGATTATTAAGTATAGTATCTAAATCATTATCTTCCTTGAATATAATTTTAGAGTTTGAATCATCTACTTTTGTCTTTAAATATAGAGAATATATACCTTTATCATCGATAACAAGATAAGACGGCTTAAATCCTAAATTCTTAATACCATCTATGAATCTGACAATATCATGAAAACGATCAACTGGAATCATCTGTGAGCTTAAAGGATTTGTGACATCACCTTCTATCTTCGTATAATATTTAAAATAAATATCGCCAGAAAAATATGGGGCTTTATCAAAGATATAACCATCGTTATTTACAAAATAACAATTCTCCCCAACATCATCTTTATTTTCAGGTATTGTTAAACCACAATAAAGATATGACCCTGCTCTTTCTGTAATCTCTATTTTCAAATTATTAAAACCTACTCGATATACTGAGAGATTCTCTATCCTAGGAAATTCTTTCAATAAGTTTTTATATATTCTATCATGAGGGTATATTAAAAAATTTGAACGAGAAAAAAGTCCTAGGTATCTTCCCTGTAATTTATCTTTTACTCTTTGTTCTAATTCTACTCCATCAATTATACTATTACCTTTTATTTCAATTTTATTTATCACTATTTTTGGGTTTGAAGAAAAATAAGAAAGACCACCAATAATTGATATAAACAAAACAGAAAATAATATTATTAAACGCAATCTCAAGACTCGACGATTGCGTTTAATAAGAGCTATTCGTGGCGACGTTGGTATATCCTTCATTATCTAAGAAATAATATCTTTACCCATATATTTCTGCAAAACTTCTGGGATTTTTATAGTACCATCTGCTTGTTGAAAATTCTCTACCATTGATACAAGTATTCTAGGTGTTGGTATCGCTGTACAATTTAGTGAGTGAGCATAATTCATCTTTCCATTTTCATCTTTATACCTAATATTTAAACGACGAGTCTGAAAATCATGGAAATATGAGGCGGAAGAAATCTCTCTATACTTATTTTCTTTTGGAACCCAAAGTTCAATATCATATTTCTTAACTTGACCCATACCTAAATCACCACCACAGTTAACTACTGTATGATAAGGAATATTTAAGGATTCTATAAACTCTTCTGTATTACGATTTATCTCTTCATGAAAAGCTACACTTTCAGTATGTGAGGCCTTACATAAAACTACTTGTTCTAATTTATAAAATTCTTGAACACGAATAAGACCTCTTACATCTTTAGAATGACTACCAGCCTCTCTCCGGTAACAAGGTGAAAATCCTAAATATTTTTTAGGTAACTCTTCTTCTTTTAAAATTTCATCTGCATGATATCCCATAAGAGGTACCTCAGCAGTACCAGCTAAAAAGTCTCCATCTTGAGTCTTATATAAATCTTCTTCTCCTTGTGGAAGAT
>TBL_comb47_HYPODRAFT_10001155_pt1 | contig 34588 bp, 29 predicted proteins | sample TroBogypolimnion_40_FD_10682 | JGI IMG/M metagenome (IMG submission 10682)
CGCCAGTTTGATCTCAGCCGCTTCCGGCGCCGGTGGCAGCACGCGTGAGAGATTCATTTGCCCCCGGGTCACGCCCGCCCCGAGCCGATCGAGGAACGCCGACAGTGGTCGCCGGTGGCCGTTTGACTTCTGGGTGGCCGCATAGAGGAACAGCCGGTCCCGGGCGCGTGACAATGCCACGTAGAACAGGCACTCCTGCTCTTCGAAATGGCCCGCGCGGAAGATCTCTAAGGCCGGGCCGGTCCCACCGGCAACCAATCCATCGGGCGCCGGACAAGCGGGCGGGACCGCCGCACGCGGTAGGGTGTCGGCGCTCATTCCTGGCAGGTGCACGACGTGGAACTCCAATCCCTTCGCCCCATGGATGGTCATCAACCGCACGGCGTCGAGACCTTGCGCGGCAACCGGAAGCTGGCGCAGATCGCGATCATCGCCCAGACGCAGGAGGCGGCGGATGCGATCGAGCAGCCGCTGAATCGGCGGCCCAGCCCCGGCCGGTTGGGCGCGAACAAAGTTCAGAAACTGCCAGATCGCGATGCCGCGGGCCCGTTGCGAAATCCTCGGAGAGGTGGCGATGTCGGCTGCTATCCGCGTACGATCGAGGAGGACCGTGGCCAAGACCGTCCAGGGAGATGCATCCGCGCCAAAGCCCGCGAGGGCGGCCGCCAGTTTCGCGAGGGCGTCGCGACCGACCTCTGAAACGGAAACCGGCACCACTTGCCAGTCGCCGGGAGCCGCCTCGCTGGCCCGGAGATGGTTCAGCACCGCCGCCACGTCCGCGATCGGCATCCGGAACTCTGGCCAGCACGCCAGCCGCACTAGGCCCATCGCTCGGCGATCTGCCAAGACCGAGAGCAATGAAAGCAGATCCTTGACCTCTGCTCGCTCGAATAGACTCCCGAGGAATAGGACCGGGACACCCAGCCGCTCTAGGTCCTGACCCAGTTCGGAAAGAGCTTCGTTACCGGTGCACAGGACCGCCTGGTCGCGGTAAGCTTGGCCGCAGCGCCGCAGGTCCTCGATGGCGTCGGCGACCGCCACCGCCTGCTGTTCGGCCCGGTCGACTGTGCGCAGCTCTGGCGACTGGCCGATGGATCCGCGGTCGGCCGTCAGGCCGCGATCGGGCGAACCGGCCTTCATCCCCTCGGCAAAGTGGGAGAATGCCGCCACCACTTGAGGGACGGAGCGATAATTGCGCTCCAGCCGCCCCCGCACCCCTTCCGGAAAATCCTCCCGCCCGAAACGCCCGAGGTTGAACGATGAGGCGCCGCGAAAGCGGTAGATCGACTGTCGGGCGTCGCCGACCGCCCAGAGGTTCTGTCCGTCGCCGCGGAGCGCCACGAGGAGCCGAACACTGCTGCGGTTTACGTCCTGGTACTCGTCGACCAGCACGTGGTCGTACTCGGCCTGACAGTGCGCCCGGATAGAGGGATTTCCCTCCAGCAGGCGGACGGGCTGGGAAACCAGGTCGCCGAAATCGATGACGTTCGCGCGGCGCTTCAACGCCTCATAGGCGGCGTAGACCCGAGCCACCTCCAGCGCCTTTTCGGCCGCTTTTTGATCTTCCTCCGTTGCGGCTTTTTGCCGCATGCGGTCGGCGAGATCCGTGTACTGAAATTCGTCCACGACCTCGTCTTTGGCACGCGAGATCGCCGCTAGGATGTCTGCGATGACCTGCGTCGGGTCGTATAGGTTGCGGTAGTGGACGAGACCGAGTCGCGGGAATTCATTCTCGAGCAGTTCGACGGCCTCCGTCCGGTCGAGCAGGCGCGGGTCTTCGGGGAGGCCGAGCTCGGCATGGAATCGGCGGACGAGATCGAGCCCGAAAGCGTGAAACGTGCCGATCCACATCGCGGTCGCGGCGGCGGGATGGCGACGTGCGATGCGTTCGGCCATCTCCCCGGCGGCCTTGTTAGAAAACGTCAGCAGAAGTATACGGCGCGGGTCGACGCCTTCGGCGAGCAGGCTTTCCACTCGCAAGGCCAAGGTTTGCGTCTTGCCGGTGCCTGGGCCGGCCTCGAGCAGATAGGCCGGCCCGCGGTGGGCCGCGGCCGCGAGCTGCAGCGGATTGGGCGGTAGCTCTATCGGCGTTGCTTCTGGCTTAGGTGTGAGCGGTGGCAGGAGCAGCGCATCCAGGAGCTGCTGCGCCACGACGGCGAACGGGGCCCCGAACCGCTCCGCGATTGCGGCAGCTGTGAGGTTCTCGTCCCGATGTAGCCCCGCGAGGACGGTGCGGGGCAGGAGAAACTCCCGGGCGAAGAGATCCATCTGCACTTCCCGCCGCTGGCGGCGACCGTAGTCGACCACCCGGTCGATGCCGATGGGCGACGGATCTGGCGATCTGGCCGGATCGATCGAACCGGCCGGCTCCGCGTCGCCCGCGTCACCGCATTCATCGTGGCCGATTTCATGCGCAACGAGAAACGCCTGTTCAAACGGGGTGCCAGCGTTTTCATGGAGGATGAGCGCGTCGGCCACAAGGAGGGTGGCGCGGCCATGGTTCAGGACGGCGGCGCCGGGTGCGGTGGGCTCGACGTCGAGGCCTCGGCGCGCAGCCTCCGCGACCGCGAAGGCATACGGCTGCCGCGGATCGAGGCCGCGGGCGACCGCCGCAGCATGGAGTCTGGCCGCGCACTGCCGGGCAAGCTCGACCGCCTCCATTTCAGCCCTCTTCGGCGAGAAGCGACGCGCGTCGCTCGCCAGTGATTTGGGCGTCAGTCAACAGCCGCTCAAAAGTTACCCTAGGGTCCACCGCTGGTCGGACGTCGGCTTTGTAACGGCGAAAAGCCGGCACCAACATCGGCGGCCGCGCCAAGGCGTCGCGCCACCAATCGACCGTGGTGTTCATGGTCGCGGCGAGACCTGCGAGGATCGGCCCCGGCACGGACGTAACAATCACCCGGCGTTCGCGGAACGCCACCATGATCTGGCGCGGCAGGTTAAGGTAACTCGCGGCCGCGCGCCAATGGACTAGGGTCAGGGAAGCGAAGGGATCGCCGGGATCAGCCACCCGGCCGATGTGGCGCTCCCAAGCGGCGTCGATCAGGCTCTGATCCTCGCCGGAAAGCGGGGCGGTGCTGACGGGAAGATCGCAAGCGAGGGCCTGCGACAGATCAACCAGCTCCGGGGCATACTGCGGATATTTCCGCAAGTAGCGCTCCAGTGTTGGATGGTTGTGGTCGGCCTCGACGGCAAACGCACTCAGGACGTCGTCGGCGGTGGGGCGGGAATCGGGCGGGGTCATGGTGAACGGTCTCCCTTGAAAATGCCCTTCAAGGTGAGGAGGGCCAGCTTGTGGTGGTTGCGGATGGTTTTATCGGATTTCTCGAGCGATTTGGCGATAGTCATGACCGTGGGGTCGATGGAACTGAAGGGAAAGCCTTCGAGATGCATTACCATGATGCGGCGCTGTAGGTCCGGCAAAGTATCAATCGCCGGGCCGAGGCGGGACCGGTAATCAGCGTCATCAATGGACCCGGGGTCGAAGCCATCCACCGTGCCGACCGCGGCTTCCAGCGCCGGCGGGAGCTCCCCGGTTTCCGGGTCCTCCACGAGCGGGTCGGTCCGGCCTTCGTGGCGACGGACTTTCCTCTCGGCGCTGAGCTTCAGTTTCTTCAGGGCGAAATCAAAGCGCACTTCGTAAATGTCGAGCCCCTCGGCATATCCATCCCGGTCTCGGCTGAGCAGCGTCAGGAACGAAGCGACAACGTGGTCGGTGACGTTGCTCCCCTTCAGATCGACCTGGCGGTTTTCCAATGCATCGCGGGCTGGCAGCCGGCGCACGACGCGTTCGGCCAGGGATTTGAAAAGCTGTTGGTAGAGCCAGGCGTCGCCGCGGTGATTCAGGCGGAAGAAATACAGCAGGCACTCGCTCGGCACGTAATCCGCTTGATCGTGAACCTGAATCGCGCAGCGCGCTGCCAGCTGGGCGGGTGAAAGGGGAAGGAGTTCAACGAGCTTGGCGGTGATCGGCGCGACGCGAGTATACAGCAGCCCTTGAGGGTGCTTTTTCCGCAACGGCCTGATTGAAGGGTCGCTCATTGAAATTGAGGTTGGATTCCACGCGGATGGTGTCCGCTTACAGGTAGCAATCGCCGCGGCGATTCCAGACCGGTAAAAATTGGGGCAAATAATACGTGCGACGCGAGAGTATCATAGGCTGTCTGTCGTTCATGGGGATTGCGGTGGATATCGGCCCCGAATGGCTGCACACAAAGCGCCACCGCTTCCAATTGTTTCCGCGGCTTCCTTGTTGAGGGGCTAATCTAACCAATCGAACTTCAAACGGCCATTGAAAACACAGCGCAGGACGGTAGAAACCTAGCGGTGAGAATCAATTTTTCCCCCACTGTCGCCCGCGATCTCGCTCAGAACTCCGACAACCGATGTTCCTTTCCGAACTGCCCGGCAATCACGGCCGGGCCAAGTGACAAGTCCACCGCCGCCACGGCGCGCACGGGCATGGCTTGCCATATTATTCCGGCATCGGCGGGCAAGAATGCACTTCGGCAGGATCCAACCTATCCGAGGGCGAAGATCGGAACCGCCGAGAATGGCGTTTGGATGTGTTACACCCACGGCAAGCTGATTGATGCGGACGAAGCCCGCTACACCGCGGAAATGCTCCGCATATGGCGGAAGGTTAATGAACGCCGGGTTCAGATTCGCCACGAGACGGGTAAGGAAGTGGGCCTTGGCGACTTTCGACTGGCGGATATCAAATTGGCCAAGGGATCGGTCGCGATTACCTGTCACGAGAATGAGAATGCGTTGATCGGTGAACTGCTCAACGACTGCGCGCTCCCTTTGATTTGGGGCGGCCAACTTGCTGGAAACGTGCGCGACGTCCTGATCGAAATCACGCGCAATGCCTTCGTTCACGGTGGAGCGGTTAGGGTGGAGGTTGTCGTTTCCTCGAATCAGGTTTCAATTACCGATAACGGCAGTCCATTCGATCCATCCGCCCTTCTACGGACGGCGACCGGCCGAGGCGGTCAGCACGCCATGCGCTCAATCCTGCGGTTCGGCCAAACCAACGCCATAGCCGCCTACCGGCGGCGCGGGACAGTCAACGAATTCTCGATCGGTCGCCCTATCCATCAGGAAGACGTGAAGGCCTTTACACTGTGCGCAGTCGAGCATGCGACCGTCGACTATCGTTCCTTGAAAGCGGATCCGGTGATTTCCACATGCGGCATTGTTTACATCCTGATTCCGCGGTTTTGGTGCCGGAGCGATGCATACCGATGGCCGAAGGACTTGCTTGAGAACCTCTACCCTTGGCAGCAGGTGGTTTTTATCGCTGACGATGTGACAGAGGAAACTTTGTCCATCCTCAAGGAGCGTGTTCCGAACTGCGAAATCGTTCGGTTGCGATAATACCCCTCACCATTTTGCCGCTTCGTCAATAGTCGCTCCGCAATCCAGATCCCCGATCTCCGGCCAGACGTGAGGGCCAAGGTTCGAACACGATGTTTCGTCTGCCGGTTTCTCATGACTAAGGATAGACCTAGAATGCATTGGGCCCGTCGAATAATCTAAGCTGGCAATGCAGTTGGCCCACTGGGTTGGCGACGTATTGTGATTATCGGACGATTGTTGCCTCCATGCGATTTTATGATCAATCGAGATTGTGCTCTATTCATCGGTTGAGGATGTAAGATTCCTCCGGACGCGTTACCTAGTCGTATGCTGAAGGAACGCAACTGGGCGACCACGCTCACCTCGTCAGACGGCAACATGGTAAGGGACTTTTTCGTGCCGGCTCTTGAGCGGTCCGTTAGGTATGATCGGGGCGTGGGTTTTTTTTCATCTGGGTGGATGCGGGCCGCCGCCGCTGGCATGGCCGCCTTTGCCGGACGTGGAGGGATTGCCCGTTGGGTAACCAGTCCGATCTTGTCCGAGGATGATTGGCAGGCGTTGTACAGCGGCGACCAAGCCCGCTCTGATCCAGTGCTTAAGGACGCGTTGTTGCGTAATGTCGGAGACTTGGCGAAGGGGTTGGAACGGGACACGCTGGCTGCAATCAGCTGGATGATTGCCGACGGTATCATCGAGTTCCGTCTCGCATTGCCGCGGGAGCGGCTGGCCGGCGGGGAGTTTCACGACAAGTTTGGCATTTTCACCGACGAGGCCGGCGACCGGTTGACGTTCAACGGTTCCTACAACGACTCGTTGCAAGGCCTTTTGAATTACGAGTCGATCAAGGTGTTTCCCAGCTGGGAGCCGGCCTTTGCGTCAATGGTGGTGGCGGATGCGCGCCGGTTTGAAAGGCTGTGGAACAATGAGGATCCCAACGTCCGGATTTTCTTGCTGCCGGAGGCGGTGAAAGAAGCGATCCTCAAGCTCCGGACCAATGAACGACCTTATGAGGCGCCGGCTGGGACAGGGGCCGAGAATTTGTTTCAACTTGAAGAGGACCGGCCCGATCCGAGCCGGGGATTTGCGCCGCCGCCCAGTTTTGTAGTGCGCGACTATCAGAAGGCGGCGATGCGAGCCTGGCTCAAGGCGGAAGGCCGCGGGGTTTTGGCAATGGCGACGGGCTCGGGCAAGACGGTCACCTCGCTCTTTCTGGCGAGCAAGGTGGCTGAGAAGCACGATGCGCTGGTGGTGGTGGTGGTGGTCCCGTACATCAATCTCGCCAACCAATGGGTGCGCGAGATGGCCAAGTTCAATTTGCGGCCGGTGTGTTGCTTTGAGGGCCGGGCAAACTGGCTGGACGCGCTTCAGGCGGGCATGACCCCGCTGGTGGCGGGGACGGAGCGATTGCTGTCGATCGTGGTCACGAACCGGACCTTTCTGTCGCCGGAGTTTCAGGCGCTGTTGCGGCCGGACCGCGTGCCGCATATGTTAATCGCCGACGAGGTACACAATTTGGGTGCGCCCCAATTGCAGAAACGTCTGGACCAAAGAATCCAGTACCGGCTGGGACTTTCGGCGACGCCCAAGCGTCACCTGGATGATGACGGCACGGCCTCGCTGTTGAATTATTTTGGCGGGGTGGTGTTTGAATTCACCCTCGCGGAGGCAATTGCCGCGGACATGTTGTGCCGCTATATTTATTATCCCGTATTGGTTGATCTGACCGAGTCGGAAGGAGAGCAATATTGGGACCTCAGCGAGAAGATTGCCCGTCTCGCGCACGGTTCAGAGGACGAAGAAATGTCCCCACTGTTCAAGATGCTCCTGATTCAGCGGGCCCGGCTTCTTGCATCGGCCGCGAACAAACTGCCAGCGCTCGGTCAGACCATCAGGGCTTTGCCGGACCGACTGGAACGGGCGATTGTCTATTGTGGGGACGGCCGGGTTGAATCGGAGGCGGCGGGCGACGCCGAAAACGAACGGCAGATCGAGGCCGCGGTACGATTGCTCGGTGGGACGCTCGGATTGAGAGTGCGAAAATTTACCTGCGAGGAGTCCACGGAGGATCGGGAGGAGATGTTGATCCGTCTCTGGGACCGGCAGCTGGACGCCGTGGTGGCGATACGCTGCCTCGACGAGGGCATCGATGTGCCGGATATCCGAAATGCGTTCATCCTCGCGAGCTCGACAAACCCGCGCCAGTTCATCCAGCGCCGGGGACGTCTGCTCAGAAAGGCCCCGGGCAAAACCCGTGCACATATCTGGGATTTTGTGGTGAGGCCGCCCGATTTGGGCGGCCGGTTTGACGAAGCGACGTTTAATACCGAGCGGAAATTGCTGAAGCGGGAATTGGAGCGGATCATCGATTTCTGCCGGACGGCGGAAAATGGGGATGCGGCGCTTAACCAATTGCTTAACTTGCGGAAGACCTACAACCTACTGTCTTACTAGTGCCCCCAACCCCGTCATGCCGGAAATTTCGGACGCCAAGAAACTGACCCGCTCGAAGGCCGCCTTTAATGAAGCGCGGCCGGAGGTCCAACGCCTAGTGCGCGAAGCCCTCGTGCTGGAGCGGCAGGTTCAGAATATGAAAAACCGGCAGCTGCGAGGCAGTGGGGAGGGCATCCATGAGGCGTTGCTGGCCAAGGTGAAAGCCGTCGTATCATGATCCTGGAACGGTTGGTCATCGAAAATTTCCGGCAATTTCGCGGACGCCAGGAACTCGATTTTGCCACGGGCAAGAAGAAGAATGTCACGGTCGTGCATGCCGAGAACGGTTTCGGCAAGACGGCACTATTGAACGCCATCCTATGGGGGCTGTACGGCCAGGATGGACTGACGGATGACTTGCCTAAGCCGGAGCACATCCTCCACGACGGACTTGCGCATGCCGGCGACGAATCGAACGCGGCGGCTACCGTGGTACTGTCGTTTCGGAATGGGGACGAGCTGTTCGAGGTGACCCGCACGCTGACGTTGCTACAACAGAATGATGACCCGAGGAAAAGCCGGGTAGAGTTGGTGATCCAGACCGAGGATCAGGAGACTCTACATTCGTCTGGACGTGACGCGCAGCTTAAGATCAACGAGCTGCTGCCGGAAGGCATCAGTCCGTTCCTGTTTTTTAATGGGGAGCGCATTGACCATTTTTCGATGGAGCGCAATTCGGACCAGGTGACGAATGCCATCCACCAGATGCTCGGTTTGGCAATTCTCAGACGGACGATCGACGACCTGCAGCACGCCAACGTGCGCGGCAAGCTACTCAAGGAATTGGAAGAGCACTCGGACGAGGAGACGGTGAAACTGATCGGGCAGGCGAAAACCCTGGTCGACGAACTCGCGGAAACGAAGACGCGGCTGGCTGCCTGCGAAGAGAACGAGAATGCGAATGAGCAGGCGTTAAAGGCGGTCAATGCGAACCTGCTAGCGAACAAGGAGGCGCGGGAACTCCAGGAAGAGCGGCAGGAATTGGAGGCGGACCTGGCAGCGACGAACAAGCGCCTGGCGGAATTGACGCAGCGGCTGAGGCAGAAGATAGCGGACGACGGTTACACCTTGTTTGCCGACGGGATGGTGAAGACCGGCGAACAGATTATGAAACGACTGCGGGCCGAACACAAGGTGCCCGCCCGGGTGCTCAACACTTTTATCGAGGATCTGCTCAAGGCACGAAAATGCATCTGTGGATGCGAACTGATCGAGGGCTCGGCTAATTACGATGCAGTGAAAGAGGCGCTGACTATCGCCGGCGATCAGGAGTTCAACAATGCGGTGGGGCAGCTGGACAATGCAATAGGCGTCATCCGCGGAGCCGTCGCCAACACGCGGGACGCGCTGCGGCAGGGTATTACCGATCGGACTGAACTCCGGCAGCGCAAGGGCTCGCTGCAGAGCCGCATCGAAGAAATCACGACCAAACTGGGAAACAAGGATGACGAAAATATCCAGGATCTTGAAGCCAAACGGGTCGAGCTGGATGCCAAGCAGAAGATGCTCGGCCGGGAACACGGCCGCCTGCACAATATCGCGGAAGAGAAGACCAAGCTACTCGCGGCGGTCCAGCTGCAGATAACCGAAACGAAGCAGAAGGCAACGGCTGCAGACCGGGCGCGGCGGCGGCTGAGCCTGGTGAACGACACCGTGGAGACGCTCGAAAAGGTTCTCGTCTTTGAGCGAGAGGATCTGCGGAAAGAGCTGGGGGAAGAAATTCGGAAGCACTTCGACAAGGTAAAGACGAAGCCGGATCATTTTCTCGAACTCACCGAGGATTTCCGTCTGGTGCTGTCCAAGCGGGCGAATACAGGCAAGGGCGGCGCGGCCCAGCAAAACGTCGCCCATAGCACGGGGGAACGGCAGGTCATGTCGCTAGTCTTCATTGCCAGCCTCGTGGCGCTGGCCCGGCGCCGGGCGGAGTTACCGACGATCCTGAAGGATGTGGAAGGTGGCTCCTACCCGATGGTGATGGATTCACCCTTTGGGCAGCTCGGCGAGGAGTTCCGGTCAGGCATCGCCAATTGGATCCCCCAACTGGCGCCGCAAGTCATCATTCTCGTCAGTTCGACGCAATATCGCGGAGAAGTGGAAAAGGAGCTGGATCAGACCGGGCGTGTCGGAAAACGCTACCTACTGACCTATCATGCGCCGACCAAGCGGCCCGAGGCTACCGAGACAATCTTGATTGGGGGAAAACGTCACCGGCACTACTTTGAAAACCCGGTGGAATGCACCGAAGTAAAGGAGATCGAAGCATGAGACGCATTCAACGCGCCCAGGACAAGGAGCACCTCGTGCAAACGCTGACGACCGGGGAAGATGCTCCGTTCAAGGAGATCTGGCGGCTGCTGCTTTTCGCCGCGGCCGTGGGCCAAAGTCGCGGACGGCGCGAGCCGCTCAAGAGCGTCGAGTCGGGTAAGGCGATCCCCGCGACTATTTTCAGCAGCAATTCGAATGTCTGGCCGGGGTTCCAGTTTCTGATGGCGCTAGTCGAGAAGGACGATGCGGCGATCCTCGGCGGAGCGGAGTTGCTGGAGAACGAACGGCTCACGCTATTCGAAGAGTATGCCAATGGTGGTCTCTCGCTGATGCAGGAGGAGTTGGAGAAGGGATCCTATGCGTTGGACGCCTTCCTGCAGTTCATGCCCATCAACCCGACGACGCCTGCGAAGGGTAACGGGCTCGACAACGTGGTCATTTAGCGGCCGGCCGGGTCTTGAGTCCAATTAGAGAGCCGATCAGCTCATGGCCGTCGACCGTCTCCAGGCGGGCGTCGAGGTAATTGAGGCCGCGATAGAGATGCCGGCGAAAATTCTCGGCCAGGTCTGATTTTTCGCCGTGTTTCCGATCCGCCTCATAACGAAACAAGTGGGCGGCGATATACACGTCAGAATGTTCGCCGGCAAACGTCCGCCAGGACAGCTCCACGGCGGTGTCGCCTTCTTGCCCGGCGGAGGGCGGCACGGCCGACTCCCGTAGGGAGGCGCAAAACGCCCAGCGGCAGATGATATTCCAATTCTCGATGCCGGTCACGCGGCGGATTTTGGCCAGCTGGTCGCGGCCGCGCTTGGAAACGCGCACGTGGTCAACGGGTGGTTTCATGATCGAAAAGATAGCCCTCGGTGATGCGGGTGGCGTTAGTCGCTTGGTCGAACTCGAGCCGGTAGGTTCGACCGACAAACGGCTTCATCATCTCAAGATAGTGTTCGTCGATCTCCTCATCGGTGGAGAGCAAAATGACCTGGTGGGACGCTACCGGGAAATAGCGCTGGACCAGGTGTGCGCGGTGGGATGAATCCAGTCGCCCAAGGGGCGTATCGATCACGGTCGGCAGTGGCCGGCCAGAGGCCTTGGCTAAACCCCAGAGCATGGCGGTTGCCAGCAACTGCCGTTCACCGGCGGACAGGCGGTCAAAGGGAAGAACGGCCCGGTCGTTGCCGATAAGTTCCATCTGGAACGTGGACGGATCAATGCGGAGCCCTCGGATGAGGTCGGTCTTTCGCAGGAGCTGTTGAAAGGACTCAAAGATCAGCTGCTCAAGCCGGTTGGCGTGGCGTTCAATCACCCGGCGGCGGAATTGGCGCAAGGTGTCCTGAATCCGCGGCAGTCGCTGCAAGATACGGGCATCGTGTTCGGCGGCGGATTGGAAATCGACCAGCCCGTCGAGCGCCTTCTTGAAGGCAGCGTCCTTGGTGCGGTGGTCGTGGGCCAGCAGCCGGAAGCGTTCGTCGTGGACCACCTGCTGGGCTTCGCAGTCGCGCACCTGCACTTGCACGCGGTGCATCTCCCGTTGCAAGCGGGCGAGGGAATCCGCATCGGGAACGGCGCCGAGCTGGCTGTCCAGACGCGCGATTTGTTCGCGCAAATCAGTGGTGGCCCGGAGGAGTCCGGCGAGTTCCACCTTGGCCTGGGGCAGAATGAGCGTGGCCAATTGGCGCAAGGCCTCCGGAAAGTCCTCCTCAGGATTGACCAGGTCTGGCACACTGCCCTGTTCGCGGTCCGGGCGGTTTTTCTCCAGCACGGTTTGAACAATCGCGTACTGGTCGTTTGGCAGGGCCTTGCGTAAATCTTTAAGGATTTTCTTATCCCGCTGTTGTTCAGCGTGGGCGATAAGCTTTTGATGACGCTGTTCAAGTTCCGCCTCGGCCTGTTGCTCGACCTTGACCAGAAGCGGCTCAATCAGGAGGAGCGGCGCGGGACCGGCATAGTGCCGGCGCAGATCTTCACTGGCTTCGTTCAACTGTCGGGTCAGGTCGGCCTTCTCCTGGTCGAGGGCATCCCGGCGCACATACAGTTCGCCACCCTCCTTGCGAAATTGAGTCTGAAATTCCGCCAATTGCTTCCGCAGCACATCGGTCTTGGTCCGGTGGTGCCCGGCCTCCTGCTGGGCATTGGCCGCGGCATTGGCCGCGGTTTCCACCGAAGCACGGAGTTCGGATACGCGCGCCTGATCCGATTCCGACAAGGCGGACTGCTTCTTGCGGCGCTCCAGGGTCGTCAAATCTTCGTCGAGCCGGTCGACCAAATCGAGACCGAGTAAGGTCTGAACGGCCGAGGCGAGGATGCGGGCGGCCGATTCACCGTCGGCGAGTTCCTTGATTTGCTCGCCGTCGAAGAAAAACAAATGCGCCAGCTTGGACGGGAGATATGTTTCGATATATTCCTCCCAGTGCTCGCTAAGCAGGGTGTCGGGGAGATCGTCCCGGGAAACCGAGACGGTTTCGTGGACATTGCCCTCTTTGATGCGCCACACGCGAGTGAGTCCAATCCTGATATGCCGGCCCTCAACGATGCGTTCGAAATGAATTTCAAGTCGGGCTCCTTCCTCCGGATCGGCAGACCGGTTAATGCAGCCACGCAGGAATTCTTTGTAGGTCAGCCGGCTGCGATTGGCACAGGTCGCGTTGCGTCCAAAGAAGCCGAGCTGGATGGCGTCCAACAGCGTTGTTTTGCCGCCGCCATTCAATCCGCCGATCAACACGATCGGTTGCTCCGGCGACGGCGGACGCAGGACGATTTCGTTGCGGCCGGCGTAGATGCCGAAATTCTGCAGGACTAGGCGGTCCAGGATCATGAGGAGAGGGGCGCGTCGGATCGGACTAAGGTCACTTGCTTACGCCAAGATTCGGAGTCTCGCCGCGTTGGGCTTGGTCGCGGGCGTTGGCTTTGCGTCGCGCGAGATCGGCCGCGTCACCGGCATTGTCGTAGAAATGCCGGTGAAAGGCCTTTTCCAGCCGTTCATAGTGGCCTGCGCGCTTGCTGGTCGCCTGTTGCTGACGTTCGACGCTCAGTAATTCGCGCGTTAGTTCAAAGTGGAGTTTATCCTCGCCGCAAACTTCGCGAAGCATGGCCAGATCGCTCGCCTGAAGCACGAGGCTATCGTCGAGGCGCGGCCCGGGGTATTTCTGGCCGGTGGCGAGCTCGTAAAGGCGGGGCAAGGTGTCCTCTAGCTCGTGTTTGTCGATGACCCAGATTCGGCGGATCTCCTGCAGTTCGGCCAATGTGACCAATTCAATCGTACGAACGTCCGCCGGCCCGTTCTTTCTAATCCAAGCTTGAGCCTCCAGCAGCTTGCGCAGCCAGCGCTCGCGCGATGCCTGGGTGTAGGGACCAGGCACGGGCGTCCCGCTGTGCATCAGCTGAACCGCTCCGGACATCCGGCGAAAATCTCGCAGGTGGTGATCGGAGTGCTCGTGGTCGTCCGTGTTGTTCCGGAAGTCGAGTTCGTTGCGCAATTGAAGAAGGGGCAGCATCCACTCTTTTTCCTGGTCGTTCTGAATCATGGCCGACATCGACTTGTCTTTTTCCACGAGGGTGCAGACCCAGCATCCGAACCGACTGTCACCGCAGGAAGGTGTGCTGGTATCAACGACGAGCGGGCATTCGCCATCCTGAGATGCTCCCGCATACATCCCGAGCAATTCCTTGTTATCATAACCCCACGGGTTCTCCACCTGGGTTAAGAACATCCAGACGTCATCATTGGACCAATCTTCGATGGGGGTATACACCAAGCAGCCCGGCAGCGTTGAGTTGGGACTCAGCCGGTCTCGAACCCGGTACTTGGTATTGCGATTCATCACCTTCGCGCGGGCTTGGCTCTCGGCCTTGCGGGCGCCGAGGAGCAGGATCGCTTCGCCGGTCTGATTGACGACTTGCATGATGAAGCCGTTCGACGGCCGGATCTTCAACCGCTCGGTGCACCACCGGAACTTGTGCCGGGGCGCCGGATAACCCTTGCCAATGAGATTGACCCAAAACGAATCCTCCACCCGGGGAGTGAGCCGCTGGGGTTGAAACGGAACGTTCTGTTTGCGAGCCGCGACCCCCATCACCTCTAGGGAGTGGGTCACCCATGAAGCGACGATCGGGTTTTCGACCAAGGTGTCCGTGCTGATGACGTAAACTGGTTTGGTTCGTTGTTCCGGTGGCAGCTGCGCGATCGCCATCCAAGTGAGTTGCAAGGTCGCGGTGGAGTCCTTCCCGCCACTGTAGCCAATGATCCAAGGCACGCTGTCGGCGGCATAGAGCGTGCGGATTTCCTCGCACAATACCTCGACGGTGGCCTTGAGGCCGAGTTCGGAAAATGCGGAAGGTTGCGCCATAAAAACCACCTAAGCCTGTTTGCGGTTGATGGCCATCTCGATGCGCTCTTCGTCCGGAGCCAAGGCCAGACCGAAGGCTTTTTTCACGACGTTAGTCGTCAAGGTGACGTTGGCCGACACCTTGGAGACCCGGCCGCCAATCATGGCCCGGCCTTCCCAGAGACGAGCATTGGTCCTCGACCAATCAATGGTCTTGAGAGACTTGAGCTTGGATTTCCACCGGCCGGGATGGGTCTTAAGCAGGGCATTGCCCGCCTTACCAATCGCCTGCAAGGCGATGCCGTGGGAATGAATGAAGCCTTCCCGGATTTCGCTGGCGGCGATGCGGCCGTCGCGAACCTGGCGCCAGGTGGGGAAGTAATCGGCCACGGCCTCCCAGTAATCCCGCGCGATCTTGGCATCGTGCTCAAGATCACCCGACGCGAGGTCCGCGACCAAGTCGGCGCAAGCGCTGTAGAAGGCGGAGAGCGTGAAGAGCCGGCGCGACCGCAGGGCGAGGGAGTTCTTCTCCAAATCAACGATTTCGCGGAACAGGTCTGACTTCATTACGACCAGCCGGGCGAGCTTGGCCTTGTCATTGCGGTGGTCGTAAAGCAGGCCGAGAGAGCGGCTCGGGCGGATCGCGTACCGGTTCAAATCCGAAAACATCTGCTGGCAGCGGGCGAGGCCGATATCGAGGAAGAACACTACGGCGATGGTCTCGTACGCAAGTTCGGGCTTTTGCTCCAGGGCTTCCAAAATCGCGGCCCGGCGATGCTGGCCGTCATTGATGATGAACTTGGCGTCCATGGGCACTCGGAGGATGCCAAGCCGGGTGTCGGTCGACCCGAGCGGGGCAAACTCAACTTGGGAGTCGATAGAGGCCGTAATTGCCGAAAAGACGTAATCCTTAGGATTGTTCAGGATGTAGTTGGAAATCTCGGGAATCCGCGCGCGGTTTAGGGTACGTTGGGCCCGGAGTTCCGGGGGCAGCTCCTTTTCGTCGAAGATCGAAATTTGCCGGAGCATCCGGAGGGTCCACATGGCGACATAGAATTCGTGGCCCGCCTGCACACCGCGGATAACCGGAAAATTCAGGGTGGAAAGGGCTTCCATCGGCAGGTTTTCTGTTGAATCGGCAGGGGTGGGGCGCAACTTTGCCAAACCAAGGGAGTGGCCCACAGAATGTATGTCAATTGTTTTGAAAACACTCGATAAAAAGACAAACACTGGCCCGACCTATCTGGACTGCAATGCGACGACGCCGATGGAGCCGGAGGTGCAGCGGGTTATCATCCAGTTCATGGAGGAGGAGTTTGGCAATGCCGGCAGCCGGACGCACGAATATGGCAACCGCGCGAAGGTCGCGGTGCAGCGGGCTCGCGATGAGGTCGCCCGTCTCGTGAGTTGCGAACGTGAAGAAGTTTTGTTCACGAGTGGCGCGACGGAAAGCAACAACCTCGCGCTGCTGGGACTGAAGACGTACGGGGAGAAGACTGGGCGAAAGCACCTGGTGACGACCGCGATTGAGCACAAGGCGGTCTTGGAGCCCCTCGAATTTTTGGCCACCCAAGGATTTGAGCTGACGCTAGTTCGGCCGGGCGCCGATGGCGTGATTGATCCGCAACAGCTGCGAGCGGCCGTGCGGAGCGACACACTCCTCGTCTCGGTGATGCACGTGAACAATGAGACGGGGGTGGTGCAACCGCTCAACGAGATCGCCCTGGCGTTGGGGCAACACGAAGCGTTTTTTCATGTGGACGCGGCCCAAGGATTTGGGAAGCGCTTGCCCGACCTGACGAATCGCCGCATCGATTTGATCAGCATCAGCGGCCACAAAATCTATGGACCGAAGGGAGTTGGGGCCCTGATAGCGCGCCGCCGGGGATATGAACGCCTACCGCTTACGCCCCTGGCCTATGGCGGAGGTCAGGAGCGGGGATTGCGCCCAGGGACATTGCCCGTGCCGCTCATCGTGGGGCTGGGGACAGCGGCGGCGCTGGCTCGGCGAGACCACCTGGACCGCGAAACGCGAGTTCGAGAGATTAGAGATGAAGCGTTGCGGGCGCTATCTGCAGTTGGCGGAATACCGAACGGCTCGCCGGAGCGCGTATTGCCCTCGACGCTCAATATTTCATTCCCGGGGTTGGACTCGGAGGCTTTGATGCTCGCACTAAAAGGTGAGGTCGCGATTTCCAACGGGTCGGCCTGTACCTCGCAGAGCTACACGCCGAGCCACGTATTAGTCGCTATGGGCCTGCCCGCCGGACGGGTTTCCAGTGCGTTGCGGTTTTCGTGGTGTCATTTGACGCGGGATGTGGATTGGGAAGCAGTTGGACGGAAAATTGCGGCACTCGCGTAGAGGACGCTGGGCAAATCGCGCGCCGGCCAGCCATCAGTCATGGATTCACCCGACAAATCAGGCCCGGCCGCCAGCGACTACGATCTCGACCCACTGCTGGAAGGCGTGAATTTACCGTCGAATTTTGCACTGCTTTCCGTTGAATCTCTGCGTGGGGTTTCCGTCCGATTGCACAATGCATATGAGAATTCCGGAGCGGAATCGCTCGCCGAGTTCTTGAAACGCGGGCGGGAAGGCCGGGCGGCACTGTTGAATTATGGCAAGAAGACGGAGGATGTACTGCGTGGGGTGGTGCGTGAGCTGCTCGCCTCGGGTCCGAGAGAGGTGGTGAAGGCCACGGCCACTGGTGACACAGAAATACTGGGCCCGACGTACGAAAGCCTTCTCGGCCATCCTGATCCCTGGAAGATGACCAATGATCGGGTCTGGCGGGCGTGGGGATTGGCGTTGGCGAAGACTCCCGAACGGCGCGTTTGCGACGTGGCTGAACAGTTGGGCCTGCCATGGCCGGACAATCGACGTGACGCGACGTTGCAGCAATTTCTAGCGATGCCCTGGGCCAAAGTCGGGGCCCTGCCCGCCGTCGGGCGCATCCGGCGGCGGACCCTGTCCCTGACGACAGCCTACGTGGTGGCGCACCGAGATGGCGTTGTGCTCGCCAGCATTGGGGAGATTTTGTCTCTACCCGTGATCAAGAATCTGGATCCACGCGAACGACGGATCCTCGAGCGACGGTTGTTGGTGCCTGGACCGAGCCAAGTTACGTTGGAGACCATGGGCGCGGCTGAGGAAGTGACGCGGGAGCGAATCCGCCAAGTGGAGTCGGGCATCCTCCGACGGCTCCGGGAATCAGGTTATAGCCAGCGTTTGGCTGAGCTTTTGGATGAATCCAAAGACGAGATATTTCAACGACTCTCCGGCGGCGAGCTGGGATTGACGGATCGACGGCTGGAAATATCTGCTCAGGAATTTGGCGGCACTGAACTGCTAGCGATTTATGTTCAGGAAGGCAATTTACGCCCCTGGCTGGACCGAAACTTCCAGCGGGAAGTGCATGGTTGGTTTGGAGGCACGATGGCGGAATGGCGTGAAATCAAACGGCGCCTGAGCCCCTGGCGCGAAGAGCAATTGCCACTGCCGGAAGCGGTCATCGCCGGCTCCTCGAATGCTACGGTTCGGGAAGTGCGCGCCTATTTTCAGCTCACCGGGAGCGGAACCGTGTTTGAAGGGTACGTGCTGCCGGACAATCATGCGACGGCGAAACGGGCGGCGCGATTGCACGCCTTCATTAATGCCGAAGGGTGGGCCGGCAAAGAGCCTCTCCTGGCGGCCGATGCCTGTGCTCGCGCGAGCCGGGAGCCCGATGGCGCCGACTACGGTCGCAATGGGTTTATCGCAATGTTGCGCGCCCCGACGCTTTTCCTCGTTTCGTCCGGAGCGGTCGTGCCGATATTTCCGGGAGCCCCGTGGCGGCATGGCACGGTGGATCTCAGTGAGATGGCGGAGGTCCGTGCTGGTGGCCCGACCGAAGAATTGATGGCAACCATCATGCGGGCACAAGGCCCGCTCCCAACGGCTGTACTGGTGGAGAAATGCCAAGCGGACCGGCAACTGAATCTGGCGGCAAGTTCAGTTACCGTGATGCTCAGGGCCTCGACCCGTTTTGCACGGCTAGCCCCCGGGCTATACGACCTAAGGGAACTGAGCCGAGAAGCGGCGCGGCGTGAGCGGGCACGAGGGGCGCTAATGAATGAGCGGGATGTCCGCCGTTATAGTATTGCACGGTATTCCGGCGATAACGTCGGGGAACTTTATCCCCTCTGGGACTTCGAACAAGAGAAACGGTGGGCCATTTGGGGTCAACGGGCACTGCCAGTGGAATTGTGGGAATCACTTATGTGGGTGGCGACGCCGGGGGCGTGGCCGAAGGGAAAGAGCGATAGGCTGAGTGAATGGAGGGAATGGAAGGAGCAGGGGCGCTGGAAGCAAAAGGTCGCGTGGCAGGATGAGTTGCCGGAGAATTTGCCGGCAGTGCGCGATGTCCTGCTCGTGGCGCGTTGCGCGCGGATATCGGGACATATGACTTGGATCCGGGCGAACAATATTCTGGGGTCTACGATCACCCATGAGCGAGCTGGTCTGACGGCAGTAACACTAGGTGTGGTGCTTGGACTGCTGACGCCCACCGGGGAAAGCCGTTGGAGGGTACAGTCGCCGTCGCCCACTTTCGACCGAGGTTGGATCGAATTCGAGAATCTGCTCTTGTCGGATCACAACCCAAGCTGGATGCATCCGGTGCTTTCCGCGTGGTTCAGTCGGGCATCGTTGCGCGCCGCCGCCGGTGAACTGGGTTGGGTGACGGCTAACGAGGTTTCGCTGCTGCGGCAGCTAAGCAGCAAGCAGGTGATTTCGTTGCGACACGAACCTGAAAGCGACGCGTTGGCCGCGATGCCGGAAGACGGTGACGACATTAAGATTTGAGCGCTGTTTATTCTCGGATCGCGCGAGTGTGCCGCCGCGAAACAGCCCAACACTCAAGGCTTGGATGAGGGGATCGGTTACAACGTGCCGGCTTCCTTGAAGATAGGGCCCAAGTGAGGAGGCTGGTTTCCATCAATCAGGAGGCGGTCAGGCTGATGGACAGGGATTCCTAAACTCATCGAAAATGGGACCATTCCGAATGATATTATGTAAGATGCAGGAAGGTACATAATAAGCGGTTTAATGGCCATAAAGCGCAGATGAGTGCATGTTAACGGTGTAATATCAGATATTGACGTATCTCACTCAAGATGCATAGTTCAGCATATAGATAGGGAAACGCGCCTTAATCTGCACAACTACGCATCCTATGGACCTCTCCTATAAAACGCCCGAGGAATTGCAGACCGTTCTGGGTGAACGCCTGCGGGCGATCCGCCTGGGCCGGAATCTCGCGCAGCGCGAGCTTGCCGGGAAAGCCGGATTGTCGCTGCGTGCGCTTATCAATCTGGAGGCGGGCGAAGGCTCGACCGTCGAGAGTCTGGTGCGCGTTTTGAAAGCGTTGAACGTGGCCGACGCGATCGAGCTGCTGGCGCCACAACCGAAGGTGAGCCCGCTGCAAATACTGAAACAGGGTGCGCAGGTCCGGCGGGCCGGACGTTCGCGCGCAAGCAAGGGAGGCGGCGCATGACGCCGGTCATTGAAGTCCGCATCTGGAACAAGCTCGTGGGCGCGGTGGCGTCCGATCCGACGCTCGGCTGCTACGCGTTTGAATACGACCCCGGCTGGCGGCGCGGCGGCATCGAGCTTTCGCCGCGCATGATGCCGACCGCCGGGCCGGACGCGGTGTTTGCGTTTCCGGCGCTCGGCGAATCCTTCAAACGTCTGCCGGGCCTGCTGGCCGACGCCCTGCCGGACGATTTCGGCAACGGGCTGATTGATGCCTGGATGGCGACGCATGGCGTGGACAAGAACGATGTGACGGCGCTCGACCGGCTGGCGTACATGGGCAAGCGCGGCCTGGGCGCCTTGGAATTCAAGCCGAGCAAGGGCGCTTCCAAGGAGAGCGCAAAGCCGTTGCAGATGAAGTCGCTCGTGGAAACGGCGCGCAAGGTGGTGCAGGGGGATTTTGGCGACGACAAACATGCGCAGGCGGCGCTCGCGAACATCATCAAGGTGGGCACGTCCGCAGGCGGCGCGCGCGCCAAGGCGGTGATCGCGTGGCACCCGAAGACGGAAGAGATCCGGAGCGGCCAGTTCGACGTGGCGCCCGGCTTCGAGCACTGGCTGCTCAAATTCGACGGGGTGGGGAAGGACCTGGAACTCGGCACCTCGGCCGACTATGGCCGGATCGAATTCGCGTATTACCGGATGGCGACGGCCGCGGGCATCACCATGTCGCCCTGCCGGCTGTTCGAGGAAAACGGCCGCGCGCATTTCATGACGCGCCGTTTCGACCGCGACGAAAACCAGAAGCACCACATCCAGTCGCTGTGCGCGATGGAGCACCTCGACTACAAGCAGCGGGCGACGCACGCTTATGAGCAGTTTTTCATCCTGGTCAGCGAACTGGGGCTCGGGGACGAGGCCCTCGCGCAGGCGTTCCGCCGGATGGCGTTCAATGTGATGGCGCGCAACTGCGATGATCACACCAAGAACTTTTCGTTCCGCCTGAAACAGGGCGGGCGGTGGGAACTGGCGCCGGCCTACGACATCACGCATGCGCACAATCCCAAGGGCGAATGGACGAGCCAGCACCTGATGAGCGTGAACGGAAAATTCGACGACATCGGACGGGCGGACCTGCTGAAAGTGGCGGACCGCTTCGGGGTGGCCCGGGCGGGCGCGCTGCTGGGCGAGGTGAAGGCGGCGGTGGACAATTGGTCCGCCTTCGCCTCGGAGGCGAAGCTCGGTCCCTCTGCCACGGACAAGGTGGCAAAGGATTTCCGCGTGGTCTAGCGCGAGCGAAATGATTCACGGCGAGGCTGGGCTGCAGGGGGCCAGTGCGCCGCAGGTCGCATCCGCCAGTACAAAATCGACGGAGCCACGGGTGACGGCGCCGATTTCAAATTCATTCGGCTGGAGCCCGAGCTGTTCGGGCAGCCGGATCACGGCGTAGGTTACGTCCGTGCCGGCGACGGCTTCAACATGATGGCCCCGGTGAGGGCCATCTAGGCTATGACCGTTTAGGTATTCACAGACGGTCATTTTCACAACAAACCGGACGCGCGAAACGAATACCACCCCTGACCGGTGGGATCGGCACCCGCCCGTCCGACAATCACATGGTCCAGCAGGTCGATGTCGACCGCCTTTGAAGCTTCCCGTAGCTGCCTCGTGACCTGCAAATCGGCAGCCGACGGAGCCGGATCCCCAGAGGGATGGTTGTGCACGCACACCACAGCGGTGGCCCCTTCCCGGATGGCGGCACGGAACACCTCGCGCGGGTGCGCGAGAGCACTCGTGGCGGTGCCGGAGGTTACCTCGACCAGCTTCTTCAGCCGGTTCTTGCGGTTGAGGCACGCGACCCAGAACTTCTCGATTTCTAATCCTTGGATAATCGGACGGAAGTATTCGGCGATCAGTTCCGGTCGGTTCATGAGGATCGGTTCGTCGGTGACGGGCTTCATCATCCGCCTGGCGATTTCCACCAAGGCGGCCAGTTGCCGCGCCTTGACCCGGCCGATGCCCTTCAGCCGCGCGAAGTCCACGGGCTGCCAGCTGGCAAATCCGTGGAGCGAGCCGGCCTCGGCGATCAGCCGGGAGGACACGTCCAGCACCTCGCGGGTCGCGAGTCCGGTCTGCAGGATGAGTGCGACCAGTTCGGTGTCGCTCAAGGCGGCTGCCCCGAATGATTCCAGCCGCTGCTGCGGTTGCTCGCCGCAAGCGATTTCGCGGCCGGTGGTGTCATGGGGGTGACCCAGTTCCAGTTGAGTTTGATTCATGGTTCCAGGCGCGGGGATGAGCGCCCCGGCCGGACGTCGTGTCCGGTTCTCGTGGCGCGCTCCGCGCGCTGGCCCGTTTAGGCACGCCCAGTCACCGACAAGGCCGCCGAGCGAGGAGACTCGGTTTCTCCTCGCGAGGGGGAAGGCCGCAGGAGGGAAAGGTGGAGCCGCGCGCAGCGCGGACTACCTTGACGGGCGTGACAAAATAGGGCCGTGCGTGCGGAGGAAAAAACGGTGAACCAATTTCACTCAACCCGCTTTGGCATTCCTTGCCGTGCCCAACGGCCGGTCTTGGGCACTTCGTCCAGTGTCACTCGGGCAACAGGCCCAGCAGGCGGGTCTTCACGTGTTCACCCGCCTTGTGCGGGTCGTAGACTTCGCCCACGCGGAGGAGTTGATTCATATCCGTGCAAAAGCCGCGGTCGGCCAAATGCGAATCGAGAATGGCGACAAATTCCGCCCGACCGGCGACACCGCCTTCCTGGCGAAGGTAGTGCTGGAACGACTCGATCACCGCCGCCGGCTCGACGGCCGGGTTGGCGACGGTAATCGCCCAGTACAAATCGAACAGATCCCGTCCCCGTTTGCGCTGGAACAAGGCACGCATTTTGGTGCCGAGCATCTCGTGGAGATCGTAGCCATTGAGCACAGAGTTTACGGGTGCGCCTCGGAACGTGTAGGCGAATGGAATCTGCACGATGGCCCGGTGGGGCGTCCGTTCGGTCGCATTGGCCTCCACGACGATGTCCAGAGTGGCTCCGGGTTCGCTCACCGACGGAACCGAATAGGTCAGCCGCAGCACGCGCGAGGGCTTGACCGTGTTCCGGATCGCCAGCCGGATATTGTCCCAAATCGAATCCGTCGGATTGCCGAACACGCCATGCAGGACGCGACGGATTGCCTTGGCGATGTGGTCCTCGGGCCGGTCGCCGAACACCACGAGATCGATGTCTTCGCTGTAACGGGCCGCGGGGGCGAGGTGGACCTTATGCAACAGGGTGCCGCCGCGCATGGCGATCTGGGTGCGCAGGAACTTGTCGTCGAACAAGGCCGTCATGGCCAGGCACAGCAGCAGGTCCTGTTCGACCTGGCGCTGGCTCGGCCAGGGCACGGCCGCCTGATGGGCCACGACATCGCGCCGGGTGAGCGGGTTCATGATTCAAATTCCCCCGAGTTGTCGAGGATGCGCCATGGCTGGACCACGGGGCCGGCCGGCCGGCCGGCCGGTGCCGGGACCAGTGGAATCGACGGCCGCCTGACCGGCAGCCATTCGGCAATCACCTCCGCGAGTTTCGCCCGGTCGGTCTTTTCGAGCACGTAACCCAGTCGCTGGGCTGTCGCCGTCTCGTCTTCCGCCTCAAGCACCGCACGCAGTTCGGAACCGCGGATGAGGGACAGCAAGGGTCGGAGTGTTTCCACGGCCCGGCCGATTCCGCCGATGCGTGCGGCATAGCGGATCAGGTCGAACGCGGTCGCCGCGGGCGTGCTCACCCGGGTGGGCGCGAAGGCATTTGCCAGCTGTTGGGTGGGTGTGCTCGCGACACCGCGTTTGACGAAAAAAACAACCCGCAGTTGCCCGATCCTGATCGGGCGGCGGGAGGTGTCGGTCATCACCTGAGTGACTTGGATCGATTGCGGATTCGAGCCGTAGGCGCTCGCCGCGGATTGCAGCGCCAGATAGTAGGGGTGTCCGAGCCAGCGAAAATAATCGTCTAGCCACCAGTCGACCGGCGGACTTCCTCTCGAATAGTGCTCGGGGCTGACAATCAGGAAAAATTGCTGTGAGGGCGAAACCCGGACGACCCGCGGGCCCAAGCGGCGGAGTTGTTTCCTGGCGGCTTCAACCGCAAGGCCAGTTTCCTTGAGCAACTGGGCCAACGGGAAAGCGACGTGCCCAGCGGCCAGTTGGGCGTCGACAAACGCCGCTGCTGCCCCGGTCTGTCGGTTTCCGGTCGATTCTGATGTGCTCATTACGTCTGCGGGATGTGCCGTCTGACGTCCCGTCTTGCAAACAAAAAGAGCCATATGAAACCGTCAGGCAATATGTAAGTAACCGCTAGACAGCAAATAGAGTGGCATATGGCAGTTTCAACCACTTCCAACCTGTTTTGGGCTCACTGTCGGGTATCCAACGCCGCCCGTTCGCCCGGTCATGCGCTGGCCATGCGCATGCTGGGTTCACGGGCGGCGGAGGATCCGGTGATCAAACGGCAGCGGCCATGCCGGTCTTCGGCGTGGTCAGGAGTTGCCGGTTCTTCCGATTCATCTCGCGGAGCACCTCGCCGACGAAGGCCTTCTCCCGGTAATACGGCGAGACGGATTTGAGCCGTTCGTCGATGCGTTCCTTGATGTGCGCGGGCTGCTGGTCGTAAAACTCCTTCGCCTGCGGCATCTGCTTTTCGACGAGCCGCATCTCGGATTCATGGCGCTGCATGTCCTTGTGGAGAAGCATGTCGACGGCACGGCCGGGTGCCTCCTTGACGACGCGGGTGTAATACTCGACGTCGCCCTTGTTGGCGGCCTTGTACTCGTCCAGCCGTTGCTGGACCTCGGGATTGGTGCGGAATTGCAGCGGGCTCTCCCGGTCGGTCGGGAGGGTGGCGGTTTCACCTGGTTTGGTTTTGATGGGCATGGTGGTTTTGGGTTGGACCGGTCACTTGGCGGGTGCGGACCGGCGACAGGCACCGCGGGCGGAAATCCGCCCAAAGTCAGTTCAGCGCGGGATTGAACGGTTTTTCGATCGGGCCGCGGACGAGCCGCAGTGCCAGGTCGAACTGCGCGCAGAGGTCGCCCGACTCATGGCGGGCGAGCGCGAACGCCATGAGGCTCTTTGCGTCAATGCGGGGATCGGTGGCGCCGAAGCGCTGGTTGAGTTCATCGGCCGCCTGGTAGAATTCCGCGGCGACCTTTTCGGGGATCTGGAGGTTCAGGGTGATCATGGTTGGGTTGGGGGTTGAGGGAGAGAGGGGGGCATCAGGGGCCTTAGGCGCAGACCGGTCCGTTTTCGCAGGGCGTGGAATTTTGCCCGGTCGGCATTCCCGTTTTCCATGGGACATCAGGGTGGTGTCCCGTTCTGGCCCCGGGGGCCCCGGGGGTCGGGACGGGAAGGAGGGCCGACCAAAGGTTGGCCTGAAGGAGCGGGACCGACTGCCGGGGTCGTTGCCGGCCCGTCCGCGCCCGGAAACACGGTCCCGCCCGGCGGATTAGGGCGGGACGGTGTTTCGGTTGGGTGCTCCAGCAGGATTTCCACTGCGGCGATGGACCGGACCTGCCGGGAACCGCGGCTGGTGATTTCGAGGCTGACGAGACGGGTGCCGGCGCGGGCCGACTCGCTTTCGATCGTCTGCACGAGGTCGGCCCAACCGGTCGGCGCGGTTCGCCGCAGGCGCAGGCGCGCCGACTGCCCGTTCGCGACCGGCACCGGTTCGACCGTCCAGCCGGCGGGCGGGCGGGCCGCCGCCTGGTGTAGGCGCAGTTGTTCCACCGCCGCCCGCCCGGCGCGGAACGCCGCGTCGTCATAGACGGCGAGGCGCCGGCGTTCGTCGCGCAACCGCCCGAGTTCGGAATCCTGGCCCAGTTGCGCCAAGCCGCCGCGGGCGCGCAGCACCAGCACCGCGGCGAGGAGCACCGCGCTGCCGGCGAGGGCGGCCCACTGTCTGATGGTCTTGACCGGTTTCATCGCCAGAGACCGCGCACAGTGAAGTCCGCCGTTGGGGGCGCGGACTCAAACCCCGCCAAGGTCCATCGCGCCTCCCCGCCCTGGAGACAGTCGCGCCAATGCCGCCACTCCGCTTCGGGCAATCCCGCGGAAACACCGCCGTCGAGCCGGAAGCCCTGGCGGTCGGCCCGGAGCCGGGTGAGGACCACCGAGGGTGGCAATCCCTGCGGCACCGCCCGCAGCAGCGCGGCCCATGCCAGCGGGTCGGGCGAGAGGGACGCTTTTTCGGCCGCCAGCCGGAGCAACTCGGCCTCGTTGCGTTGCAGCGGCGCGAGCTCGCGGCGGAGCGTCTGTTTCTCCGCCTCGATCTCCGCGCGGCCGGTGCGCGCGGCCAGATAATCCCGGCCCTGGATTCCCGCCAGGCCCAACGCCGCGACCAGACATCCGAGGGCCAGCAGCGTCAGGAACGGCGGAAACGAGACCCGAGGAACCGGCGGGAGAAGCTGCGCCGGATGCCGCGGGTTGATGACGGCCTGCTTGGCGAGCGCCTCCCACACGGCGAGCACCCCGACGACCTGCGCTTCCGAGATCGGAATCCGTTCGTTGAGCTTTTCGACCAAGGCGTCATCGGTCGTCACATAGAGGACGAATTCCGTTTCGGTCTTCGCCGCCACGCCGCCCAGGTGCGCCGCCACCGCGGTCAGCACATCGCCGTGCCGGCCGGCGCGGACGGCGCGCACCCCGTCCCCGGAATGACGGTAGAGACAGAACCGGTCGGGCTCGATCGCGCAGATCGTCATCGCTCCCGAATCGGACAGTTCCGGCGGCAGTGCGTTGAGCCAGGTCGCCATCGGCCAGACCGAAGTCACGGTGAAGCCGTGGTCCTGCAACTGCTGCACCAGCGCGAACAGGGCGGGCCTCGTCTCGTAGTGCAGCAGGGTGTTGAAGGACCCGTGCGCCCCGAGAATCGGCTCGTGGCTCCAGGCATGTCCGGGGTGGAAGACGACCGGATGTTCCTCGGCGAGGGCCACGGCCAGGGTCGCGCGGTTCGCGTTCGGGCAATCCACGGCGACCGTCGCGAAGTCGTCAGGCTGGTAGACCAGCCGGATCTTTTTCGCCGGGTCGCGCCAGGCGGAGGCCAGCATGTCGGCGGCTTGGCCCGGTTCGGCGAACGGCACCGGGAGTCGGTGGTGGGGCAGCCACCAGCGGTCGCCCCAGAGGAGAACGGTGATCATGTCAAAGGGCGGTCAGGTAGATGTAGACGTCGGTCACGCCGTTGGTCGGAATCGCATAGGCGACAACGCCGGTGTCGCAGGCGGCTCCGGCAATGGGTGCCAGTTGCGGGCCGTTCATCTGCGTGGCCAGGTCAAATGCGTCCTGGGCGGGACACCCCGGGATCACGAGGTAGGCGACAACCAGGTTGGCGGCCAGGTCGGTCACGCCGTCGAGCCGGAAATTGGCGCCGAGCGCGACGGACGGGAGCGTGCCCGGGGCGGATGAACGTGCTTCCACGCGGGTGGCGCCGGACCAGTTGCGTTGCGGCGCGGCATCGGGGGTCATCTGGAAAGTCTGGCTGGCCTGATTCCACGCGATCTCGTTGCCGGCGCCCGAGGAGACAAAGGCCTGACTGCCCATGCGCAGGCTGAGCGGGCCCTCCAGCTTGCCGGCGGTCAGCAGCACCGCGTCGAGCCGGGCGGCGTTGCCCTTGGCGATGTCGGTGGCGCCGGAGAGCGCCGCGCCCGAGCAAGGGATGCCGGTGCCCTCGGTGCGCGGCAGGCTGCCGCTGCCGCCGGGCATGGAGATGAACTGGACCAGGGCGGTCTTCAGGGTCTTGACCGTTTGGGCGACCTGCTGGACGCGCGCGTTGCGGAGGGCGTCAAAGCCCTTGGGCAGGAGCAGGCCGACCAGGACGGCGACGATGGCGAGGACGAGGACGAGTTCGAGCAGGGAGAATCCCCGCAAATTCCGGCGATTTGGTGTTTTCATATGGTTCTGGGGTTGAGGGTGAAAAAATCAGAGGACCCGGGCGGCCTCCTCGATGGTCGTCTGCCCGGTACCGGCGGCGGCGAGCCCATGCTGCCAGAGGGTGCAAAGGCCCTCGCGGTCGCGGAGCGCGTGGAGATCCGCCAGCGGAGCATTGGCCGAGATGAGCGGCAGGAATTTCTCCGCCGGGATGACCTCGTGGATGGCGAGCCGGCCGCGATAGCCGCGGCCGTGGCAGGCCGGGCAGCCGACCGCGCGGTGGAATTTCGCTCCCGGCACGCGATGCAGGACGGCCAACCGTTCGTTTTCCGGATGCGGCTCTTTGCAGACGGGGCACAGCCGTCGCACGAGGCGCTGCGCGGCCAGCAACCGCAAGGCCGCGGCGAGGAGGAACGGCTCGACGCCCAGATCGCACAGCCGCGGCACGGCCGCCAGCGCGTCGTTGGTGTGCAGCGTGGACAGCACCAGGTGTCCGGTCAGGGCGGCCCGGATCGCCAGCTGGGCGGTCTCGGCGTCGCGGGTCTCGCCCACGAGGATGACGTCGGGATTCTGACGCAGGAGCGCCCGGAGCGAAGAGGCGAAGGTGAGCCCGATCTTTTCGCGGATCTCCGTCTGCCGGATGCCGCCGAATTCGTATTCGACCGGTTCCTCCAGGGTGTGGATGACCCGGGCCCCGTGGTCGAAGGCGTGCAGCGCCGCGTGCAGCGAGGTCGTCTTGCCGGACCCGGTTGGGCCGGTGAGGAAAATGAGTCCCGCCGGTCCCGTGAGCGCGGCATTGAGCGCCGCGGCCTGTTCGGGGCGGAAGCCCAGTTGCGTGAAGGCCTGGGCCGGCATGGACTGGTCAAGCAGACGGATGACGAGGCTTTCGCCATGGACGGTCGGCACCGTGTTGAGCCGCAGATGAAATTTCTTACCCGGTTCGTGCCAGACGGCGCGCCCGTCCTGCGGCAGCCGTTTTTCGGTGATGTCCATGCCGCCGAAAATCTTGCCCCGGGCGAGCAGGGCGTCGCGCTGGGCGAGCGGCAACCGGAGGTGCTCGCGCATTTCACCGTCGAGCCGGAAGCGGATGAGGAGTCCGTCCTCCTTCGGCTCGCAATGCACGTCGCTGGCGCCCTCGACCGCGGCGGCCCGCAGAACGGACTCGAGGGTCCGCGTGGCGTCGCCGGGCGCCTTGGCGCGGGCCGGCACCGGACTCGGACGTAATTTCTGCAGGAGGCCGTGCATCAGCGGATGAGTTTCGGGGTCAGGAAAATCACCAGCTCGGTCCGCGAATGGAGTTTCGCCCTGCTGCGGAACGCGGCGCCGAGTCCGGGTAGCGAGCCGAGCACCGGGATGCTGCGGGTCGTCTCGCCGGATTCGTCGGAGATCAGCCCGCCGATGATGGCCGTCTCGCCGTCATGCAGCCGCACGATGGTCGACGCCTGCTTCACCTCGGTGACCGGGGCGGTCTGCTGGCCGTCGGGGCTTGTGATGATGGACTGGAGCCGCGTGATGGCCGGCAGGACGTCGAGCGTGATGGTTCCCTGGCTGTCGATCTGCGGGGTCACCGCGAGGATCGTGCCGATGGTGATGGTGGAGACGGAAAAACTCTGCTGGGTCTGGTTGACGGGTGTTGTCGAGCCCGCCGTCTGGAATGAAGTCGTCTGGGCCAAGCGGAAGAACGGCCGGTCCTCCCCGACCTTGATGAATGCCGTCTGGTTGTTGAGTGCCCGCAACCGCGGCTGGGCCACGGTTGTCACAGTTCCCTGTTGTTTGAGGGCGTTGATGACGGCGGTGGCGCGGCCGATGCCCAGGTTCGCGGTGAACGTGTTGGCCGCGAGCGGTGTCCCGCCCACGTTCGTCACGTCCAGCGCGGCGGTGGCACTGTTGACGTGAACTCCGCCCAACGAAGTGCCGGCCAGGTCCCAGTCGACGCCAAGCTTCTGCTCATCATCGAGGGTGACTTCCACTAGCCGAGCCTCGATCTCGACCTGCTGGTTGATGCGGTGGTTCACCAGGTCGATGAAAGCGCGGACGGTCTCGTGCCGCCGGGCGGGTGCGGTGATCTGCGCGACACCGCTGAATTTGTTCAGGACCAATTGATCGCCGTCCTTCAGCATCGCTTTCAGCTCCGTCTCCAATCCGGTCCAGAACGTGTTCTGGTTGTCCTGGGAAATGGAAACCTGGGTCGCATCCGACACGCTGTTGTTCAGCGCCTGGTTCTGGCTGTTCGCCAAGGTCAGCGGTTGTCCGGTCGTCGTGCCGTTGACGCCGCCATTGTTCGCGCCGCCGAGGGTGATCGAGGCACTCCCGGACCCGCTGCGCGTCAGCTGCGGATAGTCGATGGCGTAAAGGATGGTCAGCCGGTTGCGCACGATGACGCCGTCCGGTGTCACCTCGTAGCAGTACCCACCCGGCGCGGTCAGCGCCGTGAGCGCCGAGCGCAGCGTGCCGTGGCTGACCTCGACCGTGACTTCGCCGGTCACATCGGGGTCGGTGACCACGTTGGTCTGGCACGAGCGGGCCAGCGCCCGCAGCGCTGCAGGAAGGGGAGCTTTCTCCAGCCGGAGATTGTCGACCGGCCGGTCGAGGAGCGACGGCGGGGGACTGGATGATACGGTGCTGGCACAGAAGGCTGGGCCCGCGAATGCGAGAAGAAGGAGGTATTTCATGGCTGGAGAACGTAGGGAACCGGGGTAGTGGCCTGACCCGATTGCAGAAGGGTCCGCGCCGGGGCCTGGTATTTGAGGACGACAACGGTCGTGACGTTGAAAGTCTGGGTCACCGGTGGGGCCGCGAGGTTGAGCGCGTCACCGGGTTGGCTTGCCTGAACGGCCACCGTGCCCGGGCCGGTCACCGAGACGGTGTTTCCGGTGACTGTGGCGGGGCCGCTCAAGACACTGAACGACACCGGCAATCCCGACGAGGCGGTGGCCGTGAGCGGAAAGGCGGGAGAACCGTTCGCGTGGTCTCCGGGCGGGGTGAAGGTGATCGTCTGCGCGGCCTTGCCCGCGAAAACCGCCAGCACGGATTTTGCGCGATCGATCGTGACGGCAACGGTCGGATTGGTTCCGCCCGCATCGCCGGTCCAACCGGTGAAATAGTGCGTCGCATCCGGGGTCGCCGAGATCGTGACCGTGGTTCCCAGCGGATAGGAACCCCCGGCTGTGACGCTGCCACCGGTGCTCGCACTGGTCGTGAGCGCATACGACTTCAGGACGAACGTCGCCTGCACCGCCTTGTTCGCGTTCATCAGGATTGCGACCGGATTGGCGCTGCCGCCCGTATCGCCGGTCCAGCCGGCGAAGTCGTGGGCCGCGTCGGGGAACGCCGTCACGCTCGCCATCGTGCCGGCGTCAAAGGTCCCGCCGGGCGACACGGTGCCGCCGGACCCGGCGCCCGTGGTCAGGATAAACTGCACGGGCGGCGGGGCGACGGCGGTGCCACCCGTAAAACTGGTGGTGGTCCAGACGGTGGTCGCATGGAGCAGTCGGTCATTCGTGATGTAACCCCAGAGCCGGACCGTGTAGTTGCCCGCGGCGAGTCCCGGGATGGTCCAGGTTGCAGTCAAACCAGCGTCAGCCGGCGTGCCATTGGGCGCGTAGACGGCGACCCAGGAACTGGCACCGCTGATTGAACCGGTCCCGGTGACGATATACGAGTCGCCCGACCCGCGGTAGGTGCTGGCGTTTACCCGGCCGACCAGGGTGCCGCTGCTGTCGAGCAAGTCGATCCGGCCGGGTGCACTGTTTTGCGGATAATCATCGCAGGCCCAATCGATCCCAAACGAGATCGCGTAGTCCCCGCCTGGGACGGTGAGGGGGATGGAAGACGTCGAGGACGAGGTCGCGGACTGGGCGGCGACGACGGCGGGGAGCAGAAGGGAAAGAAGGAGTTTTTTCATTGGACGGTGACGGTCGGATTTTCGTGGAGGTGGAAGCGCAGCGCCTCGGTGCCGGGCCAGGCGGTGCCCTGGTTGACCGTGATCAGGCGTCCGCCCAGAATTTCCGGCGTCGATTGCGCGCCGGAATTCGCCGGCGCGGTGAAGGCGTTCGGCGTGTTGTTGAAACTGACGTAGGCGTTGTTCGTCGGATTGTTGTTGTTCACCGTGACGATGAACTTCGGCAGCACGATCCGCCGCACGCAGAGGCGGTACGACTGCGTGAGCCCGCCGGTGCCCTGGCTCCACGCGGCGAGCTGTGCCGGGGTCAGGATCCCCGCCCAATACGCGGGCACGGCGGCGGTGCGGCTTTCCCAATCGCCGTTCCAGATGGCATTGAACCAAGCGGCGCTGCCGTCATAGGCGGGAAGCACGAGTTGGGTGCCGGGCGCCATCAGACTGATGAGGAGGAAGCGTTGCTGGCCCGTCTCATTCGGTCCGGCGAACAGGAGCCGGGGATTGGCGAGTCCGTTGAAGGCAATCGGTGCCAGCGCGGGCTGGACGGCCGGCGTGGGCGGGCTCCCGATCACGGGCGACTGCCCCTTCAACCGGGCGACCTTCGCAAACCACGAACTGTTGTCCGTGGTGGCATACGGCGCCGTGCTCGATGCGGAAAACTCCGTCGCGGTATCGCCGGGACCGATGGTGCCCGGCAGGGCTGCGAGGTTCAGATTGGTCAGGTCCGTATTGTCGAAGGACGCCGTGACCGTGTTCGCGAGGTCGTCGAGGGTGCGTTTCTCCGCGTCGATCCGTCCGTTTTCGATCACATCGCGGACGGAGGGGACGAGGGCGGCAGCCAGAAGCCCGAGGACAAACAGAACGAGGACGATCTCCAGGAGTGAGAAGCCGCGGATGAAGTGCCGGAGATTCGCACGCCGGAGCCGGTTTGACTGGAGGTGGGAGGGGAAAACCATGGTCAGCGGGCGTTGATGCCGCCCAGGAGCGAGAAGAGCGGCAGGAAGAACGAGAGGGCGATGAGCCCCACCACGCCGGTGAGGGCGGAGAGCAGCAGCGGTTCAAGGAAGGCCAGGGCCGTGGCCAGCGTTTCGCGCGCGCGCGCCGCCGCGTAGTCCTCGATGTGGTGGAGCGCCGCGCCGAGTTGGCCGGTGGTTTCGCCCGCCTTGAGCGCCGGCACGACAAAGCCCGGGAAGGCATGGCCCTTGGGGAGCGAGCGGTAGAGGGGTTGGCCGGCGGCCACGCCCTCCCTTGCGACCAGGAGACTGCGGGATAGGACGGCGTTGCCCGTCAGTTCCGCCCCGGTCGTCAGGGCGTCGAGAACGGGCACGCCGGCCTCGTGCAGGAGCCGCGTGTGGGCGGAGAACCGGGCGGTGGCGAGACAACGCAGCGTTTCGCCAAAGATCGGGACGCGGAGCAGCGCGGCGTCGCGGGCCAGGCGCAGCCGCGGCGCGCGCGCGGCCACGACGCCCAACGCGGCGGCGCCAAGGAGAGTCGCAACGAGGATCGGCCAGCCGGTGCGGATGAGTTCGCTGAGGCGAATGAGCGCGCGGGTGAGCGCCGGGAGTGCGAGGTGGAGCGAGACGAAGATTTCGGCAAACTTCGGGACGACCCCGCCGAGGAGGAAACAGACGAGGCCGCCCGTCGCGAGGAAGACAATGGCCGGATAGATCAGCGCCCGCCGCGCCGTCCGCGTGAGTTCGTCGACGCTGTTGAGATGCCCGGCTAGGGCGCGCAGAGCGGCCGGCAATTGGGCGGAGGCTTCACCGGCGGCGATGATCGCCGCGATGTGCGGCGGAAATTGCCGGACAAAAAAACGGCAGGCCGTGTGGATCGGGACACCCTGCGCAACCGCCGTCTGGATGTGGGCCAGCAGAGTCCGGGCATTTCCCGGCGGCGCATCCTCGGCCAATTGGGCCAGCGCCACATCGGCGGTGACGCCGGCGCGCAACTGGAGTTCCAACTGGTGCAGCAGCGCCACGAATTCGCGGTTGGGCAGCTTCAACCGGGTGAGCTGGCGCGGGGGCGCGACCGGGCGAACCTTGACGGGCCAAACCGCCCGGTTGCGCAAACGCTCGCGCAGCTGCGTCTTGTCGTGGGCCTGTTCATGCAGGACGCAGGGGCGCCCGTCCGGGCCGATGGCGTTGATGACGAAGGCGGGCATGTCAGAGGGGGAGCCGCAGGCGGACGGGTTGTCCGCTGGCGGGGAGCCGGAGCAGTTGGCCGCGGCAGCGGAGGAGCACGGCGTCGGATTCGATCCGCACCAGCTGCAGCGAATCGAACGGGTCGCCGGGCTGCAGCGGATGACCGTTCACGAGAGCGCATGGCGCCGCGCCATGGACGATCCCGTCCAAGTGCAGGGTGATTTCGCGGACGGCCTCCGGCGGCAATTTGCGGACGGCGAAGGGGTTCACCTCGGCGTCGCCCGCCGCCGGTGCCGCGGTGAGGTCGATCAGCCCGTCGGCGCTGGGCTCGAGGGCGGGCTCCGGGTCGGGCACCGGTGCCGGGATCGCCGGGCTGATGGCGACGGGCGTGGCCGCAACTGAGACCGCCAGCGCGGCGGGTGGCCGATCCTCGGCGATGGGCAACGGCACGGACATCGCCTCGGGGGTTGCGGCTTTTGCCACCGGTGCCGGTTGAAGATTCCAATGGGCGGGCGAGACAATGCGTTGCACCGTGTGGGCCTCATGCCGGAGCGTCGGGTCATCGGGATCGACGTAGGCCCCGAGGGTGTAGGTCTTCACCACCTCCGGCACGCGCACGGCGGCGGGCGCCGGTGAAGGTGCAAGCGGCAGCGGCATCACCGGCGGTGGCACCGGTGCCGTCTGGCAGCCGGAGAAAGCG
>TBL_comb47_HYPODRAFT_10001157_pt1 | contig 34583 bp, 43 predicted proteins | sample TroBogypolimnion_40_FD_10682 | JGI IMG/M metagenome (IMG submission 10682)
CTCCAGCTTGATGATCCATTTTTTCAGATGGTAGGAATATCGCGTCCATAGCCATAGATTGCCAATGCGCGATACCGCGCCCTTGCTGCTGGGATCATCCTTGTGGTAGAGATTGATGCCATTACGCACCGGTTCATTTTCTTTTCGATAACGGATCATCTCATGCCTCCCACATCAAGAGTGCACCGTTTTCACCGTCTTCGCTTACGTCAATACTGATCGTACGTCCTGGATATTTTGAATTGATTATTTTATACAAATCCTCGGCAATCATTTCACAGCTCTTGAAGTCTAGCTGAATGATACCGTCACCATACAAACTTTCAAGCCAACGCTTAAAAAGTATAAACTCGATTGCACGATCGTTGTGCTCAACAGAGATGCCTACTTTGAATCCAAACTGATGTCTATGCGTATAGCCTAAAAAGCTAACTTCGGCCAGGGCCGTATCAGTTAGTGCTGCCGGATACTTGTGAATCCCCTCTTTTTGAAACGTCACATAAATCATTCTACTTGTCGGTTCTGTTGTCATATTGTCATTCTCCGCTGTTATTAGTGATGATAATCAACTGCAAGCGGTTAATCAACTTGTTTGCTGGTTCTTTATTTTAACCAAGTTTCGTTCAAAAACATCGGTGCACGCAGCCCAAGTGAAACACTGGCTGCTGTTTTCAACTACGGTTCTATCTAGTTTCAGTGCAGATTCAATTGCAACGTAGAGATCAGTATCCATTGCCCCATTAACACCGGGTGTTAAGACATCAATGGGCCCAGTAACTGGATACGCTGCTACAGGTGTTCCGCATGCAATTGCTTCTAACATAACTACTCCAAATGTGTCACTTTTGCTAGGAAAAACAAAAACATCCGCATTTGCATAGTAATGCTGCAAATTTTTCCCAGTTTTATAGCCTGTGAAAATCACATCTGGATATTTCTGTTTTAGATCTTCTAGATACGGACCATCACCGACAAGTATTTTTGTACCAACAGTTTGCAAAGAGCAAAACTCATCCAGTCCTTTTTCATAACTTGCACGGCTAACACATAACAACACCGGCTTGCTGGCTAAAGTTTTGTAACGACCGACGGAATTGAAAACAGCATGGTCAACACCTCTATTCCACACCACTAAATTTGTCAATCCACGGCCGGTTAGTTCATTTTTAACCGTCGGAGTTGTGACCAACACCCTGGAACTAAACTTGTGGAATAATCGCATAAACCAATATCCTATCCACAATGGTATCCCATGATGTATTTTCAGATATTCAGGAAATTTGGTGTGGTAACTGGTATTGTGTGGTATCTGTCGTTTTCTAACCTTACAATACCACCGAGCTGCGCAGCCAAGAGGACCTTCTGTGGCAATATGTATTGCGTCGGGATCAAACTGCTCAATCATGGAACCAAGATTCCAAAGATTCCAGCTCAATTTTATTTCAGGATAGCTGGGCATTGAAAATGTTTTAAAAAGCCCTGGATGTAATATTTTTACTGTATGACCCCGTTGTTCAAGCTCATGAACCGTGGCGTTGAGGGTGGTTACAACGCCGTTTACATTGTTCCACGTATCCGTAACTAAGCATATTTTCATTTGATGGTATTGGTTAGATTGCGAAGTTCGTTATCTGTCTTATGCCAGTGTATTATGGACCAGCAGCCAGTATCATCCTCAACCAGTGCTGTACAAGATTCAACCCAGTCACCGCTGTTGAGATAGGTTATACCATGGAGATCTTTTATCTCTGCCACATGTATATGTCCGCAGATAACGCCTTCGTAATTTTTAGATTTGGCATATCTGGCCAAAGTTTCTTCAAAATCATAAATGAAGTTGACGGCCTTTTTTACTTTGGTTTTAAGATATTGACTCAAGCTCCAGTACCGCAAACCGATCAATCTACGGCAGGCGTTGACCGCGCCATTCATGCGCAATAACCAGTCATAGGCCTTGTCACCAAGAAAACTGACCCATCTATGTACTCGGGTTACGGTATCAAACATGTCGCCGTGGGTTACCAAGAATTTTTGTCCATTAGCTCCAATATGGGTATGCTCATTTACAACAAGTATTTTGCCAAGATTAACGTTATATGGTATGAAATTACGGAAAAAATCGTCGTGGTTGCCTAGTACATAAACAACCTGTGTTTTAGATAGGCTTATTTTAAGCAACCTACGCAGGACCTTGCTTTGTGGCCGATTGAAATACCATTTATTTTGCTGTATCTTCCAGCAATCAAAAATATCCCCATTTAGATATAGATAGTCTGAGGTATGATTACGTAGGAAATCATTTAGCAGTGCTGCTTTACAACCTTTGCTGCCCATGTGTAAATCGCTTATTACGATGGTGCGATAGTGTTTTTTTAATTTCATACAGTAATATTTATCAAACAAAAAAATAGCCCGGAAGTTGTCCGGGCTATTAGCTCTGTTAACGTACCTTCGCTGGAAAGATGTACCTATAGCTTCCAACCCCAGTGTTTAGTGTAATTTGAATAGCACCTTTAACCGAGAACGCCATTTCGCAATCACATGTGTCAGCAGCCTTTAACACACTCATTACTTGTGCAATCTTCCATTTATGAGAACTGTCAAACGTTTCTGTGCGATCACTAGCAAATACTACGCCGCCTCGTTGTGTTGCAGCATCGTCCTCACCGATAAAAAACTTAAGATCACCATCTTCAATTTTTGGAATGAAATACTGTTCATACGATCCAAGGCCATTAGCTGCCCATACAAACTGCTGAACATTTGACTTGCTCGGCGTAACCACAACATCCCATTTTGGCTCTAAGAACTTAGGTTGATCTGGTACTAGTTGTTTGTTCATGAAGCGATAATTAATATAGCTCTTGCTTTTATTCTGATATGCAAGTTCAGTTGGTACCTTTTCTCCCGACTTTGAATCGTAAATAATAGTCATTGTACTGTCGTTTGATGAAAATTCAGGATCATTTGCTATTGTCTGCAGTAATGACAAATTACTCAATCCAAACTCACCTTCTAGTTCAGCTAACGGCTTGGAAAACTTACCTTTAAGAATAACTTCCTTTTCTTTTTCCATGCCTTCAACTGTAATTTCCTTAGTTGTTGCTGTAATTTTAATCTTATCAAAAAACCCTGTTGGGGTTACAAATGTGGTAAGATCCTTTACATAATCCTTTAGCGCCATACCTTATCTCCAATCTTTATTTGGTTATCTTCTTCTTGTTTCAATTTCATATTTTCAGAAATCATATCGTCGTTCCATCCGCATAGATGCTTTAATATGAATCGCTTTGATAAGTATGATGGCGCGCCATTGAGCGCGTCAACAAGTGTTTTAAGTTGTTCTGGTGAATATAACGGTTTATTAGACATTTTATTTCCTTTTGTTATTAAAAACTGAATAGCTCGCCGAAACTGTTGGCGTCTTTGTTTGAATCAAGATCCCACGGAAGAACTCCTAGTAAATTTTTAACTTTTTGATCAATCAGCACCTCTTCCATAGTGTCGTCGTCAAACGGTAACTCTTTAAACCATTGAGGCAATGTCATTTCGTCTACAGGATATGCAACAGATGTGAGCCCACTNGGATTGGCACGTAATTTACAAACAATAACTTTAAACCCGTCTTGTATNGGCATACTATAATGGTCATTATAAATTCGCTTTAGCCTATTCCAGTTTATGCTAGCTAACACATGTCCCGGAATAGTTTTTTTAATGCTCGAAGGGTTCTTCCAATCCATTGTTGTTTGAGAATTCATAATTCCTTCGTAATAGGTTATCCTGTTTGCTCGTTTTGGAGAACCTTTCGACCATCCTGGCCAGCTGCGGAATTCCTTTCTGAATTCCAACACCTTTGTTTGGATATCGGATTCGGTTGCCCCGGTGAGCACATCAACCAGAATGTCACTGAGGAAGTCCTGTACGATCTTTGGTGTATCACTGCGTTTGAGGTCAAGCCCCATTGCTTTGATTTCGCCTTTTTTACCGTTAGTATCCTTGCGCTTGCCTTCCTTGTCATAGATAAGCACGGCATATCTTTTCTTTTTGATAAACAATCCTTTGATTGCACAAAGCTCGCGTGCCGCCCTGATTATGGCTCCGTTTTTTTCCGGACAATTAAATGCTTGCTTCATGAACTCAGGAAAGCTTGCGTTGGTCATGTCGCCAATCTTATCATATAGATCGGTTACGTTTTCCTTGGTCCACTCAAAGTCCTTGAATTCTGGAAGATCTTTCATAACAGGATAAGCAGAGAAATAACCAGAATTATGTACCAGTAATCCGTTAGCAAAGAAATATGGATGATTTTTATCCATTCCTATGTCGTATACATATTCGTCTTCAAATTCCCCGAGATCTTCAACAGATGATATCTCTGTTATGTAATGTTCCACCATTTTACAACCTCTTTTATTACAGTGTTTGCATCTTTTATAAAGTCAGCTTCCCAGATTATTTTTAACGAAAAACCCCTAGCAGTTGCAGCTTTTATCTTATCATAATCATATGCCCAAATATCTTTAGCTGTCATTTTGAGATGTGGATGATAAAATGAAGATTTATACATTAATGGGTTACAATGCCAATAATCGCCATTGAATTCGATAATTTTCATACGTTGACTATCTGTTATATCATAAAAACATGGAGATTGCAATACGTCGCTCCATATACAAAACTGATTGGTCTTTACTGTATATTGAAGTGATGCACCGAGACTGCTTTCTATACATTCAATAAATGTGAGTTCGGCTTTAGAAGTATATCCTCTATTGTTTCTTTTGGATAAGATTTCTAAAGCTGTTGGTTTATCTACTGAATATTTTGACATTATCCAATCTATGTTAGAAGATTTACCTTTTTCTTGATTGTAGTTGATCCATTTTTGGTATCCATCTAGTCCGTATTTCTTTTCAAAATAATCTAAAGTATTAGTGTATCTTTGTTTCTCAACATAATTTTCCCATATTTGCAGGCCAACCTGCTCTCCATGACGCGCTATACATTTTTCCTGGGTTACAGCACGAGACCGGTTGAATTCGTCAAATTCTTCAACAGACCATCCGTACTTTTCTTTCTTGGTTTCATAAAGATTTTTGACTCTTTGTTTTTCTCGATAAGATTCCCATTTTTCTAAACCAATTTCATTGCCATATCTAGCCATATATGTTTCTTTAGTCCGCCTAGTATTATTCTGTCTTAGAAAATCAAATCTATTAACAAGATCGTCTAAATCGTGTGATACTAAATGGCAAAATGTATTGTAATATCCATTGGTTAAAGATAATCTGTTTGATATGATGTAGTTGTACAACATTTGTATTTTTTCTATTTCAGATTGAGAATATGATCGTTGATTTGTAGCCGCTCTAAACCTAGCTGAGTTTATTACGTCGATGATATTATCAATTTTCTTTGGCATATTATGCGCTCCTATTATGAGTTATTTATTCACAATAGGAGCTGTGTTATGATTCACAACGAAATAACCTTATCACCGATAGAAAGTTCAGTAGGTTTCTTGCTTACAAGCTGTCCATCCTTGGTAAGTATCATGATCGAATGATCGGCAGTAACAATCACGCTTTTGCCATCTGTTGTACTAACTTGGTATTTCTTTTTGGATACCTTATGTCGATAAACGTAATTATAATTTTTCCAATCAGTTGTTTTTAAAGAATGATCATATCCAATTAGTTTGATTTGATCATTAACAGAATATTCTTTATCTCCTTCATTCCAAAACAGATTCCCATTTAGGAATAGATCTTCTATCGTTCGTTGGCCAACCGAGGTGTTGATAATCGAAGATGCGTCAACCGAGTCGGTGTCGCCATAAATGCAGCTAATACCAAGATGGTTGTAATCGCCGGCAATTATCTCGTTGATTTTGCTCTGCATGTGCTTCACGATGCAGCGTCCGCTTAGCGTTGTACTTTGTGCCACCCTTGCATCAAAGAATCTTGATCCGGCATTTCCCAACGCCCCGTATACCTTAATCTTCAAACAGAATCGTTAGTTCTATTCCGCACCGTTATGTGCTGCTGCATGTTACCATGCAGAGGAGACTATATCACCATCCATAAATGGATGCTACCCGTTTCGGCTCACTTGAGCCTACGATCTTTCGATCTAGTCGTTGAACCTTCATCTTTCGATGCTTGGCTGCTGATTGTCCAGCAACTGGAGTTTCCAGCAATTAGAGCAGTTTTCATTAAACAGTTACCTGTTTACGTCGCAATATTTACGAATTAAGCAAAATTTTCTTGATCAATTGTCGCTGATCGTAAAAATCTCGGGTCTTGGATATAGCTACTTTACTTTCTAATGAATTAGGTACAATCTTGTTGTTTTCTAGCTTCAAATCATTGACTTTCATAAAAGAAATGATACCTGCTATATCATTGTTTTTAATTAAGTTATTTAGAGATGCCATTAATGATCCTTTCATATTTAGATAAATATACTTAATCAAGTGTAAGAGTAACTACAGCAGGGAGTCAATATGGTCGAAAATATCACCTATGTAATCTGTCAAATTTGCGGAGCGCATAAGCGTGAACTTAACGGGCATATCCGCATGCACAGCATAACAATGCAGAATTACAAGTTATCTTTTCCGACTGCCCAAATAATATGTCAGGAAGCAAAAGAGCTTAAATCAGTTGGTGTTAAATCATCTGTTGCAAATCGGCCGCCTGTTTCAGCAGAGACACGATTAAAAATGTCTAAAAGCCGATCGCATAGATGGCAATTACTTAAAGAAGAAATGGGTGAAGAAAAATATTTAGTTATGAAACAAGAAAATGCTGCTAAAATGCGAGAAAGAAAAGGTGCTAATTTCAAACATAGTGAATCTACAAAACAAAAAATGCGAGGGCCAAGGCCGCATGCTTCGCGACCTAAAACTGCAGAGGAAAAATTAAAATGTAGTGAAGCTGCAAAGCGGCGGCCGGCAAGAGGACCACATACTGAAAAAACTATCGCTAACATGAAATTAGCGTGGGTAAGACGTAAATCTAACAAACTAACATATGCGAAATATGTTGAAAATACTAGAAAAAGAATGACAACACCAGATGCAATTGGGCGTATTAGACGAGCAGTAAGCAAGCGATTATCAAATCCAATATATGCCCAGAAGCAGTTTGATACAAAACCAGAATTAAAATTTCAAAAATTTTTAGAACAAGCAAACATTGCATTCACTAAACAATATATTATAGAAACTGTCAACGGCAACTGGACTTATGATTTTTATATACCAAGTCTTTTAATGTTAGTCGAAATAGATGGAGAATACTGGCATTCAAAATCTTTAGAGCAAGTTAATCGCGACAAAATTAAATCAAATGTAGCCGGCCTTAAGGCCGGCTACAAACTGGCTAGAATAAGTGATAAAGACTTTAGACCAGAGATTATATTTTACTCACATCAAGAATTAACTACTCACAATGGTAACATGCTAGCAAACAGGTATTTAAAGTTCATTAGCTAATTGTTGTTTTATAGATTCTGCAAGATCTGCAGATATATCAATTCCATACCCTGCCAGATCAGCGCATTCGCGCATTAACGATTGCAGTTCTTGTCGCTCAGAATACCATCGAGCCAGCAAACCGGGTATTATGCCCGGCTTATCACCGCTAAATATTGTTCCATTAGCAGATAATACCAAATTTTTACCGCTGTTGAACACGTAATCGTAAAGCTCACTTGCAGACACGGTTGAGGTCGATCCATCCTCAAAATCGACCGTAACCGGCGTTAGATCTTGGTTCATGACCTGGTTGTATTCAAGTGTGCCAAACATTGCGTTCCAAGCATCTGCAAAACTTTTCTTTTCGTTTTGCATACGTTTAGTAATAAGCTTGTCTGTACTTTCTGGACGTATATGTCCAACAATTGTTTCAGGACTCATGTTTAATGCGCGAATAGCAGATGGATATAGACTGTTAATGTCAACACCGCCGATCCAGTCGTGCATACCCGGCTTTGGATCAGCTACGTATGCGCCAACCACTCCAGAAATGTTTATATCACTATTTTCATCTTTATCGCTGGAACTAGATTCGCTGTGAAAATTATCTCGCTTACGATTAGGAACCACAAACCCTAAATCCCACGATTCATTAACAATTGCTTGGTCAATTAACCCAACTGCGCCCATAGTAGTTGCAAGCAGTACACAATTTTCGTGAGCAAGATTATTACTCAGCTCGATGAACTTATTTTTTGCGTCAATCTTTACCAACAGTAGTACGTCTTGCCTGTTATATTCAATAAATCTTTCAAAATCATTGTTATATAACGAATCTAGGCTGCCTTCATAGTGTGTTTTCTTGTCTCCAACTTCGTATTCACCCACAAAATCCAGCCGATAACTATGCATTTCGTGATATGTATGCTTGCGATAAAGTTGCAGGTAATCCATATGTATGCGTCCTACCAAATCGTAGGTTATGGTTTCTCGTCCATACGCCTCATATTCTCTACGCTTAGGAAACCTGCCCCATAAGCACAATCTACGGGTTTCTTCCTTACCCAACACCTGCACGATTCTGTTGTGGATGTAGGGTATATCAAATCTTTCGGAATTCCATCCGCTTAAAATATCCACATCATCTATTAGATCAAGGAATATTTCCAGTAGTTCTTTTTCGCTTTCGCAAAGCACAGTGTCTTCAAACTTTGCAACAATTTCTTCTGCAATTTCTTGCGACATGTTTTTTGGCTTAATAACCATAGTAAAATTACGCTGCATCCATGATAGATATACAGATATAGCAGTAATTGGAGAAAATGCGTCATCTGGACTTGAGAAGCCTCGCAAAGGATCAAAGTCCACCTCAATATCAAAGAACCCAACATTCAGTTCTGGAGATGCTGCGTTTTTATAATTATCGTATAAACAACGGAAAATTGGATTGATATCACTTTCACGCAAGCTGTTTTTTGGCAACATAGCCAATTCTCGCGTAAATTCTTTTAGCTTATTGGTTGTAAATTTTTCACAAAGTGTTCCATATATATCAGGTACTTTACCTTTATTGCTGGGCCAATAGACGGCATATTTTGCCGTATGAGTATTAAAAATACGCTTTCCAGCTTTATCACGTTCTACAACAAGAATTTGATTCTTGTCTCTGTCATATAATGCATCTATATACATGTAATTACCTTAAGTTTAGTATGTTATTCTACATGGTAGATGATGTTGGTCGCAAGATATAAAATAAATAATTGCATGCAGCGTGTTTTTATTACCGCACCTAGTGCAAAAGCCGGATCTACCTTGTTGGCATGGCTACTTGCTCAACATAGCTATATTAAGCAGCCGTCGATACCCGAAGAAGACGTACTTGGCCACATGCTTAATATTCTCGACTGGACACCAAGACACGACAGGACCATGTTAAACAACGGACTGCAACCAATTTATGCCAATCAACGGAATATAGCGCATATCCAAACCTTGTACGATAACATGGTAAATCCAAATAATTTTGATGTATCAAGTGTTAAATTTGTAGGATTTACCAGTTTTAATTGGCTACAAAACATTTTCAGCAACGATAATATTATTGTAATAATTAGAAATCCGCTCGATTGGTATGTTAGTTGGAGAGAATGGCCTAAAAAGTTCAACTGGAAACCTGTCGACACTTCTGTTGAGTTTTGGATTAACACTTATATACGTCCAGCAGCACTGAGCCTAAAAAGTGCTAAAAATATTAAAGTGATACATTTTGAAAATTTGGTAAAATTTCCAGTTCAAACCATGACTAGCATTTATCAATATCTTGGTTGGCCTCCAGAACCTATAACTTTTGACGGACATTTAAATGTCTATAACAACTACACTGCTATCAAACCTGTTACCAACGCAGATAGCCATTCGTTGGTAACAGATGTAATAGGTAGAGGTAAGCATCTATTAGAGCCAGACTTGGCAGATAAAATTACAGCTATTATCAACGGCAATGATGCATTGAAATCGTTATGGTCTGACTTCAAATAGCTAATAAAGTATATTAGCTTGTGTAAGCGATTGATACATATTGCTGCTGTACCACTTGTAGCTATCTAAAATCATCTCGTTCAATGATCTAGAAGGTTTCCAGTTAAGCAATTCAAGTGCTTTACTGTTATTGGAAAATCTCATAGCCGAGTCGCCATCTCTACGTGGACCGTATCTGTATGAAAGCTGCTTGCCAAGCAGCATTTCTGCCGTGTTGATAACTGTTTGAACGCTGTAACCCTGGCCACCTCCTAGATTAATAGCATGCGATCCAGGATTTTTTGGCAACCATTCTATAGCTTTTAGAACAGCGTCGGCAATGTCCATAACATGTGTGTAGTCACGTATAGCTGTGAGATCTGGTGTAGGCCAATCTCGTCCAAAAACTGTAAAATCGCTGTTATGAACAGCCGACTCCATTACTTTGGCTAGAAGGTGTGTGCTACCGTTAAGCTCGCCCAAGTCGTATTTGTTATGAGAGCCTGCAACATTAAAAAATCTAAAGCTTACACTACGTAAGCCGTATGCGCCATAATAATCTTTTAAAAGCATTTCTCCAGCTAGTTTAGTGCTTGCATACGGACTATATGGTGCTAAAAGACTTGTTTCGTCAACTGCGCTGTCTTGATCAGCGTAAACACTACTCGAACTAGCAAAAATAAAGTTACGTATTGAGTTTTTAGCACAGCATTCCAACAGAGAAACTGTTTTAATTACATTGTTTTCCCATGTATCAGCCGGATTAAGCATACTCGGACCTACTGTGCTGTTAGCAGCAAGATGTACTACCGCTTCAGGGCGGTAGTCTCGTATTGCATTTGTTATAACAGGACTTGCAAAGTCTTCGTCGGCCAATATATCACAATATCGTGTAGTATGGGGTAACTGTTTAGCACGCCGATCAATTAACATTACAGAATAATCTGTTGTGTCTTTTAGTTGTGCAGCAATATGGCTACCTATATAGCCATTTCCTCCAGTTATAAAGATCCATTTTGTCATCAAGTTTTATGCTCGGCCTGCAGCCATAAGAACCTGTTCAACTTCGTCAAGCTCTTCGCGACTTTCAGTAAGCTTGTCTTTGTTTTGACTATTTTTAAATGCAATAGTAATTGCCTTATTGAGAACTGTTTTTTTAATGTCCAATTCTTCTGCAATATTTTCAATAGTTTCTTTAAGGCCGTCTTTCATTGCAGCAATATCAACCATTGCTTGCACACCTTCATTAATTAACCCTTGTAGACGTGCTTTATCTCCGCTTGACAGTGAACCTATAGACATATCATGCTCCTTATATGTTATATGACAAGCATGTGCACCATGTTACTGTGCTGTCAATTAACTGTTAGTAGATGTGCCTTGCACTTCAATTCCATTGTTGCCAGACGACCACGTTATCAAATCATCTGAAAGCCAATATGTAAATTGTGTTAGTGTGCTTCTAGCAAATGCTAACCATCTGTATTTGCTGTCATAACTAAATGTTAATACTCGGTTAAACACGTATCCAAGCTGATTAAATGTAGAATATTCAAGCCCATTAAATGTAATATAAAGATTATTTACACCGTTTAACACCATAGAGCCAGTTTCGTTAGAAGTAATACCAATTATGTTGTCGCCGGAATTTAGTTCAACTTCGTTCCATTGCACAGAATTCAACGTAGACGATATAAAAATTTTCCCACTCGAACCGTATAACCAAACAGTTGTGCCATCAAGTTGATACGTTCCTACACTGTAAATTGTTCCGGCTCCTGCAGGAATTGGTGCTTGTACCCAACTTATACCATAATCAAGGCTATAGTACACATCGCCGCCGCCGGCGCCATTTGAACCAACAGCTACCCATACATCTGCTTGTAACACATCGGTTATAGGTGACAATGCAAAATACGAAACTTGATAGAATTCGCTGCCGTTTAGTGGATGAGTCCATACCATGTGCCATCCTTCTGTTGCACTATTCGACCGGTATATTTGTGCTACAGAGGTTTTAGGAGGATAAGGCCCGTATCCGTTTACATAATTATAACTACCAACTGCTATCCAATGCGGATACGAGTTTGCGTCAACTGATTGGGCAAGATCGGTTGTGCCAAACCCGTCATTTATTACAGTTTGTACCCAATTGGTCATATCGGTAGTAGTCGACAAATACCCTCGCTGGTTCGAAACCGCAGCAGTGGTTCCGTCAGTTGCTAGTGCTGTACAAAAGTCGTTCGTTGAAAATGGTGACGACGCCTGTGTCCACAGTTGTCCGTCGTTACTTTGACTAGCAGCAGGCCAGCTGCCAAACGGCTGATTTAACACGCCCGCTATTAGTATTGTTTGCATTATATTTCCCGATTAATATCGTATATTTACCGGCGGCGATATCACAAAAGTGCAGATTCAATTTGATGTATGTAGTCAGAGCAAAATGCGTAAACATCCAACTCACGACAGCGTAGTAGTGCATCAGTATTTTCGGGCATAACACAAATACTCAATGGAGTTAGTTGTTGTCCCGGATATGTCCAGATATAGTTTGAACTTGTAAGCACAGCTGGGTCTTCTTCATGAAAAAATGTATGTCCTAACCATTTATTTTTTTGAAGTTGATAAAGAGTTTGGATGCTTTTTGCATGTATCCAAGAATGATGCGTATCAAGATAACCTATACGATCGATTTTATAAAGCCATTCAAAATCAATTTTTGTTTGAGGGCTGTCATGTCCTAACCACCAATTGTTGTCTTGAAACCAAAGGTCAATTTCTACATCGTATCCCTGGTTTCTTGCTGATAAAATTGCCGAAACAGTATTCTCTTTTGTTTTGTCGGGTCCGTCTACAAGTCCCCTGTGCGCTATCAATAGTGGCATTATTGTCTCCGAGTTGAATTATTAAACAATAACGTCATTGGTGCCGATCATACAATAATCGGCATACCAATATTACCAGACTTTCCTACAGGATATGCCTCAAATGTTGTGTCTGGAAACTCTTGTTTTAGAGTTAAAAACGCCTGCAGATTTGCCAAATGGTCATCAAACAACCGAACTTGATCGAATTGTCCATTTTTTAACAGTTTACGTATGATGACTTTTTTATTTTCAGCACTACTGCCTTTGTTTAGATTTCCAGCTCGATAAACATGTATTTTGCTCATGTCTAACCCATGGTCTTCAAATGCTTTTAAAAATTCATTTTTATCGTCCATATCTCCTCGTGCTGTAACAATCACAACACGTGAGTTTAATCTATGACCAATATTAGAAAGGGTTTCTTGTGCAGTACGCCATAGATTTTCTATAGGGCGACTGGTAGCTCTGAATAATTTCGCATCTTTAAATTGTCCAAAATCAAAACTTTCACCCGGTTGTAATTTGTAATTATTAAATTCGGCAGAAGACAATGTTTGTTCGGTACCGTCTGGTTTTTTCACTACAACTGTTGCGGTGGTACGCATCAATGTATCATCTATGTCAAAAATAGTTAGAGCTGCTCCTGCATCATCTTCGCGAATCTGTTTACGTCCGCTGCAATGAAGATTTTTATACCAAACCGCACGCTTTTTGTAAAAATTATTTGCATCAGGGTCGTTAATTACCTTGATTGCTTTTGAACATGTCATTTTACCGCCATAGTGCCGTTGGACAAACTTTTTCAAACGTCCAGAACTTTGACCAGGATACGGCGGGTGGTCCGGCCGTTCTTCTTCATCTATTGTTGCAAGCTGTTCATAATAGTCTAATCGTTCGCCTAAATGATCTAATGCTATTTCTCTTGCAACTGCAGGATCACTAGTGTGCTCCATTTCTACAGCTATACCGCTATCTAATTGTCGTAACACATCATCAACAGTAACGTTGTATCGTACTGCCAGTGTAGCAGGCGACAAAGTTGGTTTATCAAGAGGACGTTGATCTAAAAAATCAAATAATTTCATCGCATTTTAACCTTTTTTGGTGTATGATATTTATGAAACATTGCATCTTTCGTTATGACGTATTATAAATACCATCTAACCCTTTATATCGACAAGGAGAATACATGAGATGAGCAACTATTGGGGATACCATTTGGCAGTTGATGCTGCAGGACCAAAACTAGAAGCCATTAGCAGCATTGCAAACGTTACAGAATTTGCCAAGGACCTTGTCAAACGCATCGATATGGTAGCGTTCGGCGAACCCCAGGTTGTTAGCTTTGGCAGCGGTAACAAGGCAGGTATAACATTAGTACAGCTCATCGAAACGTCAAACATTTGCTGCCATTATGTGGAAGATGACGGCAACGGCGGCACGGCATTCTATCTAGATGTATTTTCATGCAAAACATTTGATAACGATGTTGTACTCCAGTGCTGCGAGGATTATTTCGGAAAAACAAGCAATAGAATCCACTATTTTGTTCGGCAGGCTTGAACTAAAAGTGCATGGCGATAATGCTCGCAGCCCGGCCAGCATTATCGCCATATAAATTCTCAATCACCTGCTGTTTTTTTGATTCATCTGCCAGCATGGTACGTATTTCACTTGCACTTGATACTGTATCACCTGCAACTTCAAAGGGCACAACCGGCATTATGGTCACATATGCATGACCATTTTTAGTATCAAACGGCTTCATTTCCACGTTTTGTTGCCATTCCTGCAGATATGTTGGTGTGCCGTCTTTTTTGACACCAAATTTTAACCTATTGGCGTCCTTTTCACTTACAACAAAGACAACATAGTCCGTTGTTGCCTCGTAGTTTGCCAATATCTCGCTGGCGATATATGGATTTTTCACTTCTGCAATGCGATCGCCGGGTATTCCAGCCAATTGTGCAAGAGATTTACGCTCCTCAAAATTAAAAGGACTATCCGGTCCAACTTTTCCGCTGGTGGCAATCCAACGATCGGCGTAGGGAAAACACATACCCAGTAACGAATACATTGCAGCATGTCCTAGATGGAAGGGCTGGAATCTTCCTGGATAAATGACAACGGTTTTTCCTTGCATTTACGCAATCTCCGCAAAAGTTGACTGCACTTTTTTAATGGCCAGTGTCTTTTCATCACCTTTTTTGGTACCAACTTCGCCAGATTTCACACTTACCATGCTTGTAAACACACCTGTTACTCGTTGATAGCTACGAGTATTACGCAATATCAATTTGCTCTGTGCCAATAGCGTGGTAAAGTCTTGCGAAAGATCGTATTGATACAATAGTTTTTCTAGATGTTGTATGTTTCTCGAAGTCCATTTAACAATTCTGCTTTCTTGCTGAAATGACCCAGGAACGTATGTAACCTTACGCAATTGCAATTCAGAGCTGCTGAGATTAAACTCGTAATCCTGATTTAGATTAAGATCATGTGGGTCAACATCAATCTCCAATAGTTTAAATAGTGTTTTTGGAGGTGTTTCTACAGCGGCAGTTTTTACGAGCCCAAGAATAATACCTTGTTTTGTTGCAGGGAAATCCAAAAACTTCTGTTTAAATTCTGCTTCTAATGCATCTAACGCAATGATGTTGTCTATTTGTACACTATAACCAAGTGTTGCATCGTAATATCTTACTGTTACAATTTCGCCAGAATTATAACTGCGACGTCCTTGATATTTTTCGCTAGAAAATGGAACAATTACCGATAATGGTTGCTGAAGAAAAAATCCTTGCAAATCTTTCTTTAGCATTTTTTTCGATTTATCAGAATTTATATGTTCCACCAGATCGATATCGCCAAAATCTTGTTTATTTTTATCAGAATTATAACTACCTGATATCGACATAGTAGCAAATCCAGGAAATTGTTCTATTAACTTCTTATAACTATTAACAAACTGCTCAAAATCAGAACGCAATCGAACACGATCTGCTCCAGTAACCCCGGACATTATCGGACTCCTTTTAATTTAGAATTATCGGGCAAAAACTTCCCACTTAGTCCCAACGGTTTACAACGCATCAACCATTCGTTTTGCAAATCGTCGGGAATATCGGCTCGGGTTGAGTCTAATATTTTAAAATAGATATTCAACAACAAATTGTAATCGTCTGGGCGCATACCTTGTTTTAAAACATTGTGCAAATTATAATAATTTTCAGCATCAGATTGCGTAATTTTTAGTAACAACCTGTCGCCTAACAACGATAATGCAGTGTTGGGATCAATTGATACAACCTCGCCAGTTGTTTTATCTTTAACACCATTTATATGCGTAAACGACAAATTTGCAACCTGAAATGCTGCAAGCATAAGCTGAGTACGATGTAAGCCTTTTACATTCGATCCTGCTGGTAATGCTGCTGAATAATACGAAAACAACAGCCATTTAAGATCACCTACCATCCAATCAATTTGTACACCTATACCAATATCGATCCCTAGTTGGTTTATTTGAGGATATACACCAAACAAATTACCATCTGTTACTTTCTTTTCGTGGCAGTGGTAATTTTTGGCATGTTGATTGATATGAGCAGCAAGCACCTTCAAAAACGCTTTCATTCGTAATTGAGCAGGTGTAGAAGTTCTTGCACGCTTTTGTAAATCTGCTGCCTCTGCCGCTACAACCGTTGGATCTATTCCCCATAACGCAACAGAGGCGTTGCTCATCGAAGCATCTAACATGTCAGTTGTGCTAACTGCTAAGTCAATATCTCCAGATTCAGCTTTTTTACGCACAGAGCCAACAGGGAGAAAATGCTGTTCGTTAAAAATGTCTTTTTTGTTTGGAAAAATTGTAGCTAGCTCGCAAAAGTATGCAGCAAGTGTAGTGTCAATATGTTCTAACTTAATATTTGCAGTTTTGCCTTCAAATACATTACCGCCCATATAGAGCTCCTCTGTGTGCTATAGTATATACAAGATATAGCACATAGGGGTTGCTAGGTCAAGCAAATTTCACTTGTAGTCAATAAACTTTCGTATTGTACTGGTAGAATTAACCCAATCAGGCTCTTTGCTTTTTGAAGCTGTTAATATGTTATGGGTAACACCCATAAGTTTGTCAGTTTTGTTTATTATATCCATCTCTTCGGGTGCGTAACATACCATAGTAATTGATTGATTAAAAACACTTTCTTGATCAATAACTACCTCACCTTTTGACACTGCTTCTGCAGCAGCCATATTTAGAAGGTATCTATATTGGTCGTATCCGTTGCTGTTTGGCAACGAAGGCACAGTAACCGTAGGCGGTAATGTGCTTTTAAGGCTAGGTTTCAGCTTAGGAGTGGTATATTCCTCAAACAGATCAATTAAACGCATTAATTGTAATCCTTAAATACTCTAACTGGACTTATTTTGTGTACAGAATCCATTTCACCGCTGGGTGCAGTTGTAAGATGTTTGTGATTTTTTTTCATTTTCTTTAACATTTTAACAACTTGGTCATGTTCTAACTTAGTGTAAGGAACTACAATTGGTTTATCTTTAAGTACACTGTTAAGTGGAATATCAGGGCTGTCTGGTACACCGGCTAATGCTGTAAGCAGTCGGTAATATTCATAGTCGCCTGCTAGATCTGGTGTGAGTGTGCCGTGAGGCATAGCTTCTCTAGTGCTGTCGGGTAGCTCTGCTGTATTTTTGTTGGTTTCAAATAATTCTCGAGCTCGCATAACGGCACACCTTTGCTGTTTTATAGTATATTTACCTTTTGCGCAAACTGCTGCAACTGCTTGCTGTGCAATAGTTCACCTGGTCAATATCTACGCACATATAACATAGTTAGATTAACGGCTTTATGTTCCTGCCATGATAATTGCGCGATTTACAACTGCTTCAACCAACTCAGGATCATGTCCTTCAGATTTCAACCTCTTCGAAATAGCCACCCATGCACGGTCTCCCAATCCAACTTTCATAGTTTCATACATTTCAATTACAAACAAATTGCGTACACTCTCATCTATAGGCGCATTTATGTCGGTATTGTGTATGGTTTTATCATGAATATCCGGTGATTGTTTAGCCCATTGCAGAGGTGTTAGCCCAGCTTTGCTGCTTTTCCATGTTTGAAGCAGACTGTTCAGGTCAGTTTGATTACTTTTTTGTAAAACGTTTTGCATAATTTTGTTAACCACTGCGTCAGTTAGTGGTTTTCCTGTACGTCCGTACTTAACTAGTTCATTACGCAGCATACCAACAGATTTAAGAACGTTGTGTTTTACCATTTGTTCAGATAGTGTTGCGGTTTGTATCCAGCTATCAGGAGTTTTACCAGTGTCGGCTATAAACATATCATGCAACGATCTTGGTGTAATGTTATCGGTTCTGCAAATTGTTTGCATAACAGAATCAATATAATCGTAATCTAGGTTTTTACCAGCCTCTGCTGCGGTAATTAACTGTTTTTTAAGCTTTGACACACTTGATAATTTGCCGTTGTCCTCATTTACATCTTTACTTGCAAGTTCAGTCAATGCTGCTACCATTGTATTAATAGTATTGGCCACTTGCTTAACGCTGTGTGCAGCACCTCGATAATTAACATCGGAGCCTGTTAAATCATCAGCAAGTTGTACAGCTTCTCTGGCAGCTTTTTTACGAAGTCCTGCCATAGTGTATCGTCCTGCACCACCTAGTATTAGTATTTCGCTTTTATTCATAGGGTCTGTAGGATCTAAATGATAGACCACACCTTCTGCTACTGAGTTTTTTTCCAGCATGTTGTCTTGCATCGGAACATATGTTCCAAACAACGATTTCAAATTGTCAATTTGATCTTTAAGATTTTGACTGTTTGGTATACTGTTACAAAGATTTACCAGTGCATTTAAATGACGGGCTATTTCCGGACCAACTTGTGTTACTGCATCCATATCAACCCCTAATTTTGGAGTAATTAACGTTATTAAATGATTGTTAAGTTGGTCAAGGTTCATTTTGGTCTCCGATATGTACCTTGTATTTATTCTTCACGAAAAAGTCCGCAACAGTTTGCTGTTGCAGACTTTTGAATGAAGACTGAAAAAATTAAATATGCTGTGTTAACAGTTGATCAACCAGTTGCCGGCTTGCTAAATTTTTAGATTTACTTTCTGCCATCATATCGCCCCACTCTAAATGTCCAAGTGCCCATGTATTTAAAATTCGATGATTATACATATTACTATGTGCTCTCAAATCTGTTTTTTTATATTTTTTCAATAAAATCTCAATATCTGGCATTGTAGTCATATAATTTTGTAAAATTTCCATTTTCGATTGGCTATAATGGAATACCGGGCGTTGTCCGCACCAACTATCTATTACTTTATGCAATCTGTCGTCAGATGGAGACAAATATTTTCCAGTTTTAATCCAATTATGATGCAAATCAACGACTAGACCAGCTTTATCACCGACAAGTAGAATGTCATCTAACCCTGCTTGGTATTCATCGTTTTCAATGGTTAATGCATATCGAAGCTCTGTGCTCAACCTGTTCCATGTAGCGTTAAACCCATCAACGCCGAGTCTACCGCTTAGATGTACGTTAATTTTAAAATCTAATTTTGATTTACAGAACCCCATCTGGGATGCCATTGTTGCATGATATTCAAGTTCTTCTATACTTCTAGTGACTACATCCGGTTTATCAGACACTATACAACAAAACTGTCCAGGGTGAAAGCTTAGACGAATGTTATGTTCTCTTGCAAATTTGCCAATTTTGTCAAACTCTTTCTCGCAATATGTTTTAACAGCAGCTTGCTGCCAAAAATATCCATATGAGGGCTCTGTATACATTGGTAACAAATCGCTGCTGAGACGTAGCATACGCATTTCTGATGAAAAATCTGCAACGCGACCAAGCAAACGCTGCACACTTGCGAGGTTGTGTTGCATAACCGACCAAAGTTTTGCTTCTGCGGCATCTCGAGATTGGCGATTTAACCAAGCCACGGTTGTACCGCCGGTGTTTAACAAACTTTCAAGTTCTTTTACTTGCTTAGTTTTTTTCACATCCGCATTTTCAAGATATTTGCAGGCAAATCCTACTCTTTGTTGCATGTCTGTAACCATTCCGGCCAAGCCAGTTGTACTAACGTCATATCACCCTCATATTCGAAGTAAAGTGTCATAGCATGCGGCAGTTCGCTGGTAACTACACACACATCACCGTTGCATTGTTGTTCAACAAACCTGCGTAATTTAACCAAAGTGTAGCGGTGTTTCCACCAAAAATCTCCCCAATACCAATTTACACAGTAAGGGAACAACTCGTTAGGCCAGACACTGCTTCTCCTATCATAAAATAGAAGATCATTAGGAATTATATGCGGATCATGTTTTGTCACTGTTTGGAATACAATATATTTTCCCATGCGCTATCCTAACACAACTTTAACCCCAAGTCAACAACAAAAGTGACATGTGAGGTCCATATTTTATAACAACTTCTTTTTTTGAGGTCATAGAATTTCTATGGAATGTAGAACGAACGTACCAAATACTGTGCCAACCATGGCTTCGTCCAATAGTAGTCTTACACCATTTTGTTATTGCAACAAGCTCGTCGTGATTACAGGGCAAGAACACTCGAACCGTACATCCATCTACAGTGTCTAACCTGTTTTCCACAAAATTACAACCACGTTAATATGAACAACGCACGATGTTGTTTGCGATCAAACCAAAAAAGGTATTGTGAATTATCAAGCTCGTGTACGAAATCTTCCCAATAGCCGTCAAAGTAGTCTATATATCCTTCTAAAGCCTCAACCAGAATGTTACCTCCCCGAGGCTCGTCAAACTGATCTCTACACCATTCTTTCATAAGGTGCAGCTTATCCATCTTTTCAGGAGGAATTTCTACACAATGATTTAACACCCAGCAAATTAGGTCAGGACGAGGATATCTGGTAAATTGGGTTGGAGTGTATTTCATAGTTTAGGTTCAATTTTTTGTTTGTAGGTCACTTTATGTTTGCGATAATGCAGCCAATATCGTACCCTACTGTATAAATTTACAAGCTGTTTACATGCTGTCCACGCTATACCTGTAGCTAATCCGGCAACAGGTATTAAACACAACAGAGATAAAAATTTATAGTCAACCATGACTAGATTTTTTCACCAGGTTCCCAACCACGAAACCGCATAAACACAGGAAATCGCATGCTGTATAAATTGTTACTAGCTTGATTAAGGGTAAGTGCGTCGCATTTGATCTCACCAATTCGACCTTTGATTGTGGTTCTATTTTGCCAAATAGCGTCCCTCAACTCGTCGCTGTATCCGCTGCCGACGCTGGTTTGAATGTGTTTGCCGTTGTCTACTCCTGCAAAAACACATGCGCCCATGGTGTGTTCATATTTGCTACCAGGCGTGCCAGCTACTACATCAACCAATTCCAGATCGATTGTGACAAAAGGCTTAATTTTCAACCAAGCGTCGGTACGTGTAGTCTCATAAGATGCAGCAGGGTCTTTGATCATAATTCCCTCATATCCAGCTGCTACAGTATCTCTGTTAAATTCGGCAAATGTTGCTTGACCTTCAGCAGTATCCAAATTTACCCAAAGCTTTGGTACAACATAAACACTACCATTGGAAATTTCATTCAATAGAGGTTGAAATTCAACCAATGCTGCATGACGTTGTGTTTGAGTTAGTGTGCATTCGCCGGCTTGAAAGTCATCTAATGGCAAACAGTCAAATAATGCCAGCTTAGCATCGGTTGTATCAACGTCATCTTTGCGATTGAGCTGTGACATCAAAGCTTGAAAACTACGGCTTACCATCTCACCGTCAAATACCATACTGGTAGTAATGGTAGGCAATAGTTTTGCCAGCTGCGATGCAATGTGTGGAAAATTTTCATTTAGATGACCGTCACGACTATATTGCGTAACAGTATTTTTATTTTTATCTAGAATGCTGATGATTCGACAATTATGAACTAGAACATTATTAGCAAAAAAATTACTAACATTTTCAACTTCTAAATCATAACGATCAAACTGCTCAGTAATTTCTTCGATCGCCGTAATTGTAACAAACGTCATAATATTTTCCTCAATACGAGTTAGTTAGGTTGACGGTATTGTATATTAATTCTTTAACTTTGTCAAAGCTTTTTTTAATGTCAATTTCCCATATCGTGATAACTGTCACATTAAATGATTCTATATGCTCCTGTCGCAACTTATCATTTTCCCAAATTTCTTGGGCAGTAGTAGGACCAATATGTAATTGAATGATATCACTTGGATAATATACTCTCGAGTCAGCATGCCAGTAGGTACCAAATATTTCTATCACAATTCTATATTGTTGCATCCATATATCAACTATAGGGGAATATATTCTGTTATTTTTACTACGCTTTTTAGGAAATAAATTGGGAATTTCGTTTTCGTGTAAAATACCTTGATCAAGTAACCAGTTTGACAACTTTTGATGCGGTTTTGTTAACATATGCTTGTCTGTAGACCGAGGTAGGTACCGAGCGTTAGAAACACCATATTTTTCCAAAAGAGTTGTTATTATTTTGTCTTTTATTTCTGCCCTTTGAAAAGGATTGTCAACCCCATGCCTATCTTGATTGGTTGATACCTTTTTTTCTTTTATTGAAGTTGATTTAGAAACATTATCAACTCCGTACCTTTGTTCTACAGTTGATTTATATTGTTCTCGTGTTGATAATAAGTTTGCAGATTCTTTAATACTCATAGTGGTAATTCCATTTATTCTGCACCAATCTCGTAAATGTGCTCCACTAATTTTAATTCCAGCCCATTCTTCGCTTGTTTGTTCCATTCTATAGATTGGCATTTTTTCAACTATCAACATTTGTCTTAACAGGCTTTCAAAAGGCTCTAATCGTGCCTGACTTTTCATAGTTCTACAATAATGCCTATTACTAATATTTGTTTTTTTACAAAATTTACAATACGACATAAAAATACCTGCCAAGTTTATTATACCGTATTTATCACAGACTATAAACTTGATGGTGTATTACTTTATTTTTCCAGCAATTTATCACCAACTTTTAGTAAATCAACCCTTCGCCAACATTTAATATTTGGTAACCATACCCTATGATTACCAGTTAATGGCGGCAATAGTTTACCATTTTCTAATGTAATGCGATACCATTTAATTGTGTCATCATTAATATCCTTGGCATTTTTGGCCCAGTTTGTTATAGTATTAAACTCAATTTTACCAGTTAAGGTATTAAAGGATTTAATTTTACCAGATATTTTATTATCAACAACTTCAGCGATGGATATTGTTTGTCCATCATCAAATTCAATTTCCCATTGTGCCGATAAACATCCGTCTAGCTTCATATCAAGAAATTTTGGTCCAGTCATTTTTTTGGGAAAGTCTTCACCATTTTTTGCAAGCTGACAAGAAAAAACAGGAATGATGTATTTGCGAGCGTCATCACCATTTTTTTCCAAAACTTTGTTGATGGTGATTTTTGTAACGCCACATTTTAAATTTTTCAGTAATATACGACGATAAAATCCGTTCCAATGATAAACAGACGCAGCATCTGCTGCTGCGCGTAAAACATCGCGTGCAGTGTTTCCTGTAAATTGCCGTGTTTCAAGTTTGTGTGCGAGATCAGTAAATTTCTGCCAGGTTAATGATGGAACAAAGTCGGGGTCCTCGTCATCCTCTATCAGAGGTACTTTCTTAACTCCGTATGTGCGAAGTGAGTCTAGTGCCATGAGCGATCCCTGGAAGAACTCAATAATTTTGAGATCCCATGCAGATTGAATGATACGCTCTTTATCTAAACGGCTTGTTGTGGCTTCAAGAGCTAACACAACATCTGCAGCTGATTGCATTTGGGTATCTCCTTATTTGTGAGTGAACTATAACATAACAACTATATATGTCAACAGCTAAGAGACTAACTTTGCGGTTGGTTGGGTCCATAGACCATATCTCCCCCGCCGAAGCGAAGGAAAATGTTTTGCGAAAAACCCTGCGTACAGGCAGTTTCCACAGATCGGTTTTCATGCTTGATAGTTGTCTATCGCTGGCGGTTGCCCGGTACCAGCATCACATGCACATCTTGAACAGTTGTTCAGCAGCGGAAAGCATACAAGGGAACCAATCAACCTTGTATGTTCTTGATCGTTATCAATGGTAGATAGAGCGATCCGTTATTAACCCATGCATAACATGGCGCGAGAATTTATCAACCTATTCCTGATCTTGGTTGTTGTATTCCGGGTTCGGGCTGGAGATATTTTCACCACGAGGACAGCCGATACTTCCCGGTCGAGCGAGTGATGCGCTCATTTGTTTGGGTTCCTGATGCGCCAGCATCCCTTCCCCACGCAGATTCCATTTACTGCGATATCTTATCACTTTAAGGTCTAATACAATCCAATAAACATTATATGATCGCAAATCAAAACAGTAGCCTGATGCAATAGCATCCCTTCCGCAAGTGGTTACCAACTACCACCATCTCAGTTCATCTTATAAGTAGAGTGAATAATATTGTGCCTGTGATGGGTATAGCAATAAAGCATTATGTGGTGGGATATTGACTCCCACCACATAATTATTAAGGTTTCCAACCTGGGGGTGTAGCACACCCTGTTGAAAACGCTGAGCTACTATATGCGGGGAATGGATCAGCTTTATACTGAACATCGTGTTTTTTATGTAGTTTTATGCCCATCTTTTCTAAATTCTTTGCAGTATTATAATAGATGACCATGATTGCGTCTGGTTGAGTTGGATTATTGCGCCTAAATTGAGTAGTTACGGTTTCCCAATCTGTAGCTTTACCAAAACCAGTGCCAACTTCTTGGCTTACATAATTTAGGTTAGCTACTTGTCTGTAGTTTAGTTCTGGAGTGTTTAGTGTTTGTTGCAAGTTTCCTGTATTTGCTGTTGCAGCCTGTACTGCCGCAGCGCGTATGGCAGTGTTGTTTGCAACACTGCTATACACCCAAGATGCTGATACTCCTGGATGTCCGTTGTGCGGAAATACCGTAGCGACATCGGAAAACACACTTGGTATCTCCTGATATTCTTGAAACACCATAGCTCCGATAACACCTGTATTGGTAGTAGAGCCACCTATACTGTTTACATAGCTATCCCTGCTACGGCTGAAGTAAAACTCAGCAGCCTGATTGTTGTTGAGTTTCCAACCCGGTACTGAAATTGTTTGACCGCTAGCTATTACGTAGCCTTGGCTGTTCAACCCTGCCGGTTTGCCTTCAAGTACATCTAAACCATCGACACTAAGAATAAACAACGCACGTTGATGAGATCTATTAGTTAAATCAATTGTGTAATTATTACCTTCACGACCTTCAATCCAAATAGAACCGTTGTGATAATATTCGTCGGCGGGTCTGCGTCCTAGTGGGCGTATTAACAGTTCGTATTGTTTAGCTGAATCAAACATGATGATTATTCCTTCATGCTCTTAAGTTCGCTGGGTGTGTAAAGTCCAACGGAATACAACTCTGCAGTACTAGCACCTGCAGTTTTTGCCGAACGCATACGAACTGTACTTGCACTAACTGCAACCATAGTTTCATGCATGTTGCCGGTATTGTAGTTAACACTGTTGCTGTTATTCATGCCAAAGGTGCTTCCAACTGAAAATGCATCTATGTTTGCCCCTAAGAATGTAAATGTCCAATCAGCCTTTTCTGCTGCTGCAACCATCTCTTTGATTTGACTACGGTTGTATTGATTTGAAGCATTTTCCTCCCCGTCTGTCATGATAGTAATGATTACACCGGGTCTGTCTTTCTTCCTACTTTGAGATAGTACAGAGTTAACACTTTCAATTGCATTACCGATTGCATCAAGAAGATTTGTACCGCCGCTTGGTCTATAGTTACTCTTATCTAACAGAGGAACTTCGTTTAGTGGACGATTATTGAAAACTGTTTTAATATGCGGGCTATCAAACTTAATAAGGCTTAAGTAGCCTAGTCCTGCATTACTTTCAGCCTTGCGCTGACCATGTACAAATTCATTAAAGCCGGCAATGGTTGAATCCTGGCAGGTCAACATACTGCCACTTTCGTCTAGCACAATGGTAATTAGTGTACCATTTTTTCCTGCTTTTTTAAACTTGTATGATTTTTGTTTAGAATTTGATACCTGGGCTGCTACTGTTGCATTAGTTGCTACGCCAGGGAACGGATTTGGTAGATTCATGTTTGCTCTCCGAGGACTTTCCTGCCGAGATTCACCTCTCGGTCTTTCTGCCTCATATATCGTCAGCATGATTGCCGACAACACACTATATATCTAAGATATGTTCAACTTGCAATAACTATTTTTGTGAATCACAAGATTTTAGTTGCCAAATGCTATATAACCGATCTGTAGTTACAGCTACGGAACCGATACCCACCGCAACTACGTCGGCAATTTTGGAAAAAAATCAATCGTAGTGTTGGTTGCTTAGTTATTTTATATGTTCGATTTTTATTAATCGTATGCAACCCTACTCGTTAATTTTTAAATAGTAGGAAATAATATATTTGTCATGTATTCATCGGCACCGTTTGGACCTAAAATGTTAGTTAAGGCTCGACGTGTGTGTTCGTTACGACGTTGTTGTATACAATAATTATTTTGTGCGGCAATTATTTCGTTTGAATTACCTATGTCCCCTAACGTTGGAAGATAATAATTCAACACTCGCACAGCTTCGTTACCAACTGTGTCCATTTCTTCTGGAGACGGACGGCATGCAAGCCAATGTTGCGAAAATATTTCACCCCATTCTGGCCGTTCTCTAATTCTACCTATGACTATCTTAGTAAACGGTTTAGTAGGGGTTACAGTTGGGCTTAAATCCATAAAAACCCCTGTAATTTTATTTTCGCCTGCTACAACATCAAATCCGTATATAGGTGCAGGATCGGTATGATGTGGAAAAACGCAGCAATGTATTGCTGCAAATTTTGGTTGTTTGAAAATTTGAACATGGCCTAATCGAAACTTTGAACTGCGATACTGAAAGTTTTCCCAACCATAATCGTGTGTTGGCAACAGATGTGACTCAAACTGTGATTGTAAAATACAATTTAAGCGTCTTGCAATTTCATCTACTTTATCAATGCAATTCATATAATTCCTGATATATTTTAATTATGTATCTAAATGCTATTCTTGCTTCATCTAGTTCTTGCTGATCTATGTAACATAAAAGTTGTTGACGTATATAGTCGACACATTCTTTAACGTTTACAAATTGCAAGTGATTTGTTGGCAACGTGAGTTTTTTAGCTATAATCTGACCGCCATACAGATATCCAAGATAAAAACAATACACTGCTCCTTTTAGTTGACCGCTAATGCATGGCTGAAACATACTATTAATATAGTCAACATATTCTATTGTGGCCGGCATTGCGCGTACTTGCCCGCCAACACACTCACTTAAATCTTGTGCAAATTTATGACGACGACATATACGATGATCTAAATTTTTAAGTTGACGTTCTATAGCATCTGTTATCAACCATAACTGATAACATAAATTTCTATAGATATTGGGATCAATATTACCTGATATCAAATCTTTGGCCAATTGAGTAGTTTCGGCGATATCATGTAAATCTTTAACTGCTAAGCGCAAATCTTGTTGTGTAAACGATGTCATGCACAATTTTAGCTTCTTTTTGCAGTTAAACTCAATTTCATTTCGCTTAAAACTTCTAACAAACTTATCATTCTATGATATTCTGCTCGCTGATAGCGTTCTGCGAGCGTATCCCAGTCTTTACACATTGGACTAACTTTTGCCCGACTGTTGAAATTTTGTCCAAAACGCCACCCTTCATTTATTTTTCTGTTTAACCAACTAGCATGATTGCGCTTAGCTGCTTCTAGTGCAATTACTTTAAGTACATCTTCTTTAACTATTTCTTGCTTGTTGTCGTTTTGTGGATGTTGGCTCCAGGTAATTTCAAAATCAACTTCGGGTATCACAACATTTGCCTGTTGCGCTATCTTGTTTGCTTCTTCGCCTTCCAAATCTCTGCAAAGCACTGCACAATATCGATGTGTACCGTTGATTTTTCTATAGTAAAATCTTCTCGGTTTGTTGTTTGGTGTGAGTTCGGTTGCAGACAAGATACCAGGCGGTCCGCCATTAGTTACGGACTTGAACCAGTTTACAATACTTTGCTTGTCAAGCTCTTTATCGGTGCTGAGACATATATAAGGATGGTTGAACATACACTATTTAGTGAAAATTAATTAGATCGAACACCTGATACAACTCTAGGCCACACAGCTCCGGATGTTGGCCTAAATCCAAAATTGTTTACAGGATATACTGCTCCAATATTAACAAGTCTAAATATATTAGAACCAATTGGCACACCTAGTCCTGTTACAGCATCCCATCCGTTGGTTGCTGTATATCCTGATACACTGCCATATGCATTGTTTCCCGACGTCACGTCATAAAACGCACTAGTATTTGCATAAAATAATGTATTAGCCATCCCTATACGCCGACCTGTAAGTTGAATAAGTTGTGCAATCAGTCCTGCAATTAGCGGCGCAGCAGCACTTGTGCCACCATATTGACTGTATGTGTTTTGCGATCCCCAATAAAACTGATAACCAGTGTTTGGATCTGCGTTAGCAGACACATCTGGAACTCCGCGTACAGCAAGAGACGACGATGTAAGTGACGGATAGGTTTTTATAGATAACCCAGTTTGATATGATGGCAGTGAAAATACAGTACTAACGCCACCTCCAGAACCAGACCATGCAACTTCATTTAATCGCATGCTGCTAGATAATGTTAGTGTGGTGCCGCCGACTCCGACAACATAGTAACTAGAAGCTGGATATAACACCTGTTTAGTATTGCTGTTAGCGTAAGAGGACCCTTGGTCTCCGGAAGAGACACAAATGGTTATTCCTAATATTACAGCCTGCGCAAACACTGCTTCTACTGCTGCTATTGCAGAACTGCTCCATTCAGTCTCGCCGCCTGCCCAGCTAATGGAAAGCACACTTGGAGAATTAACCTTGTCATGTATAGCAGTATTAATTGGATCTTCGAAAATTGTATTTGGTGCAAAATAAATTGCCAGTTTTGCATTTGGAACAACTCCACCGCAGACATAAATGTCTAGCATAACTTCTGGCGATGCACTGCTATCTGTTGGGTTATTTGTTGCACCGTTTACATCTATATCTACTGTTTTAGGATTTGACAAGCCTATTCTTCCAAAACTAGATGTTAAATTTTGGGTAGTATATCCGCCTCCATATTCAATAATACCTACACATACACCATATCCGTTGCTGAGGGGGAAATTATATGCAGTGGCAACTTGTAACGGTGTTAACGCAGATTGTATATTTGCACTTGTATTGGCTGAAATTGCATGATGTGAAATTTTTGCAGAATTATGTAATCCTCGTATATATTCGATTATACCTTCTAGCTCTGCTGGAATATATAAAACTCCGTTGTAGCCTGTAAAAACGTGGTTAGGTGTTTGTATAGTTTGTAAATTTGTTTTAAAAGTATTATTAAAATTTTCAGCTGTGCCTGAAATTTTAATAGTTGCTGCTGCTGGTGCAACGTCAATTACAGTAAGACCGACTTGGTTAACAAATTCTGTTACAAGATTTATATCGGAAGATGTTGAACTGTAATTTTTTTCAAAGTCTGCATACGAGAGATGATCGGTTATCCGACCATTTGCTATTTGGTTTGCATATCCTATCATGGATAGACCGTTGTATATTGGTCGCCTAACCATGATATTTGCAGTAACTATTGAACTCCCATCTAACGGGCTAATAGCTATTGCATCTTTTGGAAAAGATTCCATTGTAGTTGTTAACTGAATGCAAGATAACAAATTCATGTTATGACTCTGTTTGCACAAGAGTTAATGTAATTGTAATAGCAGCATTCACATTTGATGTGTTAACAACTTTCATTTGTATTGCAGTATTAATTGTGGTGTTGTTATTCCACCCGCCTACATACGGAGTGAATACTACTTTGTCAGCTCCCGTTGTAATTGCTTCGGCAATTACCCCGCTACCTGGTGCAGGATCAACATTTATCGGTCTAGACAAATCTGCTGATTGTGACACTGCGCTGCTATATATTGTTACCCATGCAGCCGACGATGTTTGTATAGACAGCAAGTTGTACGAATGAAACCCATTTACTGACACCAAGCTGCTTGCATTAGGAGCCAATGTAGCAGTTGTTACAGATTGGGATGTTCTTGATGCCAACGTGCCGGCACTAGCTGTACCTGCAGGACCTGTTGGCCCTGTATTAGCAGCAGTTCCTGGTACGCCTGCAGGACCAGTAGGTCCTGGTTGTCCCGCTGGTCCGGTATACCCTGTTACCCCTGCATTACCTTGCGAACCTGCACTCCCAGTTGGTCCGGTTACAGAGCGTCCTGTTGGACCTGATGGTCCTTGAATTCCGGTAGGTCCGGTATAACCAACATTACCTTGCGATCCTACATGCCCTGTTGGACCTGTTGGCCCTGTTGTAATTGTAGTCATAATAGTTCTCCTTTCACTTACAATGCTGTAAATGCAAATGTTAGCTGTATTTTGGGTGCATCGTCACCTATACTGTAGTTACTACTACCCCAGCATTGCACTGAATTTCCGTAAGATGTAGCAAGTAAGCGAAACTGGGTTGCGTTATATACAATTGGATATACCTGGCCTCCTATATTGCCATTTGTCAATATTCCAGCAGCACCTGGGATTATATACGGTGCTAAGTTCCATGTGTTTGTTTGTATATTACCTGTGTATATGCTTTGCGATGCCAGTGTTGTGTCAAACTGCAAGCTGTTAGGCAGTGTTATAACATAGTCGCCATTCCCTGCAGCACCACTCCCTGCTGTTTGCATATATGTAACAATTATTTGCCATTGTTTTGTGCCAACTTGCCGGTAGCTTATGTTGTCAGCTGCTACTGTGCCTTTTGTTGGTGCAGTAACAGTGGCTGCAATTGTGATCGATCCTGCACTTGTCCACGCAGGTATTGCAGGTCCAGTTGGTCCAGTTGCCCCTGTAGGCGACCCTAACGGTCCGGTTGGACCAGGAGGCCCAGTAGGACCACCGAGTGGTCCGGTTGGACCAGTTACTCCTTGTAAACCTATCGGCCCTGTTACAGGAGCTCCTGTAAGAAACGTTGTAACATCAATTGTAGAGTTAGCTAATGGCGCAACTACAAATGATATTTGAGATCCTACAATAGTATAATTAACGTTTATCGTTTGTATCAAGCCGTCGACATTTACTAACGCATTGTTAGGACTCTGTGGTATTACACTTAACGTAAAATTAACAGTAACTCCGTTACCAGTAAACGAATCGACGACTAACGAAGTTAGTAATACTCCTGGTACACCCTGTGGTCCTGTTGGTCCAGATGGGCCTGTTGCTCCTGTGTAATTTAACAACCAACCTTGCTGGGCGGCCGACCAGGTCCATGATCTAGGACCTATACTATAAACTTCACCGTCATACGGGCTTGGAGGAAATGCTGACATGATCTTATATTTATGGTATCATATTGTTGGTACATACGTGATAAATACAGTTACTATATAACTAAGGAAACATCACATGAAAAAATACATCATTGCAGCATTAATACTGACAGTTGTATCAACACCATTGTTAGCTGCGCCGCAGGCTCCGGCCCAACCAATTGCTGCTTGTCAGGCACAAGCTCCATACGGATTTCCACAAAGCGCACATCCGGGAATACCGCTATGCCATCATGCATATGCTACATTTGTAGATCCTGTTGCAAAGATTCCGGAATGGGTTGTATACACACTCACATCGACACACGCATTAGGATGTTTACCACGTACAAATGCGTTTGCTGCTGATCAAAGTTTTGCTGGTAGTGCAACTCCGCAAGATTATGCCGGTACTGGGTTTGACAAAGGACATATTGCTCCTGATGGCGACATGAGTTTTGATAATCAAGCTGAAAATGAAAGCTTTTTAATGACCAACATGAGTCCTCAAGCTCCTGCATTTAATCGTGGTATATGGAAGTTGCTGGAAACATCTGTTCGTGGATGGGCAGTACAAACTGGTCATACGTTTACTGTGTATGCTGGGGACATATATGGCGCCGGAGACAAGACAATAGGCAACGGTGTAGTAGTTCCGCACGCTATGTTTAAAATAGTCATAGACGACACTACTAAACAAGTTGCAGGCTGGGTATTTCCACACGTTGCCCCTTACCCAAATCTCGGAAACGACCTAACAAAGTTTCGTGTAGCAGTTGCTAATATTGAACAAGCCGCTGGTATTAAGTTTGGATTTCCTGCAGGTGCAAGTGAACTTGCAGCAGGTCAAGAATGGAAAGTAGATTTTGGAGCGTTAACTGCGGCAAAAAGACAAAAATGTGGAGCTAATGCAGCGGTAGACTAATATTATTACAATGCCAGCAAGTGCAATACACTTGTTGGCATTTTTTTTTTTGACATTGTGCGTAAACAAGGAACTATATCAATGACAACATATTCTTTCTATCCGCCAGATATTGGAACTGTTACAACTCTCGATTCGGTTGATAGTTCATCACAACATATAACAATCAGTTTAAATGCAAACATTGTTGACGATTTGAGATGGATTAACTATTATAGAGCTAAGATTGATCGCGAAAATACGATGCGCGAAACTAACCCGGCGTTAAAAAATACATGGGATTCTTATCAAACAATGTTAGCAATAGTTATGGATGACGTGTGATAAAAACTTTATGCGCAATGCGTGGAAAGCGACTTGGGGATTGTGATTTTAAATCGCAAGAGATAAAAATAATGAAAAAAAATGACAATGAAGTGTCAATTAGCACAAGCCTGAGGGCGGCGATAAATGTTGGCTTTGCAAATACCTTTAGTATGTTTTGCCGCCCTATTCATGCGGCAAAAACGATCATCGGTTTAGAGAAAGACAAAAGCATTATGGTGATGATAAGAGATGAAGAACGTCGTATAATGAAAAATAAAATTAAAATTTGACGTTATTTCAAAATAAAATTTTCGTACCTTGGAATTTCCCACACTCAAGTTGAACGGCGAAAAAAACTTTATGATATAAATAACTGCATGTTCGGAAAGATTGCAATTATACAGTTTTTTCTCATGCTTGCTATGGCAGGCGCCGGCGTCGCATATTTTCACTACACGGAAGGCGTTATAAACGGATTGCACGAAGACAATGCTAAACTTCAAGTAGCTGTGTCAACACAACAAGCAACTATAGAAGCACAACAAAAAGCAGCCAAAGCACAAGCAGAACAGACAGTAGTTTTGCAACAAACCATTGATGATGCAGAAGCACAACGTAGAGAGCTTGCAGACAAGCTGCGCAACAAAGATATAGCTGCTATGGCACGAGCAAACAGTGTTGAGTTAGAACAACGTATAAATCGCGCTACAGCGCAAGCATTTAGTGAAATAACAAAATTAACAACTCCGCAAGATAGACCAACACCTGCTGTTGCTACAAACACAAACACAAACACAAACACAACCGCAGCATCTGCACCATCTAACCCGGCTGTAACAACACCAATCCCAACAACTAGTAACACACTTAAGCCGTCTAATTATCAGCCGCCTCCTAAGCCACCTGCTTCTAGTAAAGGTGTAACTCCGTGATTAAGAATATCGTATGCTTGTTTGCTGTGTGTGCACTACTAGCTGGATGCGGCAGTGGAACAAGTACCATCAATGTTATGGCTAAACCAATTGATATTGATATTGCACGCACTGCTGACCCTCGTGCAGTTGAGATGCATACTATAACTTTCAAAGTTATAAACAAAGACAACATAGATAGCTTTATACAAACATTGTCAAAAGCTCAAGGAAACTTCGAATCCGGTTTTTATAGCAATTACAACAAAGGATTACGAAAATTTAAGCTTGAATTTAGCCGACCTACGCAGATACATTGAAGATCAACGAGCTGTTATTATCTATTACCGTAACCTAACAACACACAACAACAGTGTTACATCTACTAATACAGCAAATTAACAGAGCATAATTATTCTGCAATCAGCTGTTAGTGACTCAGCTCAAGCGGTATTAACATCTTACGATTCACACACGAGCCGCACGTTTTATTTGATGCAAGACATTGATTTGTTGATTCAATATCCAAGGTCTCTACCAACACCGGGTCATGCGCGTTGCGCAAATGACCAATGCGGTAAATACCTTGGCATATAATTATTTACTGGAGAACACAGCATGTCTCAAACTATTAGCAATCTGCCCGATGACGACGAACCTTTACCACGCCGTCGGCCTGCCATTGATGAGGTGCATGCGTCCCATGCTGCTGCTGGAGAATATCTGGCACCGTTGGGACCTCCGCTAACATCAACATCGTCGACACTAGGTAACGGGTTGCCACTACCCCCTGCAACTGGAATACAACAGTCAACAATGGGTAGCAGTGTTCCGGCTGCATCTGGGTCTGTACAAATGCCTCAGCCAATGGCAGGCGTTGGAATTCCACAACCAATGACCGGCATGGGTGCACCAATGACGCCAATGACCGGCATGGGTGCACCAATGACGCCAATG
>TBL_comb47_HYPODRAFT_10001159_pt1 | contig 34544 bp, 30 predicted proteins | sample TroBogypolimnion_40_FD_10682 | JGI IMG/M metagenome (IMG submission 10682)
AGAACTCTGAATCGATATAAACAGGCAGTGTCACAAGGTAAGCCCGAAAGCCTAGTACACCTCCAAAAGTTGGGCAGGCCTTTTAAATAGGTTTACTTTTTAAGTCGCACGCCTGGTCCATCATCGGGTGTGCCAATGAATTCGATACCAAGAGCATCAAAGGTTTTGATGAGCTTTTTAAGCGTTTCCACATTACTAGCTGGTATTTGGTCATTAGCTGATTCCAACCGAACTAATGTGGAAAAAGCGATATTTGATTTTTCAGCCAACACCCTAACCGTCAATCCAGTCATGGCGCGTGCAGCCTTAATCTGACTACTTGTAATCAAATCACTAATACCCTATAATGAATTCATTGATCCTATTTATAAAATCAATGATTTTACTTTGGAGATAAAAAAATGCTTAATAATCAAGATTTTGCACAATCTGAGCCCAAAAGTCCAGCTAAAAGTAGCCTCAAGCTAGTTAGTAGCAGCGGTAGCCAAAGCTTAGAGGACGCTTGTCAACCATCAGAGTTAAATCGGGCCCTCAAACTTCTTCAAGAAACTGTCGTAAAAATTGATGGTGCATATGCGCCTTCCACTATTCGCGCTTACCGAACCGACTTTAGCGATTTCATCCACTTCTGCCATGACAGAAATGCCAATGCATTGCCAGCGCAGCCTCATTTAGTTGTTCAATATATTGCAGAGCTCACTAATAGTGGCAGATCTTCTGCAAGTATTCGAAGAGCATTGTGTGGACTATCGGCCATTCATAGACTGAACCGATTTGCAGATCCCAGCAAAGACCCCGATGTCAATCTTGAGATGCGCAGAATGCATCGCAAGCTAGGCCGCTCATCCAAACAAGCAGGCGGCATTAATGCCGATACCTTAGAAAAGTTGCTATTGGCTACCGAGGATTCTATTAGGGGAATACGAGATCGGGCTTTATTGCTCGTAGCCTATGACACGCTATGTAGACGCAGTGAACTAGTATCTCTACGAGTCAAGGACGTCAAAATTAATATGAAGAATGACGTAGAGACATCATCAATTCTTCTAAGGAGAAGTAAGACAGATCAAGACTCCACGGGGAAATGGCTACACCTAAGCAAAAGAACTCACCTTGCATTGTTGGAGTGGATGAAAAAACTTCCTGAAGGCCAGGGATACCTAATGGTCGGCATTGATCGCGGAGGAAGAATTTCACCCAACTGCCTGGGTTCTGGGCAGGTCAATCGTATCTACAAGCGGATTGCCAGAAATGCTGGACTAGATGAACTGGTTGTCGAAGGTATCAGCGGCCACTCAATGAGAGTAGGGGCAGCTCAGGATTTACTCAATTCGGGAGCAAGTATGCCAATCATCATGCAGCGCGGAAGATGGTCAAAAACTGATACGGTTATGAGATATCTAGAGCACAGCGGTTGCGCTAGCTAGGATTAAACAATCTACAGTTGCAACCTAAACCCCACGGTGGGTTTACCCATAAATTGCAAGTTGGCCCTCATAAACTGCAATTCGGTCCACCATAAAGTGCAAGTAGTGCGAATTTAAATCGAAGCGCTTAAAAATCAGAGAGAGACTGAATTCCGCTGATAACCAGTGGTTTATTTTTAAGCAGATAAATCAACTATTAGTTGATTTATCTGCACAAATTTAAACTCAGAGGAAAATTTAGGCGTGAGAAGTGAAAGAAAATCTTCTTGGAGATATAAACCCAGAAGAAAAATGTTGCCGAAAAAATAGGCGCGGGACAAGAGCTTGAAAGTTATGAGTAAACCTACAGAAAAGCTGGATTAGATGAATCTGAAATTAAGAGCATCAGTGGACACTCAATACGAGTGGGAGCAGCTCAGGATTTATTAAATTCTGGGGCTAGTATGCCAATTATTATGCAGCGTGGAAGATGGTCAAAAACTGATACGGTAATGAGATACGTAGAGCATGTCAAATTTGGAACTTAATATTTTGACTTAAATGGTTTTAGTCCATTAGGAATGAAGATCTTAAAAGCATTAACACTGAGAAGTATGCCGATCCCATCCGCCAACCAGTCAGCCCACTCTCCAGAACGCCACCCTGTTAGCGATTGGATAATTTCAATCAGGCCACCATACATCAATAAACCCGGAGACACCCTGGTAATAGATTTTGGATAGCCCAATATACCAAGGCCACTTAGACAAAAGAAAGCGAGGACATGCTGCGCTTTATCCCACCAATCAAATAATCCAGACGGCAAATAAACAGTGGGAATGACACATAAAAAGCCAAATATAAAACAGGAGAGCCAGAAAGCAATCCTAATGAAAGAAATGGCCATCCCCATGAGAGCAGATGTGCTCTATACACTCGGACGATTAATGACCACCACCCTTCACAATAACCAAAATACCTTTCCAAATGATCCATAGATCAAGTCGAAGTAGGCCGAAAGAAGAACGCTTGAGATACTGGTCGACATACTCATATTCATAGACGGGATTGCCCATCTCTGATGTGCCTTTATTGATATGGCCCAAACCTAAAAGGCCGCCACGCAACAAGAAACGGGTCACATTTCCTTGCGCACGATCGCGCTCATAATGCAATACCGACAAAGGTCGAGGACCCACTATGCTCATATCACCCTTGAGCACACTCCAAAACTGAGGTAACTCATCTAGGTAGAATTTTTTAACAAATTGACCAACATAAGTACGACTGTCTGGAGTCCACTCAGCTGAGTAAGCAATCCAGTCATGACGCTTAGCGCCCTCAGGTTCAATGTATTTGGTCTTGATCAAGCGAATCTTGTATTTCGGAATAACCTTACCAGCACTCACTCCGTTGTAGTAAAAAAACATAGGCCCAGCATTTTCTGGAATTAGCAAACCTTCAATCAAAAAAGCCAGCTTCAGTAATAGCAAAATCGGAGCAGAAATAAGCAAAAAGATTAGCGCTACAACCTTATCAAACAAAACTTTGAAAAAGCGTGGCGGCAAAGTCTCCTTCAATTCAAAAATATGAGGATATTTTTTTAAAATTTCTTTTGTGGGTGGCGTATAAGGGAAAGCCTCTGATGGTTCGTGCATGACTAAATGGTATGTTTTGTAACGTTTATATAGAAATAACTCTGGTTAACCCAACGATTTATAATCTAGGTCAATTGAAATAGCGTCAAATGCTGATCAACCACCGAGTCCCAAGTAAATTTTTCTCTAGCCCTAAGCGCACCTCTTATGCCCATCTCTCTTAGATATTTTGAATCACTCAATGATTTTTCCAAGTTTTTTGCGCAATCATCAATACTAGATTTTTTGAATAGCAAAGCACAGTCATCCACAACATACATATTTTCCTGAATATCACTACAGATAATTGGCACACCCAATGCCATGTTCTCCAAAATAACTGGTGATAATCCCTCAACATCTGATGGTTGAATATAGGCGTAAGAAAATTTCATGAGAGAGTGAACATCATCGCCATATATATAGCCTGGAAAAATAATGCGAGGATCCTTGGTCTCCCTTAGTTTTGCCTCGAATGGCGAAGGATTTGGGGAGCCTCCAACAAGTACTAATTTTTTAGATGTTAATATTTTTTCAAATGCTGGTATAAGATATTGCAATCCTTTGTCGGGAATAAAACGACCCACAAATAAAAAATACTCACCCGATTCTAATCCTAGCTCACTTAGGATCTTTGAGCTTAAATTAGAATCATTTACTTCACATCCAAAAGGTATAAATTCATACCTTTTATTAAAGCGATCTTCAAATAGTTTTTTTGCGAAAACATTGTCAAAAATGACGCAGTTCGGAATATGCGCAGTTAAGAAAGAGGATAAATATAAAAAGAGTTTCCCATACCAAGGCCATTTATCTCGCTTCCAATCAACCCCATCCTGACTAACAAATACCTTCTTACCAGCCAAACGAAGTGGGAGCGCCCAAATACTATTTCCACCATTTTGAATGTGCACTATATTGCCAGTATTAAAAAATATAATGTGTAAAGTAGCCAATAATCCATGAAATAAAGTATCAAAACCTTTTTTAGAAAGGGTTTTGATATTAATTAGCCTAATACCCTTATAGGAAGAAATCCTTTCAGAAAAATCATTCCTATATATTCGATTATAGGCCGTGACAGGAACGCCCCTCTCAACTAACCGAGTAAATAACTCCTCAGCAAATTTATCCGCCCCTGCTGACCCTGCTTTAGGGGGGATAGATCTAAATCCAAAAGCTGCAACTCTCATAGTTATTTAAAGATAGTTACTATAATATTCATTAATATATTCACCCAAACCAATCCGCCAATCCCTCATAAAGTTCAAACCTCTAAGATTTAGTTTTTGGTTAATTAATCTCTCAGAAGGTGGTCTATCTGCAAAATATATATCCTTAAAAAAATCAGAATTAACTTCATTAATCACGATTTCATTCTCTTTCCCTAGGATTTTTATCAATTCTTTTGCGACCTCCAATCTACTTGTCACGCCCCCACAAACCATGTTGTATAAACCCCAATACTCTGATTCAAGAAGAACCTTGACATTTGCAGCAAAGTCATGAGTGTAGGTTGGGGTGCCAAGCTTATCCGAAACGATATTAAGAACTTTTGCCCCCTCCTTAATCTGCCCCATAATTTTTTGGACAAACTTTTTGTCTTTTTTTGGTCCGCCACCCATCATCCAGCCAGCCCTACAAACCAGATGCCTGTTTGTATTTTGCAATACAAATTGTTCGCCGGCATATTTAGAACGAGCGTAGTGACCCAATGGATTTGGCAGATCCCAATCATCATAGGTATCTTTTTTTCCATCAAAAATTCCAGCGGTACTTATATACAAAAGTGGAATATTTAATTCATTAGAAATAAATACCGCATTTTCCACAGACATTGTATTTGTTGCATATGTTTCATTAATGTTATTCTCGCAGTATTCCAAATCAGTAAATGCTCCCAAATGGAATAGGTAGTCGGGCTTAAAATCTAAAACACTATTCCTGTAGGATTTAAAATCTCGAAAGTCAGTAAAGGAAAGCCAGGGCTCATTGACATCAATATCGGTACACTTGAGTTCGTACTCATTATTAAATTTTTTATAAAACGCTTCTCCTAGCATGCCGCCAGATCCTGCAATGTAAATTTTTTTCATGAAATTACTTTAATTTGAGTTAAAAATTTGATTATAGATTCTATAGTAACCATCCCAACGAAAATCTTCTGCACGCTTAAGGCCGTTAGATCTTAGGCGGTTTGATAACTCACGATTCTCATTTAGAAAGAGCATTGCTTTTCCCAATGCTGCGGCATCACCAGCCGGCACAATGATACCTGAGCCAGCAGTGACAAGCTCAGCCAGCGATCCAGCATCAGTAGAGATTACTGGCACACCCCGTTCCATTGCCTCCAAAACAGGAAAGCCAAATCCTTCAAAACGAGAGGATATAACTACAAAATCACTAATGCTGTAGAGCGAATCAACACACTCATCACTGACCCTGCCAAGCCAATAAATTGATTCTTGCAATCCAAATTCATTAATCTTATCAATTAACAAACCATGAGCAATACCCTTAGATCCAACCAATACTAGTGGCGGAGGGTTTATGGAGTTATTTTTTAAAAAATAATAACTTTCAATAAGAACATCCAGACCCTTACCAATAAAATCAGTTCTGCCGGGTGTAAAAATAATCCTATCTAAAGTTATCCCAGTTTCCTTTTGAATCAATTCTCTTGCATTAAATGGTGCAGTAGTTTTTCGTCTAGCAGAAACTCCAGGATATGCTAATAATGAAGTTTTAGAGTAATAATTAAACAAATCATTTTGTGTAAATTTTGATATTGAAACAAATATATCACCCCTTCTTATGGAGAGAGGAATACAAATATATTTACGATAAAAACTTCTAATAAAGTCATATTTACCATTGATATGTAATTCACCAAAATCTAAAAATTGAATTATATTTTTAGAACTCCAGCTACCCGGAAAAGAATTTGTCCCGCTTGGAATAAAAAAATATTGAAATCCAAAACTATTTATATATTTTTTTGCTAAAAAAAATAACCAAAAAAATTTTCCATATTGAGAATCAAGCAATCTTATATAAATCTTATTATAATTATCAGATTCTGGAAGAGTTATGAATGCTTCCTTATTGCAAAAAATCGTGAAATTTATATCTGGAAAATTACAAGGCAACTCACGGTAGATATTCTCAGATAGTAATTCAGCACCCCCCCTTTTGCCATACAAAGTGTAAATTGATCCAATTGAAATCATAACTATACCTTTGCCGAATAACCAGCTCTTATGGAATGGCCGGCCAACCACCAATAAAGAGCGCCAACTTGAAAGCTAATCCAAACTTCAGTTGTTATGGATGCGATCAAATAAATAAATGTTGCCAAAACAATGGAGCGACTTAGTATATTATATTCTGAACTAATGAAGGATTTATACGGACTTATATTAATTTTGATTATATAAAGGCATATTAGTATAAAAAAAATCAGCCCTTGAAACCCTCGCTCCATAGCAATTGTAAGAAATAAACTTTCGCCAATAGATTGATTTTCAGTCGAGTACAAACCGCCACCACCATTTATAAAGTGTCCAATCGGTCCGGCTTGCCCAAGACCAATGCCAAATGGAAAATTAAGAAGATTTTGAGCAACATCAGTGTATGCATATAGATGAGCATTAAAAGAAGGATCCTCAAAGCTTATAATACTGTAGATAATTTTATATAAGGGTGTAAGGATAATTATTAATGCTAAAATTAAAATGAATGAAATCAAAAGAAGGAAATTTTTCCTGAACCATAATATAACTGATAGTGTTAAACCCAAAATTACAGCTCTAGTACCAGTTAGAATCAGTGATAGCATTGTTAAAAATAAATATAATTTATTTTTTTTACTTACCATTCCTATGGAAATAGGTACCACTAAATAATATCCAAGTTGCAGTGGACTTAAATATACTGACATCATTCTTTTAATTAGAAATCCGCCGTACTCAACTATATACGTTAGATCAGCATTTATATAAGCATCAGGATTCTCCCCCTTTAGTATATTATAATCCACCAATCCATCAATTAAATAATTTCTATCAACATATAATAATTCAATAAATCCAAATAAACAGATTATAATTGTAGTAAAATAAATATATTTAAATGCATTTTTAATTTTTACTGAATTAATTTCTGCCTTGTACCCGACGTATAAAATCAAGATAGGCAATAAACTTGCCCTTAATCCATAAATTGTGGTCTTAATATTATTATCAATTCCATAAATAATATTTGGCAATATTAACGATGAAATAATGAGAAAAATATTTAATAAAATTAATAAATAGAATTTTTTATTTAATTTTTTAATTTTATCTTTAAATAATATCGCGTTTATTAACGCTACGGCTAGAGCCAATTCCTTCATAACTGACAACACCTGAAAAACATGTTCATCAATGATGTTTAAGATTGCTAATTTTGAAAGAACAATTGTTTGTATTGGTAGGATAAATATCAAAAAATATAAAAAATTATATTGATCTTTAAATAGCCAAAAAAATAATACTATTATTGGTAAAATCAATAGAAATGTAATAAAAAAATTCATATTAATTAATATGAGAAATCTTCAAAACTACATTTTTAATAGATTCTAGAAATTTTTCTTTTGAAAGCTCTTTCTCAAATTTTTCTTTAGTAAATTTGGCAGCTGCATTTCTTAACCCAGGATCTTTCATGCTATTGAAAGCCGCATGTAGAGCATTAGTATCACCAAAATCAACTAGGAATTTATTATCCACATAATCACTCAACCCAGATTGTAAAGTTGCCACTACAGGAAGATCATACTGTGAGGCCTCTATTGCAACTAAAGGCAAGCCTTCAAATCTAGAAGGTAATACCAATAAATCCGCGTAGGAATAGTTTTGGGAAGCATCCCCCCATGGAAATACCTTTACAACATCTGCGGATATTCTCTCCTGAAATCTTAATATCTCGCTCTCAAAATCACCTTTTCCCTGAAAAATAAACTCTACATTCTTATTCAATAAATAATATTTCTCTAAAGCCTCTAAATACCAATCAAGGCCTTTGTGATTTTTTTCAAATCTGCCTACAAATAAAATCTTAAGTTTATTTGTAGGTATATCATTTTTTTTACCTATTAATTCAACTCCGTTATTTGATTCAATTCTATTTGGTATTAAAATTACATCTCTAGGATTAACCCAGTTATCTGAAAGTAATTTTTTTTGATAGTCTGTAATTGTTATCCATAATTTGACTCTTTTCACGATTAATTTTGTAAAAAAATCACGGACTCTCCCGCATTTAAATCCCATAGACGAAGATTTATAGGCCATAGGGACATAACATACGCATTTCTTATTCAGCATAACTGCCGTAAGAATATCTAACGGCGACATTTGCACCACTCCAGGTGCAAAAATAATTATTTCTTCACTGTCTAATTTTGAGAGTAAATTCCACAATATTATATTATTTTTAATATCATATAATAATCTTTTAAACCCCCTTGCTGGTTTATTATTAAAGTTAATGATATAAAGTTTTAATTCTTTTAAATTACATTTTTCTTTAATATCTTTAATATCTGATGAATAAATTTTTATATCGCAAATATTTAATTTTTTTATTTCACCCATCCATTCAAGCAGCATGGACTCATGTCCACCATAAATTGGCGTAGTTAATATAATATTTAGTGGTTTAAACTTACTCAATCTAATTAATTTTTTTTAAAGATTTTTTGCAGACAAGAAAGAACCCAGCTGAGAATAAATTTGGCCATTTCTTCGCAAGATACCTACCTATCCATTCAATATTCAAGGCCTTCCAATATTTTTGCCTTGGAAGTGTAGCCATTTGCGGACTTAAATCATTATGCACTTCAAAACCTGAATGATTAAGAATTTCTTTAATGCTTTCATTTTGAAAGAAGCGAAGATGAGGGTATTCCCAGTGCTTACTATCTGGAAAATATTTTTGAGAATCTATACCGGATCCAAATAGAATTCTCAGACGTCCTCGCCAATCAAAATGGTTGGGAATGTTAACAACAAGAATTCCACCATCCTTTAGGAGCTTATGGGCTATCTGTAAACAAACATTGGGCTGAACCAAATGCTCCAATACATCCATGCACAATATACAGTCAGCCTTTTCTCCATCTAGTTCAAATTGCAGCTCTAGATTTTGCTGGATTGTCGGAATCCCTGAATTTATAGATTCCTCAACAGCAGAACGCATTCCTTCAATACCCAATACACGATTATCGATATTAAATAATTTTAAATTGGTTCCGATACCACTTCCAAGCTCAATTACAAATTTACTTTTGATGCCAAAAGAAGACTTAATCCAACTTAAATTTTCTAATATCTTCCATCTACCCTGAATTTCATTATTTAACCATTCTGTGCTATAATTAATCTCACTATCCACGGCTACCTTTATATTTTATAATCAAATATTTATTAATAATTTTCTCTTTAAAAATATATATGTAATCAGAGAATTTTTGCGAAGTTTCTCTATTAGGCAATCTCGAATTCCAATAGCCCAATATAAAATTGCAATACTTATTCCAAATATAAGTCCTATTTCTGTGAAAAATTTTAAGGGAAGCCTCTGAAAACGTTGGATCTTTTCTGCTGCCACCCCAGTCTTCCTCGGTAATAAATCTTAATGGGAATATTCCATTTGTATACCCCTTTTGAATTAGTCTTATGCATAACTCGTGATCATCATATCCGTATGGTGCCAGATCTTCATTCAAAATGCCAACCTCGTGTAATGCATCGTAAGAAATAAAATTTGGGCCCTTTATAGCAACCATTCTCTCCATAAAATGCGAATTTTTAACTTTCGGAACTCCGGTTATAAAATCATTCTCTCTAATTAGCATATCGCATTCTTGGATCTGATTATTAAAGAATTTTGTTTTAAATTTATAAAATATGGATGACTTTTTAATATTTAAAGCCATACGCATAGAAACTAAACCAATTTTCTTCTTAGATGATGCGTAGAGATCCTCAATTAAAGATTCAAGTTTTGGCTCCTTCAATATAACGTCATCCTGAAGAATTATTACAACACCCTCTGTGACACTAGATAAACCAGTATTAATTGTTTTAAGCTCATGCACATCATTGGCAATTAATTTAATCACATTCAAACCACTTGATTTAGAAAATTCATCGACAATTTTTTCTGAATCATCGGTGCATCCGTCCAACACTGGAATTATTTTTGCATCTCTTGAGCAATTTTCATTAATCGCGTCAAGAACTTTTTTTAACATAAAATCTTTATTATGTATTGTGATAATATAATTGAATTTCATATTAATTTTTCATTATTTTATTATAAAGACTAAGGGCGCTTTCAATGCATTTATCCATATTATAGTATTCCCACTCACCAAAACGTCCTAGGGTATACACCCCAATAGAATCCAAATATCCAATTATTTTTGATCTAGAAGATTTATAATTTTTATCAAAAACAACGTAAGCATGCTCTGATGTGTTTGATTTTATCGGCTCTATTAAATGATCAAATTTTTCACCAGCCAACTTTAATTCTTCATATGAAAATTCGCCAAGAGCTTCTGTGATTGTATAGTCGCAATTTGGATTCATAAAATTTCCAATATGAATATGCCTATGAAATATTGTATCCGCCTCTGGGAAATAAGTCCAAGTTTGTTTTAATGGCTTAGATTTCCACAACATATTAGATATTTTATTGTATTTTAACTTCTTTGCCTCTTGCATTATTTCTTCCGTGCATTTTAAAACCTTGCAAATATTATCCAAAGGCATAGTGCTAATAATCAAGTCAAATTCATCTGAATTATTTATTACAAACCCATTTAATTTTTTTTCTATTGATCTAACTTCATAATTTAACTCAATATTTAAATTTTGACTAAGAGATTCTATGAATTTTGTCTGCGTATTAATTTTTGGATAGTAGAAAGTTGAGTGCACCATATCATCTTTCTGGCTTCCAATTAGCCCATTAAAAAATTCGAATTGATTGGGCAATGGTAACTTACCTAAAACCCAGTCAGGACTCATTTCACTAGGATCAATACCCCATATTTTTCGATTATATGGAATTAGATATTCTTCTGCTAATGTTTTCCCGAATTTCACCCTAAACCATTCTGCAAGATTATCAGCAGGCGCCGATGGGTCAGCGGCAAAGAAGTCCTTTGTAATATTATAAGCAAGTATTGGTTCAAATTTCGCAATTTGCTGCACAGAATATTCAATTGGATAATCTATCATATTGCCTCTAAAGGCGATTTTGGCTATCCTTTCAACCTTATTCCACTGTGACTCAGGCATTAGCTTGAAGACAAAATCCAATACGCTCTTATTTTTTGTATTAAAGCAATGTCCGCCAATTTTATGATAAGGAATGCCATCAATATTATCTACAAATGCAATTCCACCTTTATAGTTATTTTTTTCAAGCAAAACCACATCATGATTATCTTTTAAAAGCTGGCCAATAGACAAACCGGATATTCCAGCACCAATTATTCCAATTTTCATGAATTACCTTTTTATTAGGTATTATTATATATATTATCTTATATAATAATAAATTGCATAATATCTACTAAACTTAGTTACCATCTAAGAAAATACTAACTTATTGAAGTAATATCTTTGAAGCGTCGCCGTTGTTATTTCAGAAACAATTCTTGAAATAATTGCACCAATCATTGTATATTTTGGGACAAGTAATAATACCAAAACAATGCTCATCATTGCACCAGCGATTGTCGCCGTTAATCCTTTTTTTTGATGTCCCGAAGAAATAAGTCCATTGCCGTATATGCTATTTAAAAATGAAATGGCACCAGCCATCATCATCCAAGGCAATATCTCCCCCGTTAAATTATAAGAATCTCCAAAAACAATTGGCATTATTATTGGCGCCAAAGAAGCAATTGGAAAACAAGTAATTACTGCCGCTATAATCATTATCTTAAAAAATCTCAAAAATATTTTTTTAAATTCTTCACGACTCGAAATCGAGGCACTAAGTTTGCCAAAATAATACTGGCTTATACCACTTGATATTGTAATTGAAAAATAAAAAAATATATTTGCAACTCCATATATTGCAATATCCCTTTTTTCAACATAAAAACCAAGATATATGATATCAAATGTACTATATATTAATCCAATCAACGATATTATAGCTATCGGACTTGACTCTATTAAATATTTTCTCACATATAATAATTTTATTTTTTTAAAGTAAGTAAAATTATATTTTATTTTTTTAAAATACATTAAATAAGCAATAATTATTAATATTGCTAGTAATGAAAATATTAATCTTATTTCAGGAATTTTATTATAGTTTTCAGTATTTTTTACATATGTTACTAATCCCAATAAAATAGACAATTGAACTATGAATCTTGCTAGCCCTACAGTCTTCATATCGCCAAGGCCAATCAAGTACCACTCAATATTTATTAGTTGAGTTAGAGCATAAAAGAATGTCCAATAATAAATATTTTTGTCTATGCTTGAAATATTAATAAATTCTAGTATAAAAATAAAGATAAATATGCATATTAATGTAATTATTATTTTTAAAAAATTTATATTTTTTACTATTATTGGAATTCTATTTTTATTTTTTATATTTTTTGAAATTTCTCTTGTTCCAATTATTGATAAACCAAAATCTGATAACAGCATAATATAAGCCTGTATTGATAAAGCGTATAATATTATTCCATAATTATCGCTATTTATAGTTCTAGCTAAATAAATAGATGCTAAAAATTGCACAGCCTTGCTTAATAAGTCTCCAACCATAAAAATACCAAGATCTTTGTGATCCTTTAAAAAAAGTTGAATTTTTTTATAGTTATTTATAATTTTATTCATTGCAAATTATTTGTTATTTAGGTTTAATGCTAATTAAATACCGCCATTAATCTGATAAATATTAATTTTTTTAACAATTATTTGGTTAATATAAATATTTTTTAAGGGCGCTAAATTCAAAATTTCAACTCAATTTAGTCAACATTATCAGAAATGCTAGATCATTTCATAGATTTTTTTATTAGCATCTAATGGTAGTTGCTAAAATTAAAAGAATTAATTTATTTAATCTGAATGATAAACAGATATTTATAATACGCGGTCTGAGAGGATGTCTAATTGCAATTAGCTTATTTCCTTTCTATATTGCTGCCATAACCATCCTGATGAGCACATCTCATTAATCCCACGTTTAGCCTCCCAACCTAAAGTTTTCTTAGCTTTATCAACCTTTGAGTAGCAAAAGGAAATGTCGCCTGGCCGTCTTGCTGTAACTTGAAAAGGGATCGGACTGCCGCAAACCGCCTCAAATGCCTTGATGATCTGGTAAACGCTATAACCTTGTCCTGTCCCTAGATTAATAGCGTTCCAGCCGTTAGCTTTTGATAAAAAGTCGAGTGAGGCTAGGTGCCCCTCTGCCAAATCCATCACATGAATGTAATCACGCACACCAGTCCCATCAGGCGTTGGATAATCATCCCCATAAATACTTAACTTAGGCAATTTACCAATTGCTACTTGTGCAATGTATGGCATTAGATTGTTAGGTATTCCATTGGGATCCTCACCAATTAAGCCTGACTCGTGAGCTCCAACTGGGTTGAAGTAACGAAGACAAACTATTTTCCAGGATGGGTCGGAGATGCTTAAGTCATTCAGCATTTCTTCAACATGAAGCTTGGTGCGCCCATAAGGATTTGTTGCGCAAGTAGGATGATTTTCGTCTATTGGCAAATATTGTGGATCTCCATAAACTGTAGCGCTAGAACTAAATACCAGAGACTTTACATTGCTTAATTTCATGGCTTCTACAAGACTAATTGTGCCATGCACATTATTTGCATAATATTCGATTGGCCTTTCAACGGACTCTCCAACCGCTTTTAATCCCGCAAAATGAATTACCGCATCGATCTGATGTGCTTGCAGCGCTTCAACAAGCAAAGAGGTATTTCGCACATCACCTTCTACATAGCTCAAGTCTTGACTGAGAATCTGACTTAGGCGCTCAAGAACACATTTGTTGCTATTGCAAAAATTATCAAAAATAACAACGTTATGACCCGCCTCCGACAAAACAACTGCAGTATGACTACCAATAAAGCCCGCCCCACCCGTCAAAAGAATATTCACAGTACTTTAAGCTCCTGTATTTCAGCATAGGCTTTAGCCAGCCCATCCTCTAATGCAACCAAAGCTTTCCACCCCAACTTATTCAACCTTCCCGAGTCCATCCACTTACGTGGTGCTCCATCAGGCTTAGTGGGATCAAAAATAATGTTGCCTTGATAGCCCGTTGCTTTAGCTACAGCGTTTGCTAGCTGCGCAATAGTGACATCCGATCCATAACCCACATTGATGTGGCTTTGCATGGACTCGGTTTGACTGTCGTATGTTGCCTTGTCCAATTGCATGACAAAGACTGATGCAGCGGCCATATCGTCTACGTATAAGAACTCTCTTCTTGGAGCTCCCGTTCCCCAAATTACCACTTCAGGAGCATTAGCTACTTTGGCTTCGTGGAATCGCCTAATAAGGGCTGGGATGACATGGCTATTTTCTGGATGGTAGTTGTCACCAGGACCGTACAAATTGGTTGGCATCACTGAGCGATAGTCGATTCCATGGGATTGTCCATATTGGCGGTTATAGCTCTCACACATCTTGATACCAGCAATCTTAGCAATGGCATAAGGCTCATTGGTAGGCTCTAGCTTGCCTGTGAGTAGTGCATCTTCACTCATGGGCTGCGGGGCTAACTTGGGATAGATGCAGCTTGATCCTAAAAAGAGAAGCTTTTTCACGCCATGCACAAAGGCTTGATGAATGACATTGTTTTGCACCATCAAGTTCTCATAGATAAACTGGCCAGGGTAGGTATTGTTGGCATGGATGCCCCCTACTTTGGCGGCAGCCAAATAGACTTGATCTGGTTTTTCTGTTTTAAAGAAGTGTTCTACAGCTGCTTGATTGGTTAAATCGAGCTGCGCATGGGTTTTGCCAATGATGTTCGTAAAACCTTGAGCCTCTAGATTACGAACAATGGCTGAGCCCACCATCCCCCGATGGCCAGCTACATAAATCTTTTGATGGAGATCTTTACTCACGTCTTGGATGATTTTCTTGTGTTATGTGACTTCTTAATTCTCTTTACCCACTGCCACACTATGACCATGCTTGAGTAACAAGGCATGTTGCTTGGCTTTATCCAAGTCGTTCGCTACCATCTCGACGATCATTTGATCTAGGGTGATTTCTGGTACCCAACCGAGTTTTTCTTTGGCTTTGGTAGGATCACCTAAGAGAGTCTCTACTTCAGTAGGGCGGTAGTAGCGTGGATCGATTTGCACAATCACATCACCCACTTTGAGTGCCGGGGCTTTATCGCCTTCAATAGCAGCGACGATGGCCTTCTCGTTTTCAGCAGTTCCCTCAAATTTGAGAGTGATACCTAACTCTTTAGCGCTACGGGTGATAAATTCTCTGACGGTGAACTGCGCACCGGTGGCAATCACAAAGTCTTCGGGTTTATCTTGCTGGAGCATGAGCCATTGCATACGCACATAGTCTTTGGCATGGCCCCAGTCCCGCAGGGCATCAATGTTCCCCATGAAGAGGCACTTCTCTAGACCTTGAGCGATGTTGGCTAAACCGCGTGTCACCTTACGAGTAACAAAAGTTTCGCCGCGACGCTTAGACTCGTGGTTAAACAAAATGCCATTGCAGGCGTAGATACCATAAGCTTCACGATAGTTCACTGTGATCCAGTAGGCATACATCTTGGCTACGGCATATGGACTGCGTGGATAAAACGGTGTGGTTTCTTTTTGAGGGATTTCTTGTACCAAGCCATAGAGCTCAGAAGTGGAGGCTTGGTAAAAGCGGGTTTTCTTCTCTAGGCCCAAGATCCGAATGGCTTCTAACATGCGCAAGGGGCCAATGGCATCGACATCAGCGGTGTACTCAGGAGACTCAAAAGAGACAGCGACGTGAGACTGGGCACCTAAGTTATAGATCTCATCGGGCTGACACTCTTGAATGATGCGAACCAAGTTACTGGTATCGGTTAAATCACCATAGTGAAGAATGAGATCTGGATGATTAATATGGAGATCTTGATAGATATGATCAATCCGCTCGGTATTAAAAGAAGAGGCGCGGCGCTTAATGCCGTGAACGATATAGCCCTTTTCTAATAAGAACTCAGCAAGGTAAGAGCCATCTTGGCCGGTGATGCCGGTGATGAGGGCGATTTTTTCTTTTTTTTGCATAGTATTACTCATATTCCCATTAAATAGATTGATACATTTTCTCAACTACTTCTACACCCTGAGTTTCAGCTTTCCAACCCAATTTTTTAAATGCCTTGCTTGGGTCGCCAAAACTAATAATTGCATCTGCTGGACGAAACAGTTTTTTATCTTGAATAACATGATTCTCCCAATTAAGTCCGGCGCACCCAAAAGCAGTGCGTACAAAATTTTCTAGGGTTATAGCTATGCCGGTTGCTACAACATAATTTTCAGCTTCATCTTGTTGAAGCATGAGCCACATTGCTTCAACATACTCTGGAGCCCAACCCCAGTCCCGTGCAATATCCAATCTTCCCAATTTTAACTTTTCAGTGCTGCCAGTCGCAATCCGCTTGACAGCATGAATAATTTTTTGTGTCACAAAACGCTCTGGACGCAAGGGTGATTCATGGTTAAACAAAATGCCAGTGCATGCGAATAAGTTATAGGCATCGCGGTAATTGTTGACCAACCAATAAGCTGATGACTTCGCAACTGCGTAAGGACTCATTGGATAAAAAGAGGTCTTTTCATTGGCAGCTTGTCCATTCGTATCGCCAAAACATTCTCCTGATCCGGCATTATATAAGCGAATGTTTTTTTTCATCATACGGCAGCCCTCCAGTATATTGAGGGTTCCTAAAGTAATACTTTGGATAGTTTCGACTGGCTGCTCAAACGATAACCCAACAGAAGATTGTCCAGCTAGAAAATAAATTTCATCAGGATCGCTGAGGCACAAGGCGGACAAAACACTACGAAAATCTTCAGGTGCCATTGAAATACACTGCACCTGATCGCCAATGCCTAATTTCTTGAGGTTACTAAAAGAGCTACCTTGTGCATCGCGCGAAGTGCCAAACACTGAATAGCCTTTATTCAACAAAAATTGAGCAAGATAAGCACCATCTTGACCGCTGATTCCGCAAATAAGTGCTGTACGTTTAGTCATGGTGACTGTTAACTACGCCCATACGTATCTTCAAACCGCACAATATCGTCTTCACCCAAGTAACTACCCGATTGCACTTCAATAATCTCTAGCGGTGTTTTACCTGGGTTAGCTAAGCGATGAGTTTGACCTTGGGGGATATAGGTACTCTGGTTCTCGGTTAGCAGGATCACTTGATCGCCATTGGTAATTTCAGCAGTTCCTTTGACCACAATCCAATGTTCTGCTCTGTGGTGATGCATTTGGAGTGAGAGGCTTGCACCAGGTTTAACTTGGATGCGTTTTACTTTGAAGCGCTCACCTTCATCTACGCTGTCATACCAACCCCAAGGTCTTGATACCTTTCGATGAAGGCTCTTCTCTTCGCGTTTTTGAGACTCTAATTGGTTGACGATGTGTTTGACATCTTGACTGTTTTTACGATCAGCTACTAAAACGGCATCAGCCGTCTCAACAATAATGAGGTTTTCTACGCCTACTGCGCTCACTAAACGGGTGCTGGCATGAACTAATGAGTTCTTAGAATTAGTGATGAGGGTATCGCCACTGGTGACATTACCTTGTTCATCTTGTTTGCCCACTTGCCATACGGCATCCCAAGCACCCAAATCATTCCAACCGGCATCAAGCTCAACCATCTTGATGGGATACTTTGATCCTGGGCATTTTTCGATCACAGCGTAGTCAATCGACTCACTCGGAATCGTATTGAAGATGGCTTTATCAGGTCGCACAAAAGTGGCTTGATCTGATTGGTCTGTGGTTCTGGCAACCCAAGCGGTTTCGGTTGTGCCAAAAATATCAGGGCGAAACTCTTTTAGGGCGGAGAGCCAAACACTGGCTTTAAGGACAAACATCCCGCCATTCCAAAAGTAACCACCCTCATCCAAGTATTGCTTGGCAGTCGCCTCATTGGGCTTTTCGACAAAGCGCTCCACGGTATAAGCGTGATTTGTCGCATCCCCTTTTACTTTGATGTAGCCATAGCCTGTTTGTGGGGAGGTAGGAGTGATGCCTAAAATGGCAATGGCACCGTCTTTAGCTACTGCAATGGCGCTTTGCAAGGCTTTAGAAAAAGCAGCAGGATTGGTAACGGTTTGGTCTGCTGGCGTGACGACCAAAATGGGATCTTCTTCGTTTTCACCAACCCCCTGTGCATAGAGCGCCGCCAAAGTAAGTGCAGGAGCCGTATTTTTACCAGTGGGTTCTAACAATAGAGTTGCTTGAACTTGTTTTAATTCACGTAATTGATCTAATGCTAAGAAGCGATGCTCTTCATTGGTAACTATGAGTGTTTTGCCAAGTTTGATGTCCGTACTTGCAACCGAATGAATACGGCTAATCGCCTGTTGAAAAAGACTTTGATTTGAACCATCACCCGAGAGGACCAAAAACTGCTTTGGAAAGCCACTTCTGGATAATGGCCAAAGACGAGTACCAGAACCTCCGCAGAGGATGACGGGTAAGACTTGACATAAATTCACAAAGACCCACCATTGAATAACAAAGAATTACCAACTTTCAAACCAAACATTAATGACGAAAATAATTTAGAACTAAAACGAATTAAATCAACCCTGAATCTTGATAGCGAATGACTGGTATTCGAGCTATACCCCTCCCTTGAGTCAAAATTAATCCCACATACGAACGTAATCAGAAAAACTAAGGCATCAAAATACACTCTCTGGGATAGCTCTGTAGTAGAAAATGCCAGGACAACAACAAAAGTAGCCCAGCCGCCTATAAGATTCCAGGGTGGGAGTGTTTTACATGAATCAACCCAAGTTAATACAAATGCAAGCATAATTAAGGAGACTCCGGGAATGCCAATTCCTAAAGTCAAATCTATCCAGCCGCTATGACTTTGACTTAAGTCCGAATCGGGCCACTTTATTTTTGCTAAATGCCCAAAGGAGCTCTCAATCAAACCATACCCTAATGGTTTTTCTGGAATCATTTGAATAGCAGCCATGCCCCAGGCCATTCTGGCATAGTTACTACCAGATAGAGAGTTTCCATTTTCATCTTTGGGATATTCCCCAGCATTAATGGTGCCCTTCCAAAAATTATTACGATTCTCTATGCTGATTTTTGCATCCCTGGCAAAGTATTTCCAATCAGAGTGATGGGATTGATAAATAAAAACAGCAAATAATCCGCCCAACAAAGTCACCAAAATTAATACATTTTTCAAGGTGAGTATCTTGGTTAAACTCATAATCAGAGCCATAACAGCATATGCGATCAAAAACGATGCGTAAAGTAAGCCATTTCTATCGCCTTGTTGAATAAAATTGCCTAAAGCACCGAAAATAACAAGTATGTAAATCCATATCTGAACCTGCAACGTCTCTTTATTTTTGACTATTTGCACTATTCTGCCTAGCGCAATTGCCAAGGCTGGCAAACAGAAAAAGACATAGGCAGATTTATGAACATAAAACTTTGCGGATTCCCTGTAAAGTTGCAAATAATTTGGAATGTTCAAGTCCTGATTGACCATCAGATACATGGCAAAAAATTTAATGAAGTAAATTAGAAGCGGCAGACAAAAGCCAAAATAAATAATCCACCAATATACATTTGATTTCTTGGAATACATTTGGCTTGATAATGAGATACCTAGACCCAGCGCAAAAATAAAACCAATTGCAGTTCGCTTCCAGATACTTTGAAATTCATTTAACTGCAGCGCATAATCTTGGCTTAAAAATAGCAGATGAAATCCCGCCCAAATAAATAAACCAATAATTAGCCATATCGGAATAGCCTTAGAGCTAAAAAATAGACGGCGATTCCTATAAATTGCTGGGAGACTTAATAAGGCACCTAAAATCAGACATATGTGGCGCACTAAGATTGTTTCGGGAAGCACCCATACCCCAAATAAAACAACGAAAAGGGTGCACTGAATAACTGTTATCCACGATAGATTGCTTTGTGAACTAATTTTTACTGCCTGCATAAATTAAAGGAATAAAGCCATCAGTGACTAACGCCCGCTAATGCCCGATCTAGCGCAGAAGCTTGCCATGGATTGCGAACTAGCTGGATTGCTCGATTCACTTGGCAACCCCGCTTTTGACCGTTTGCCACACTCTTTGGCCTAGCAGCACTAGGAGCATCAAGAAAAACGCGGCAAATAGTCCGCCTGCGGTTGCCTTGATCAAGCCTTGTTTTTTCGCCACTGGGGCCGTATTGGCTTCTAAGCCTTTGGTAAAGCGAGTACTAATTTGTAATAACTGCGCATGCAAGTTATCTAAGATCTCTTGGGCATTGGCATCGTCTTTAGATAAACCCTTGCGCAATTGATCTTCGAGATCGAGCAGTTGATTGGCTAGCGCTAAACCATCGGGGGTTTTTGCTAGCAGTGGATTGGCAGCTTGCACAAATTGCTTGATGATGGCCAGTTGCTTTAAGCGGTCTGAGAGGCGCTTGAGGTTTTCTTTGGAGGCATTAATATCATTATTGACTGCCACAATTTGAGTCTGCAGAGGCAGGTATTTTGCACCAGAGTCCTTGGGATCGACCACTTGACCAGTCACATTAGCGCCTGCTGGAAAGCGCTTATGCAATTCTTCTAACTGTTTGGCCCGCTCTACTTGGTAGCCCATCTCAATTTGAGTGGTGGTGATTTTCTTTTGAATATCGGCCACAGTTGAAATGGTTTCACCCTCATAGCCGTTAAGTAAATTTTGTAATTGCAGGTAAGCTCCGCCTGTGCGGATAAAAAGCGAGGCTGCGCGCACATTATCGATCGCCGATGCCTTTGATTTGCCTTGGGCGCTTACGGTAAGGTTCAAAATGGTAGTAGAGGCTGCATCCAAATCTTTACTGATACCCGCCAAATCCTTGGTATCGGCCTTAGAGATGGCATAACTGGGAATGACATTTTTTTGCCACCACTGGTCATTTTCAAGGGAGCGGTAGAGATTTTCCTGACCCTGCGGCACCTTGCCATCATCGAGCACTTGCGCTGCTAGATTAGGCAGACTTTTTTGCAGGGTTTTCCAGGAAACAATGTCCAAGGCATAGGTGTTGGTATTGTTGGTATTGTTGGTATTGTTGGTATTGTTGGTATTGTTGGTATTGTTGGTATTGTTGGTATTGTTTAGTAAAACATACTGAGCTTCGTAATTTCCCATGGCAAACCAGCTCGCCATACCGATGGCTGCGCCCAAGGCGGCAGCAATTGCGAGTTTTTTCCAAGTGCTTTGCAGGAAATCAACGATATCGAGGAGGGAGATTTCTTCAGATTCGATGCTATCTGGATTCATTTAGTGGGCGCTGTTGGTTATCGATAGGGACTGATTAATGCATACCGTTAATTCGCACTTGATTATAGTATCTATTAAAATTTTCGTTATTAAATTTGGGAATTAATGCCCCCGCAAATAGGGCCAGAGCGAAAAAAATTGCTTCCAAGTAGTCCGGCTCGCCTAATTCGGCTGGCCAAAGTAATACCCATAATCCAATCAGCATCCAAATCACTACCAGTTGAATGCTCTTGCGGGATTCTTTTGTCGAAATCAAGGACTTATTCAGCAGGGTGCCGAACACTCCCCACAGCAGGAGCAATCCAGGAATACCCAATCCCAGTGCAATATCAAGCCAGCCACAATGTGTCTTAAAGACTGATGACCCCGGATACTGATTAGCCATAAAAAAATGAAACGCCCCCAGGGCGTAACCTGTGCCTAGAGGGTTCTGAAAAAGATCTTTGATACCCTCGATCAACCAAGATACCCTCTCATAAGTACTAACATTGACCGGCTGCCCATTGGCATTGATCGGGTCAGGAATTCCCTGCACTTGGGTGAATCTTTGCCAGGTCCGATTGTGCTCTGTATCCAAGGATTTTCTTACATCGAGCAAGAGAGGCACAAACTTGGATTGAAATTGCGGGCTATGCGTCTTATAAAAGTTACCTAGATTGAGGAAAATAACAAAGATAGTTATCATCGTTAAAAACAATGAGATGCTATTTTTTTTCCAACCAAAAGAGAAATGTCTTAAGCAAGCAGCAATCATCATCAGACCCACACCAATCGATATGATTAGGCCAAGCAAAGAGTCTAGCAATACCATTCCAAAGATCGAGGCCGCAACCAATGCAACAGCAAGAAAGATGCTTAGGAAAAATTTGAGAATGTCTTTTCCAGTCGATCTAGCAAAATTCAATACACTTTTCTCGATCAAAGCGTAGCCCATTAAACATGGCCACATAAGATAAAAAACGCCACCTACTTTTGTTTTAAATATATAAGTTTGCGAAGGGGGCGATGTATGACCTCCCAATGTAGCAAATAGCCACATTCCAAGCATGATGGCTGGATAGGTTGAGAAAGCTACAAGCATCACAGAGCGATAAGATTTTTTATTGGCAATTAAGATCCCGAGAACAAAAGCGAATGGAATGCCTAAGGCCACCCTCAGCCACAGTGTTTTTAATTCAGCCCATTGATTTATCGGGGAAACAGGAAATAGCAGCACATGAATAAGCAGCCAAAATGGAACGGCGGCTAACAGTAAAAGGGGGGAATAATCTTTTAATAGAAATTTTGGTCTACGCAATACAAACCAAGATATAGACAAGACCAAGCCTAATGCAAGACTGATATACCTGAGCGCAATCGTGTGATGAAAAGGCCAACTCATCATTAATCCTAAGCCACAAACTATCAGTGCATGCTCAAGAGATATTGTGAAAATATTCTTATTCTGTGACCAGAATGAATGGCGTGAGAAAGTTTCCATATTTAATTATTTTAATGTTTCTAGCTCATAATACTTCTCTTAGTAACGAGAAATTACACCACACCAGCAAAGTCGATCAAATTTCAAGACCGAGCTGTGGCTAGTGCATAGACTATTTAAAAAATAGAATTTTCTACATTAGAAAAAAAATTAATATTCAATCAATTATTAAATATCGGTACTCGAAAATTTAATGGCGGCTTTTAAGGACTCGATCTCCTTTTGATAAAAATGCATAGTTAGTGATGACCTATCATAGCTTTTTGTAGAAATTTCTATGTACTTTCGGTCAAGATTAACTGCTTTTAATTGAGCCCAGCTATCTAGCAAAAGTACCGGCAAATTCGAATAAGCCTGCGTCCAGTCTTCTTTTAAGATTACCGGTATACAGTCCACATACTGTGCCTCCCAGAATCGATAAGTATCGATACTATTTCCCCGCGGGCATAGACAGAACCGATGTTCTGCCATTTTTGCAATATATTGTTCGTAAGGAATTTCATTTGACTGAACGGTCTGAGGCAAACCAGTGATGGCATTACAAATAGCTTTTGCATCAGCATGAGAGCAATTTGATAAATTTATATAGATTGACTTTGTCTTGCGATGGGCTCTGGTGGACTTATAAATCAATGCTGAGTGTTCAGAGTGCCACTCATTATTTGGCAAACCTATCGGTAAAGCCATTAATTTACTATGGTTAAATTTCACATTTTGAGCAAACCAAGCTATCAACTGGGGATGGTTTAATAAATCCAAATCCTCAATACCAACCTCATTGTCAGAGTTGTGGGAAATTAATATAAATGGCTTATGCAATCTAGGCGCAATCCACTTTTTAAAATAAGGTACTAAATGGGTGTAGACAAATAAAACTTCTGCTCTCTGACACTGTTGCACAAAAGCTAAATCTGGAGCTTTGTGAATCTTTGTTCGTTTAAATAGTCTTTTCTCTATTTCTACTGGAATCTGAATGTAAGATTTTGACTGAATATTGTCTCGACCCTCAAATGCCGTCACCTCATCGGAACTGATAGTGAGATCAGCTAAAGCCTGAATGCGATGCCCCGTAATTACCTGCTCTAATTTATCTGGTACACCAGAATTAAATGGGGATGCAGAATGCAAATCTTTAGAGTGAATATGTAATGATAGTATCGGCGTCAAATCGCGCTCAAAGCCAAGCATAGGATAGCGAGAATCATGATGCGCCCATAGAAATTGACACTGACGCATATCTAGATCACTACTTTCGTTTACAAAAAACCGCGTATCTTCTGGATTATTCATCCAATGCACGCCGCGAACATACTGCCCAATCGCCGCGGCATCAAAAATACCGCCAAACTCCTCAATACCAGCACAATATTTTTCTAATTCCAAGCCCTTGGCAAGCGCATATGCTAACGGCAATGTAGGCAAAGGCTTGGCTTTGATATCTTTCCTTAGGCAAAACTCTCCTAAAGTATCCATATCGTTCATATCAGACCGCTCAGATATAAATTGAGCCAACTCCGTAGCAATTTGACTGTCTTTAAACCACACTATTCCAGGAATGGCTCGCACACGATCCAAAGGGACACTAAAGCGAGCGAAATTTCTAAACTGCTCTACTTTATCGCTTGGATCAAAATATAAAACAACGTCGTTCTCTAGATGAATACAGTTTTCGATCTGATGCTGTTCCATAAAGTCAGCAAGCAGGAAAAAGCGATAAGAGGCCGAGAACCAAAATCCATCCCTAAATGAACGGTCTATTTTGGCATTAGCAAAAAAATGTTTGGTAGTAGCACTCATGGCAACATCTTCAATTGCGATGACTGAAAGCAACTGCAAATCAAATTGGGATAACAAGGACAGTTGACTACGAATCAATTGAATATGTAAGCGGCTAATGAGTAGATAAGCCATACTATGTGGAGCCACTTTATTCACAATGATTAAAGCATCTATTAAGTGCTCTGGTGGCGTATTCTCACCCGCATGCACAAAAACAATCGATGTGTGAGGAACTGATGCATGAATTGAATTTATGCTCATCAAATCTTTACACTTCTGCGAAATAAAGTGGGGATATAAATCCTAAAGAAATATGGAATCATTACCTTTCTATAGTAAGGCTTGGCTCTATCCCATTTTTCAAAACTAACAAAATGATAAAGATTTAATTTCCGATTAATCACCTTGTCATTTAAGAAAGCTATATGGCCCAATAGCGAATTGCCCAATCTCAACCAATTGGCATCGGAAAATGAAATTTGATCTGCATAGCAATGAGAGATAAAAGTACCCAGAGTCTCATACTCCGAAAAACCATTACCTTCATTAAAATCAATGCTACCTAAAATAGCTCGTATCCAGCTACATTGATGTCTTTGCTCAAGTAATCGACAAAAACTTGAAAACCAAGCTGCTTTTATGACAAAGCACTGGGCTATAAATGAGAAATTCACTTTTTTCTCTAGGCCCAGCAGCCGCCTAATCATTTCAAAATAGGGCTGATGTTGCTCATCGCCTTTGTAATAAATGAGTCTTCCTTGCTTGTCGATAAAATCCATAGGGCGAATAGGTACTGTGTCAGCATCCCAAATCAAGACAATGTCACTTTCATCGCAGGCTTTGATTGCGCACAACTTTATCAATTGCTGCAAATACCAACCAAATTGCATGGAAACTTTTGACGGTAAACACTCTTTAATTTGCGCTGCAAATTGGTTGGAATATATTGATTCGCCTATCACCTCAAATTGAAATGGGGTAATTGACCTAAAAAACTCAACCTCTTCATCTGGGACATATACCTTATATTGTTTAGACTTGATGAAGCGCACAATGTGTTCTGAGGCAACTTTCCAGGTAACCGCATCACGCTTGCAGCAAACGCAAATGAGCACATCAACCGAAGCATCTGAATGTCCACCTATATTCATTGGGTTATAAAATCCAGATAAGTCCGCTTTAGACCATCAACTAACTCAACTTGAGAAGTCCACCCCAAACGATTCAATCTCCCCGAGTCCATCCACTTCCTTGGAGCGCCATCGGGTTTACTCGGATCAAAAGTAATGTTGCCTTGATACCCGATTGCTTTGGCTACAGCACTTGCCAGCTCTGCAATAGTGACATCCAATCCATAGCCGACATTAATATGGCTTTGCATTGGATCTGTTTGACTATCGTATGTTGCTTTGTCTAAATGCATCACAAAAACGGATGCGGCAGCCATATCGTCAACATATAAGAACTCGCGCCTTGGAGTTCCTGTTCCCCAGATCACCACTTCATGAGCATTAGCCAATTTGGCTTCATGGAACCTTCTAATGAGGGCTGGGATGACATGGCTATTTTCAGGATGGTAATTGTCACCAGGGCCATACAAGTTAGTGGGCATCACTGAACGGTAATCCACTCCATGAGACTGCCCATATTGGCGGTTATAGCTTTCACACATCTTGATGCCGGCAATTTTGGCAATCGCATAAGGCTCATTGGTGGGCTCTAGTTTGCCTGTTAGTAGCGCATCTTCACTCATGGGCTGCGGAGCGAGTTTAGGGTAAATACAACTCGATCCTAAAAACAAGAGTTTCTTAACACCATTCAAAAATGCTTGATGAATGACATTATTTTGCACCATCAAGTTCTCGTAAATAAATTGGCCAGGGTAAGTATTGTTGGCATGGATGCCCCCCACCTTAGCTGCAGCTAGGTAGACTTGATCTGGCTTTTCTGTGGCAAAAAATTCTGCTACCTGTGCTTGATTGGTTAAATCTAACTCAGCATGGGTTCTAGTGAGGATGTTCTTAAAGCCCTTGCTTTGCAGATTGCGCACAATCGCTGAACCCACCATGCCGCGGTGGCCAGCAACATAAATCTTCTGATACAGATCTTTACTCACTGATTAGCTTTCTGAACTTTCTTAGCTCTCTTTACCCACTGCCACACTATGGCCGTGCTTGAGCAACAATGCATGTTGCTTGGCTTGATCTAAGTCGTTGGCCACCATCTCGATGATCATTTCATCGAGCGTGATCTCTGGTACCCAGCCGAGTTTTTCTTTCGCCTTGGTGGGGTCACCCAAAAGCGTTTCCACTTCTGTAGGACGGTAGTAGCGCGGATCGATTTGCACAATCACATCGCCAACTTTTAAGGCAGGAGCTTTATCGCCTTCGATACTCGCTACGATGGCCTTTTCGTTTTCAGCAGTTCCCTCAAATTTGAGAGTGATACCTAACTGCTTAGCGCTGCGGGTGATAAATTCCCGTACGGTAAATTGCACCCCAGTGGCAATCACAAAGTCTTCGGGTTTATCTTGTTGGAGCATGAGCCATTGCATACGCACGTAATCTTTAGCATGACCCCAGTCACGCAGAGCATCGATATTGCCCATGTAAAGGCATTTCTCTAGGCCTTGGGCAATATTAGCTAATCCTCTGGTCACTTTACGAGTAACAAAGGTCTCACCACGGCGTTTCGACTCATGATTAAAGAGGATGCCATTGCAAGCGTAAATGCCATAGGCTTCACGGTAGTTCACCGTGATCCAGTAGGCATACATCTTGGCTACGGCATAAGGGCTTCTGGGGTAGAACGGGGTAGTTTCCTTTTGAGGGATTTCTTGCACTAAACCATAGAGCTCTGAGGTCGATGCTTGATAAAAGCGTGTTTTTTTCTCTAAACCCAAAATACGAATGGCTTCTAACATACGCAATGGGCCCATCGCATCAACATCAGCGGTGTACTCTGGAGACTCAAAAGAAACGGCGACGTGTGATTGAGCGCCCAGGTTATAAATCTCATCGGGCTGACATTCTTGAATGATTCTGACTAAATTACTGGTATCGGTTAGATCACCATAATGCAAAATCAAATCACGGTGATTAACATGCGGGTCTTGATACAAATGATCAATACGATCAGTATTAAAGGAGGAGGCACGGCGTTTAATACCGTGAACCTGGTAACCCTTCTCCAATAAGAACTCAGCCAGGTAAGAGCCATCTTGGCCAGTGATACCGGTGATGAGGGCGACTTTTTGTTTATTTGTCATTTTTTAAACTCTTATATATTTTTTATAATTATCTTTGAAATTACTTTTTTATAGAGAAAACTTAGGCGCGACCATAGGTATCTTCAAAGCGCACAATATCATCCTCACCCAAATAGCTACCGGATTGCACTTCAATGATTTCTAAAGGGGTTGCTCCAGGGTTTGCCAGGCGGTGGGTTTGACCTTGAGGAATATAAGTACTTTGATTTTCAGTGAGGGTGATTACTTGATCACCATTGGTAATTTCCGCTACACCCTTCACCACAATCCAGTGCTCAGCACGGTGATGGTGCATTTGCAGCGATAAGCTCGCTCCAGGCTTGACCTGAATGCGCTTGACCTTAAAACGCTCACCTTCATCTACGCTGTCATACCAGCCCCAAGGCCTTGCCACCTTGCGATGCAAATTTTTCTCAGTTCGTTGCTGGGTTTCTAATTGATTAACGATGTGTTTGACATCTTGGCTATTTTTACGATCCGCCACCAATACGGCATCGGCCGTCTCGACGATGATGAGGTTCTCAACACCAACCGCACTAATTAAACGGTTACTCGAATGAATCAACGAGTTCTTAGCATTACTTAATAAAGTATCGCCTGTGGTGACATTACCTTGTTCATCTTGTTTGCCCACTTGCCATACCGCATCCCATGCACCTAAGTCATTCCAACCGGCATCAAGCTCCACCATCTTGATGGGGTACTTTGAGCCTGGGCATTTTTCGATGACGGCGTAGTCAATCGACTCGCTCGGAATCGTATTGAAGATGGCTTTATCAGGTCGCACAAAAGTAGCTTGATCTGCGTGATCCGTTGTTCTGGCAACCCAAGCGGTTTCAGTGGCACCAAAGATATCGGGTCGAAATTCCTGAATGGCAGCTAACCAAGTGCTGGCCCGCAAAACAAACATGCCGCTATTCCAAAGATAGTGGCCATCCTCTAAATAGCTTTGGGCTGTTTTAGCATCTGGCTTTTCAACAAACTTTTGCACGGCGTATTCTTGATGGGCGCCCTTGGCTGCATCGCGCCGAATATAGCCATAACCCGTCTCAGGGGAAGTCGGTGTAATACCCAAAATCGCAATGGTTTGCTTGGCTTTATCGGCATCGACTACCGCGATGCAATCTTGCAAGGCTTTTGTAAAGGCTGCGGTATTTTTAACAGTTTGATCAGCGGGTGTAATCACCAAAATGGGATCATCCTTAGCTTCAAAGGCAGCTAAGGTGAGAGCGGGGGCTGTATTACGCCCCACAGGCTCTAACAATAAAGTCGCTTCGATATGAGGAAGTTCACGCAGCTGATCTAGAGCTAAAAAACGGTGCTCTTCATTGGTGACAATCAGCGTGTTACCCAATGATATCTGCGCACAAGCAATGGAGTTGATGCGCTCAATTGCCTGCTGAAAGAGGCTCTTGCTCGAATCATCGCCAGATAGAACCAAAAACTGCTTCGGAAAGCCGGAGCGCGACAAAGGCCACAGTCTTGTGCCAGAACCACCGCAGAGAATTACAGGAATTACTTTGGTCATATCAGGGGATTTAAGCCTTTATAGCAATCAAGAACAATGGATTGTGAATAGCCTTGATTTTATAGGCTTTTCATTTGCCAAAAACTATTTAGAATGTTCTTTGGGCTAGTTTTCTGGAGTCAGTGCAAGACCAGAATTTGAGCCCTAAACAAAAAATAGATCTAAAAACAAGGAGAAACCCATGTCTAGCACCCCAAAAATCAATTTACGCAATTCACTCACTGAGTGCGCCCAATCCATTCGCAAAGAGAACTTTGGCAAATATCAGAACTACAGCATCAAAGACTGTATTGCTTCAATTGCTGCCAGCAAAATTAAATAAGCCTTCTTTTGCTAGCAATGCAAAGGGGCTTACGCCCCTTTTTTATTTGGTGTACCAATTGGGATGGCATTTAGGCGCCTAAAAAAATCCCTTGAGAAACCTATTCTCAAGGGACTGTGGCTGATGCTATTTAGGCTAGCTACCGACTCAATTGCTATAGGACCACGCTGAATAGATCTTGGTATCCGTTTGATCTTTAGCAGTTAGGCCAATCCAGCTTCTACCGCCATAGGGGGAGCTTTGATTGGCAGTTGGGGCCGCTGGAAATGCTGCATTGGGATTGGTAATAGTGGCAGACACCAATCCCACCAAAGAGGAAACAGGCAGACCTAGAGACAAAGACTGCAAGGACGCTGTTTGAGATTGGAACTGAGTGTAGGAGCTATAGGCAGGAAGCGCAAACTGCGAGCGGGTCCATGAAATATTAATAGAAGCGCCACCAGGAAATGGATTGGTTCCAGTTGAATACATTTGGTTAAGTGTTGCACTGCTTAACTCAAGCCATTTGTAATTGGCCAACTCTGCAGTGGTAGGCGGACGACCCCTTAAATGCTCAACAATGTAAGTAGTATTGCCAGTGGTGCCATCAAAAATTTTGAAAACATAGGGGGCAAAAGGAGCAATGCCGGAAATCGTAGTGTCTACTGCCGCCCTTCCAGTAGTTGAATAATTCACAATACTGGCGATGCTACCGCCCTGACTATTACCAACCACGGAATCAAATGCGGCATTTAAATTCTTAGTTGGATCTACTGCGATACCGTTAATTTTATAGACGCTAGTACAACTCGACGGGGTTGACGCTAGATTAGTTGCCAACACCAGTTGCGTATTACAACTTGAATTTGATGTATTACGTTTATAAATCAAACCATTGTTCGGTAAGCCTGAGCCATACACGGCCACGTACGAGCAAGCGCTGCCAGAGCAGCTGGTGCCTGGATTGGTAGCATTCCCACCCTGCGCAGAAAACACAGTATTAGCTAAATTATTGACCGTAATATCAATTAGCGGAGAGAAGGCAGAAAAATAACCGCTCGGAATTGAATAATTGGAATTTAACTCAACTTGCCGCATAGCCATCCCAGAAATACTCACGTTGTAACTTCTCTGGTTACCAACCAATTGCCAAGTTCCGTTTGCAGATTCAGTAGAAACGTTACTAGAGACAGTTGCCTTCTCAATTACCGTCTGCAATGAAAATACCACGCCATCTGTTCTAGTGCCCGATAGCTTGACTAAGGCGCGCGTTGGCGTATAAAAACGAATGATCTCAGGCCTGGAAAAGGTCGCGCCATCATAAACCGCAGTCATCCAACTGGATAAATCTTGAGTGATAGTTTTACCATTATTCAAATAATCCGGTGTACTTAATGCGCTAGTACATAAAGCATTGCTAGCCCTGCCATTGCTAGAAGAAATCGCGAAGCATGCATTGAGGGCAGACTGCAAGAAGTTGGCTACCGTATAGTCCCGGATCACTAAAGAGCCTGGTAATGCAGAGGCAGCTGTGCTGGTATTAGAAAGTACTAAGGCGTTATTACTATTGGGCGTGTATGGGGTCGGGGCAGTAGAGGTAGCTGCCATATCATCAAAAGTGATGCCATCTTTTGCAAACAAAATTGCGCCGGTACCTGGCTGAACACTGAAAGTCATATTGTCCATCAGCCTATCTAACCCCGTTCCATTCGCACTAACAGTGTCGGAAATTGGATTGAAATTCGCATTGGCACCTGAAGCTGATGCCAGACCTCCTAAGGCTTGATTGAGGATCGAAGTAGCATTAGCAATACTTGCGCTCGTAACGGAAGACAGACTTGACACAATCGCAGTAGGATCACTGCTAGCACTGACCGCTGTAGCAATTGCTGTTGTTAGGGGATTAATGTTAACAGTACTACTAGTACCAGCTGCTGGAGCTGTAGTCACAACCGAGGTTTGAATCGTTTGTGCATCGCCCACCGCACCAGAGGCAACAATAGCAAAGGGAGCAACCAAGCCCGTTGTATCTAGAGAGTATGATCCATCAGCTGCAGCAGTAGTGCTGACTGTTTTGCCATTAGCATCGGTGAGTGTAATCGCAGCCCCAGCAATTGGCGCCCCTGTAGCGGCAACCCCAGAAACCGTAGGGGTGCTCGGACTTGGACTAGATGAACCAGTAGCAGAACCTCCTCCGCCTCCACAAGAAATCAAGACTGTGCCAGTTAGTGCCAATAGCGCCCATTGAATAGGCGTTTGAATGCGACTCATTGATGTCTCCAAACTGGGGGTAATAATTAAAATAGTTGCACAAATATAATGCTAATTTTTGTAATCTTTATGGCATTTAGACTAAGGTATACCCTAGGAAGCAACGCAACATCCAATTTGCGGCAATAAAAAAGCCACCCGAAGGTGGCATTTGATCTGACCCACTGAAAAGTGGGGGTCAGTATGTAATCTAATAATTAGGCTTTCTTAGCGTAAGCAGAGCACCAGCCAGCATTAGCAACCTGTTTGCCAGCAAACAGAGCGCAACCACCAGCAGCAGAATTAGCAGCGCCTTGATAGAGTGCGCAAGAGCCACAATGTGAACCTGCAACAAACTTAGGATATTTGGCTTTATCTACTTTAGCTGCATCAGCAACATAACCTAGAGCAACCGCTTGTGGATCTGTAGCAGATACCATGGCTTGGGCTTGAACTTTGCTATTTAATGCCAATGTGCAGGCACCAGCAGCAGACAAAATCATAAATTGGCGACGACTATTTTTCATATTGACTCCAGAGATTAAAAGAGAACAGACAGTAGAACTTGCTCGATCATAGAGCAGAAGAAAACACTCTACTAGTGACGCCCTAAGTAATTGATTTTGTTAAACTTATTGTTGAGAACTATTCTCAAGAATAGATTGCTTGAGGGTTTAATGCCAACCCTTTAAATTCATACAAGCAATGCGTTGCTTCACATGCACACCACCACCTGCCTCGGGGTAGTCTTTGGCACAATCGAGCGCATCCTTCTGAAAAGTGGCTTGATTGTTTTTGGCTGGATCTTCATTTACCGTGGGATAGGTGGTGCATGCCCATAGCACCAACGCGGCACTCAATAGAGTTGCCCGCTTTAAGAAAGCCCTCATCTTATTAACGCTTATCTAACAGAGAGAGAAATTCTCGTCTCAAGTTGGAATCTTTCAAGAAGGCCCCTCTCATCACGCTATTGACCATCTTAGAATCACGATCTTTTACACCGCGCCATTGCATGCAGAAGTGATCGGCATCCATCACGATCGCAACCCCGATGGGCTTGATTTTCTTCTCCAGCATGTCGGCCAATTCCACTACCGCCTCTTCCTGAATTTGAGGGCGGCACATCACCCATTCAGTTAAGCGCGAGTACTTAGATAAACCAATCAAAGCAGACTCTTTGCTAGGCAATACACCAATCCAGATGCGTCCCATAATCGGGCACAGATGATGAGAGCAGGCACTGCGAACTGTAATCGGACCAATAATCATCAATTCATTTAAGCGACTGACATTGGGGAACTTCGTCAAAACAGGCTGATCTACATAGCGCCCATTAAAGACTTCTTTGACAAACATCTTAGCCACACGACGACTGGTATTTTGAGTATTGTGATCGCTCTTGGTATCGATGACCAAACTCTCTAATACTGCTTGCATCTTCTCTGCGACTTCATCGACCAAGCCCTCTAATTCACCAGGTTTGATAAAAGCAGAAATATTGTCATTGGCATTAAAGCGTGCTTTTTGAGCCTCAATGCGGCGGCGGATCACTACTGATAAAGGCGTACCTGCATCACTTTTTTTAGCAGTGGCTTTGGTGGCGGCTTTGGTTGTGACTTTGGTCCTAACTTTTTTTACAGATGAGCTGGTAGGCTTCTTCTGGGTGGCCGTTTTGGTAGTGGGCATAAAGGCCTTTTGAATTAAATTTGAAAGAAGAGTGCAATAACACAAGCAATACCAGCGGCCCAGACAAGGGATCTGGCAGTAGGCCAATTAGCCACATAGCAAAGTAAATACGTCATGCGTGCAATCACAAAACCAACTGCCAACAGGTCGATGCGCTCCTGCGGTGCGTGAGCTACCGAGGCGATGATCACGGCAGCAAAAAAGAGGGGCAGAGATTCAAAAAGATTGGATTGGGCTGCATTGGCGCGCGCCCGAAAACCGGTTTGCTTAGCAAGCCACTCACGCGGTGCGCCATTGTCATAGCCCTCAAAACCTTTTTTAGCGATCCCTGCGGCAACATAGGGAAGCAACCCCATTACAAGTACACATGCAAATGCGATGGTCATGCTTGACCCTCCTCTGATTGAATAGATTGCACTACTTTTTTTGCACCAATACGTGATTCCTTGCCGTTGAGTAAATTACGAATATTGCCGCGATGACGCCAGATCAGCAAAAGACATACCACTACCAGCGCAATACCCATCGGCTGCAGGCCAAACAAAAATACGAAATAGATCGGACCAAATATGGCTGCTGCGAGAGCAGCTAGGGAGGAG
>TBL_comb47_HYPODRAFT_10001161_pt1 | contig 34523 bp, 33 predicted proteins | sample TroBogypolimnion_40_FD_10682 | JGI IMG/M metagenome (IMG submission 10682)
CATTAGTTCCTGCTTCGGCTTCTGTACATATATTGTAAAACAGCCCAGATGATCCATTGGGGGTGCTTAAAACCACTGCAGATCCACCAGTACTTAGTATGGGCTGCACTGACGCCCAAAGTGTATCTGCTTGATTACCAAGAAACGCACACTCATCAACTATTAATCTAGAGGCGGCAACGGACCTACCAGAATCTGATGCACTTGATACTGCAGTTATTTTTGAATCATTTTCTAATCCAACTGATAATTTATTCCATTCCTTTATAGCTGGCATTTTTTCTTTTATCCAAGCTGGTAAATTTGTTATAAGTAATTTTACTTTATCAATAATACCAACTGCTACTGTTTGTTTCATTGCTATAACTAATGTGGTATGATCAGAATGAAAAATCATAAACCATGCTTCTAATGCTGCCATTACAGTAGATATACCCATTTGTCTGGATTTTAATATAGCTACTCTTAAATTATCAATACATGTAGTTATAAGATCTTTCTGAAATGGATATAAATCAAATTTTAATTTACCTCTTTTGGGGTGTTGTATAATACAGTATTTAGTAATAAAATAAACAGGATCTTTAGAACATCGTTCCCATTCTATATCAGTAAGTTTCTTTAAATCTAATTGAGTTTGTGTAGTCATTAAATATAGTATATTTTATATAAATATGGAATAGTTTAATTTTTTATGATATAAACATAAAAATAGCGGCACTATGTCCGCTATTCGATTAAGATTTTAATGGAGGTTATCTTAATCCTATAATTTGTATTTCTAACTTACCATCTATTATTTTTTCCATATATTAAACGATCATCTTCTTTCTTACCACGGTGTACTTTATTTTGTAATTCAGAATATTGTTTTGCTTTATCTAAAGTATCAAATACTTTAAAGAAGCTTTGTTTATGTGCCATGGCATCAGCATAAATATATCCATAACCATTTCCTTTAAATGTTTTCATGTATCGTTGTGTTGGATCATTTGGATTTGTTTCAAATTCGGAATATCTCCATTTATCACCTCCACCACGAGTATAAGCTAGAAATCCAGTTTTCATATCTTCAGTAAATGGTTTTGCATCTTGAAGAACACCTTCCGATATAATCTCTTTAATTAATTTTTTTAATTCTGATTTTTTCATGTTATATTGATTTTATATTGTTTTAGCATTTTTCTGGAATACTCCTTGTTTAATTAAATCAGCTGTTATTCTTGTGGCTGTAAAAGGAAGTACTTTCATCGCCGTCATGATATGCTTGCATGTAACACCTTGTAACTTAGGGTTTCTAATCATTGGGGCTCTTGGTTCTGGATATAAAGCATAGCCATGTTTAGTTCCTTTATATTGAAATCCCCAATATAGCCAACTTGGATCTGAACAATCTACTTTAATATTTCCAGCAATTGCTTTTCTTACTATTTCTAATGGTTGTAGAGTAGAACCAAATTCTTCTATTAATTTAAATAAATCTAATAATTTAATTTCTTGTCTATATATAATACCTCGTTCTGTTGTATGTGATGGAGTTTCAAAATGTACAATGCCATCTTGTGTAGTTGTAAGATAGTCTAACCCAGGTGTACTATCTGATTTTCTTTTTATATCTAAAAATCCATCACCTGACATTGCTATAAGATCTTTAGCAGTAAGTTCCTGTATTATTTCTTTAATGAGATGTTTAAGTTCCTGTTTATTCACTATGCAATATTTTTTATATAAATATTAGATTAGTTAATTTTTAAAGAAAAATTTGGTTATATGATATATTTTTATTAATTTTATGTATAATTTAAAAATAAAGAAAAATGACAACAATTAATTTAGAAAACTATTTACCGGAAGGTGTTGAATTAATACCTCATGATGTCGTATTAGAAGCAATGCAACAAGTTTGTGTTAAAGTTAAAGAAGCATGTATGAAAGAAGCAAGAGAAGCAGAAGTTTCATATGAATGCGAAGCAATAAATAATAATGTAATTATAAAATAATATATGCAAATACCAAATACATTTGACAATTATCGACAAAGACAATTAGCAAGAGGCTTAGAGACAATGTCTGAAACTGGATATAAAGGATATATTATCAGATTAAGATGTTATCATTTATCTGGTATACGAGTAACAATAATTAAACAATTAGAATCTGGTAAAAAATTAAAATTGAGAGAAGAAGGTTGGAATTATTATGTTCCACTTGATCTCTTAAATAAAATGAAAAATTATATTGATAATTATGAAATTAATTTAATTAATAAATTAAATAAGTTACAATAATATGAACATCAAAGATTACGAAATTTTCAAATCTAATCATTATTCTGAATTTATTAATAATGGTAAAACTTATCTAATAAATCAAGAACCATATTTAGATGTAGTATTGACTGATAAATGTAATGCAAATTGTTCATTTTGTATTGCTGATTTAATACATAATAAATTAAATATTAATTTTGAAGTATTAAAAGAAAAGATATTATTTGCAGTTAATAACATGCAAGTAAAAGAAGTATTATTACTTGGTGGAGAACCAACTGTTAGCAATTTATTATTACCTACCATTAAATTTTTAACTACTTTAAATCTTAATAAAATCATCATTACTACAAATGGAATTAATATTGCCAAAAATGATACTTATAGAGAATCAATATTAAGTTCCGGTATTACACATTTAAATATATCATTTATGAGTAATTGCAATGCACATCAAAAAGATATTGTTAATTCCAATTACATATTATCAATAAATGATTTAAAAATTATAAAAGAATGTGCTGATAAATATAATGTCAAAATTAGAATTAATAACAATATATTTAAAGGTAATAATGATACAATCTATGATATCTTAGATTTTTATGAAAAAATTAAAGATTATTGTCATTCAATTAAATTCAGTCCATTATTAAAAGTAGATGCATTTAGTGTAATAGATATTAAAACTAAATGGGTCAATGAACATATATTAACAGATGAAGAATATGACAATTTATTTGATTCTGTTATTAGATATTTTAATTATAAAGGAGTACAGGAAATAGTAAATGATGAACAATTTGGATTTGTTAAAAATGTACTACTTCCTTTTACCACTCCAATAATTTTTAACTATAACCAACATGGGCAAATGATGAATAAAGTTATTAATGAAAATAAAATTAATAATTTAAAAATACTTCCAAATGGAGAATTATCATTAAGTTGGAATAGAGAATTAACTGAATATTTCATTAAGACAAATTAGAAATTTTTATCAGTAATGGCTTCATGTAATGCTTGTTTCATTTTATAATAATCGGCTAAAATTTTAGCTTTAACATGTTCAACTGGCATACCTTCATATATCCAATCTTCTACATCTCCATTTTCTGTAATGTATTGTTTAGCATCTATATTATTAATATAATCTAATATTTCAGCTTCTGATTGTCCTAAATAAGTTAATATATTTTCTTTTATTTTTTTATCAGAATAGTCATCAAATTTACCTTCTGCCATTAATTTAGTATCTTCTTTAATAACACAATCAAAACATTTTCCTCTTAATCCCCAAAATTTTTCATCCAAATGATGATTCATAATTATATTACAGGAAGGACAAAATAAAGGAACAGAACATTCTTTCCGCATAGAAGAAAATTTAGTTTTATTACATTTTATACCATCTTTAATAGTCCATACTTTACCACCTTCTTCCCATTCATCTCCTTCTTTATGATGTACATTATTTTCATATCCAACATGTATTTCTGTGCTGGAAGTATAGTCACCATATAATATGTTTCTTATTCTGTTTACCTTTATGTTGTCCATTGTTTAGTTTAATTATTCGTTAATATAGTTTTCTAAATTTTTAACTGCTTCTATGTATGCTAGTCTTAATTCATGAAATTTTTCATCCTCTATGTCATTAAAACTACTATAATACATAAAACAATAATGAAATCCTTCATTATTGATTTTGCTTCGCATATATTCTTTATCTTCTAAGTCCATCATACTTCAAATGATCGTTTAGCATTTTTTAAAAATTCCATTATATTATTTACATCTTCTTGGGTTGTTAAAATTACATCGTCTAATACCACTTGATATAATGATGTATTTTTTACTGATACTTTCATGTCTTGATCCATAGTATCGCATTCATATACTTTAGTTTTAATATTTTCATATAAACTAAATTCATCTTCTTGACCTTCAATTGGTCTGTCTTTACCTTTAAATGTTTGAATTTCTAACTTCATTGTTTAATTATTTATTGTTTTTAATTGTAAAACTTTTTCTATTTCTTTAAATATTATATTTGGTGATACATATGCTTTACTGCAATGTTGCGTTTGCTCCCAAATATTAAATTGATCTTTTCTTAAATACTTTCTATTTTTTAAAAGATTTATATTTTCTGGATAACCAAATATATTAGGATCACTTTGTGAAAATATAACTATACCTTGTTTATCTAATTTTTCAGAATGAATTAGATGTGGTAGAAAACTATCAACTGATATCCAAATATCGCATTTATTAACTTCGTCCATTATTTCTTTAAATGTTCTATCATATAAATATTCATCTAGATCTTTTAATGGAGTTTCTTTTGATGTTAATATCTGAATAATATAATATTCATTTTCTTTTAATAATTTTATTAATTGATCCCAATATGGATAATTCTTTGGATTTTCTTTTTGATTTGTTAATTTGTTGCTATATGCAGCAATTAAGATTTTTTTCATTTTAATTTTAAGTTACAAATACATTCTTTTATATGCTTCTATTATAGATTGGTTCCAGTTATTATTTGCCATAAATAAATATAAATTCCATCTATCTAAATTGCCAAATGTTTGTTGTGCTTCTGCAATAGATGTTAATTTAATATTTTGTCCTTGAAATACTTCTGGATAGCAAACTGATAATATTAAGTTAGGATATTTCTTTTTTATTTCTGGTAAAAGAGATTTAAAAGCATAGTGATCCCCGATTCCGTTATTCAATACTATATATTTTGTCTCATTTCTAATACCCCAATCTCTTAATTTATCTTTAAAGATTTCTTCATCTTTATTAAACATAGACATATCATTATCACTTCTAATACCACCAGTCATTTCATGATAATGCCAAGTAATGCAATTTGGAGTAAATAACAATTTCCATCCAGTTCTCTTCATTTCATATGTAAATATAGTTTCCTCTCTAAATCCTTTTGGAGACAATTCCATACAATATCCATGTTTAGCAGCTTCTTTTTTAAATAGAAATGAACTATATAAATGATCTACTTCTTTATTATTAAATGCTGTATTTGGTATATACCATTGTTCATTTAATCCTAAAAATATATCTTCTATTTTATTAGAAGCATTTGGATTATGATTATAATTTCCTTTTGGGTCTATAATTAATCCAGCCACTGCTCCTATTTTTGAATTATCAATATTAAATAATAATGTTTCCAGTACATCAGGTTCCGGGACATTGTCGTCATCTAATCTCCAGATTAAATTATGTTTAGCTACTTCTAATGTAGTTTGATGATTTTTTACTTGTCCTTGTTTTTGTCCAAATACTACTTTCCAATCTATTCCTTTCTGATTAAAGATATGTAATATATTTAATATAACTGGAATTTCTCTAATATCTTTTTGTTCTCCATCATCAAAGATAAGTAATTCATCAGGAACTATTGTTTGATTTGCAATTGCCATTAAGCATAATGGTAATGTAGTATAATATCTATTCTTAGTAGATATAGAACAAGTAACTTTTTTATCATTATTAATTACTGGAAAATTAGTTTGACTATAATTATTAAAACTTGGAGTTTTATAAATTTTCTGTTCAGTATTCCAATCCATTAATAATAAACTAATTTCAACCGGATGATTTAAAAAATTGCCATTTTCATCGATAAATGTATAATTAAATTCAGGAAAATCCAATTCAGTTAAACCATGTAATTTATGATGATGTCCCCAAAATCCTACTGGTTCTTTATATGGAATTGTTAATAATAATTGATTACAATGTTGTTTTAATTTCTGTGCTAATTCTTTACCATTTTCTAAATGTTCAATTACTTCAAATGCAATTATAGTATCCCAAAATCCTTCTATAATATCGGTTTCTGCGTTAAATACTTTAAATTGTACATTATCTATATCTCCAAATTGTAATTCTGCATATTCTATAATTTTCGGATCATAATCTAAACCTACATATTGTAAATCTTTTACATCTTTAAAATACTTCAATCCATATCCAGATGAGCAACCAATTTCAAGAATTTTATTACCTTTAATTTTTTCTTTTGCCCAAGAATATCTAGCATGTTCTCTTGCAGGTACTAAATCTAATTTACCTATTACAGCTCTTTCAAAATCATTACACAGTTCTAATTTATGATTATGACTACCATATCTATCTATTAATTTTTGTCCATTTGCTTTAAAAATACTATCCCATTCCGGCATTAGAGTTTTATCATGCATAGTTCCTTCCCCAGGATGAAATATAGGAAAATCACTTATCATCATAGTATCAGTCCAGCTAACAGGACCATCAGGAACTTGATATATATGATAACCGGCATTTTCTAATTTAATACAAAAATCAGTATCTTCTCCACCACCTGGTGAAAATATTTCATCTAATAATCCAAATTCATCAAATTTATTTCTTGGAATCATTACACAAAAGAATATAAGAAATCTCCTATTAATTTCAAAATTAAATCCCATCATTGCACCAGTAGCACCTGTTAATGTATCATTAATAAATGGTAATTCCATCATATCAATCCAAGCATTAAGATTTTGAGGAAGTAATGTACAATCATTATTAAGTAAAATTACATATTCTCCTAGTGCTGCTTGTATACCAATATTAGTAGCTTTAGTATATCCAAGTGGTGCTTCTGACCATATACATTTAGATATAGCTTTTGGATCTTTAAATTTTTGAGTATCTTCTTGAAATAATGAATAGTTATTATTAGTTAAATATTCATATGTATTATCTTTACATCCATTTGCAACTACTATTATTTCTACATTTGCTAAATTTGTATATTGGTTTATTGATTCCAAACAAGGAGTTAATAAATCGTCGCAATGATTGTATGTAGGGATAATAATAGAGTATTTTATTTTTCTCATACTATAAAATTAATAAAAAAATATCATATAACCAAATTTATTTTGAATTATCTTGACGTGTTTACTGAATAAATATAAATTTCGTCATTTGCTTTAGTACCATATGTATTAAAAAATTCTAATTTAATATCGCTTAATCCATTTGGAAATTTTTCAATTGGAATATTTAAATTTAAATAAGAAGGAGTTATAGAATCTGAAATGGTAGGATATATTTTAATATTTGATATGTTCCATTTACCACATGTCATAACAAATTTTAATTTACCTATTCCAGTATTATCTGCCATATAAGGTATCTTAACTTTATTATATCTAAATTGTGTTGTTAATTTAGTATTAAAATTAAATGATGCAAGTAATTTACCATAGCTATCTGTATTATTAAATGCCGATCCACTTATATACATATTTAAACTGCCAGAAGTTTCAGTTGGAAATAATCCACCATTTATACCAAATTCAATTGAATATACATTATTTTGTATATGATTAATATTAACAGAACTACTATTTTCTACTATAGCTTTATCATTTATTTTTTCATTATATAGTAATAATGAATTTGCTAATATAGTATTATTATATTCATAATTTGCAAATATTGATGATCCACTTGAAGGAGTTAAATTCCAAATCTCTGGTAGATATGATTGTGTTTTATAAAAATTACCAATATCATCATTAATAATGGTTCTATTATTATAAGTAAATATATTTTCTTTATTTACATTTAAATTTGCTATTTCTGTATAATCTGAATTATATAATAAATCTTTAACACTTATTTTTGTATTATGTATATATCCAGAATCCAATGATAAATTTGATAATTGTATATTAATAAAAGAAGATGTATATGATGCAGTTGCATTAGTTGATATATCTTTTTTATAATTAATTGTATATATACTAGGATCGAATTTATTATAAATATGATAATTATCTCCTTCTGTTATTTTATATGGTGTCTCAAGTAATAATGTAGTATCATTAATGACATCAACAATTTTGGCAGAATATGAACCTGATATTGAACAATATGGAGTTGGATTAATTGGATTATTAAATGTTATTATACCGCCAATAATATTAGTATAAGCAGTTTTTTCTGCTATATCATTATATGACTCTAAATTTATATATGTTGTATAAATGGAATCATATATAGTAAAATTTGTAGGGCAAGTTATTATGGTATCTGCTGATATTTTATCATAATAATTTATCTGTACTGGATATATAGAATTCCTTTTCTCATAAAATGTACCATTTGATTGTGTAATATATGAATTATTAGTATATATTTTTTTATATTTATCATATAATTCATTATTATTAACTCCATTAAATTGTTTATAACTTCCAGAACCAAATGCTGATCCGGTAGTTGCTGAAGTAGCATATGATTTATTATTCTGTTTAATTACATTAATAATTGGAGTATTAGTAAAAATAATATCAGATTCTGTATATATAGTAGTATCTATATTAATTTCATATACATGTTTAATAGTTTTATTATTATTGGTCGTTCCAAATATTGTTAAATATCCTATACCACTAGAAATAGATTTAGTAATTAATGTTGATATTAATATGTTATTATTTATGTCAACATATTCTGGTAATTTATATTGTATTAAATTATCATCTTTATCTACTAATTCTAATTGATATTTTTTTATATTATTATCAACAAATATTTTAAATGAATTATAACCAAGACCAAATAATGTAGGCATTCCATAAACTACAAAATGATATGCATCATCTATAATGTCAGATTTATAATATTTTAATCCTATTGGTTCTTGTTTATTCATTTCTATATATGTATTTTATATAAATATTTATAAAGTAGATTTTAAAGTTAAATTTGAATTGAACTATAAGTTTTTGATGTATCTATTTCTATTATTCTGTCAGTCATATCTCTCATAATTGCTAAATGAGAAATTACAAATACAAAATCAAATTCTGATTTAAGGTAATTAAATAATATTGGTATATTACTTAAATTATCAGAATCTAAATTGCCCATTCCTTCATCTATAATTAAGAAATTTGGTTTTGTAATATTGGCTATTTTTGTTAGTGCCACTCTAATTGCTATAGATGATATAAACTTTTCCATTCCACTTGTTAATTTAAGTGGCCAAGTTTTATCATTATATACAATATTCATTTCTATATTCTTTTCATCTATATAAATTAAAGTTTTAAAATCCACTATTTGTGATAATATATTATTAATTTCTTGTTCAAATATAGGTAATATTTTTTTAATTAATTCATATTGTATTCCATCTCTATGAGTAGCTTTTAGATAATGTTCATATGCAATAAATTTTTCTTCATATGTTTGCATTTGAGTAAGATTATCAGCTATTTGTAATCTCTTAGATTCTATTAATTGTAATTTACTATTTAATGTATTTAAATCATTACTTTCCTTTTTATGTTTAATTTTAATATCATCCAATAAAGAAGTTATATTTTCTATTTGTTCTTTTAAAGATTTATTATTTTCAATTACTAATTGGTTATTATAATAATCTTCAATATTTGTAATTACATGTTTTAATCCAGACTTTTGTAATTTAAGTTTAGTAGTAACAGTTTCTAAATTATTAGTTAATGTATTATATAAAGTTCTTAGTTTTTCTTTATAATCTAATAATTTTTTATATTTATCAGACTCTGTTTCTACTAATACTAATTCTTCTATGCTAGTATTTAATTCTATTAATTCATCTGATAATTTAACAAGTAAATCATTATTAGTAGCAAAATCTTGTTTAGTATTTATGGCATCTTTTACAAATATATTATTCATACAATAAGTACAATCAGGATCATATTCTAATTTATCTAATTTATCCAATTTATCTTTTTGATTTTTTATATTAACTTTTAATATATTAATCTTATTAGATAATGTTTGTTTATATGATCTTAATTCTTCTAATTGTTTTAATTTAGTTTCAAATATTGAAAGATCATAAGTATTTAATTTAGTATTTACTTTCTTAGCATTAACAGCAATTTCTTTAATTTTTTCTTTTATAGAATCATATTCAATATCTAATCTTGATATTTCATTTTCATGATTAGTTTTTTGTAATTTTAAATCGTTTATATTACCATTAAAATTTATCTTTTGTAATTCTGAAGATAAAGATATAATTTGTTTAGAATAATCATCTTGTTGTATTTCATATTCTTTTATTGTATCTTCTATTGTATCAATATCTATAAGTAATTTTTTATAATCTAATTCTAAAGTAAATAATTCAGTATCATAATTCTTCTTTTTATATTCAGTTAATAATGTATTAACTTGTCTTGATTCTACATTAGCTAATTGATATAATCTTTCAAATATATCTATACCAAGAAATGATGATAATATATTTTTTCTTTCTGCTTGTGATTTATCTATTAATCCTGCATTATTATTTTGTAATGATATAGAAGTTAAAATTATATTATCATATAATCCAACCACATCCTGTATATTAGCATTGGTACTATTTCTTTGATCGCCATTTAAATTTTCTATTTTACCATTTAAATCTTCTGACCAGAAATTAGTTTTTATGGATACACTATCAGAAATTCTTTTCTTAGCAGGTTTTCTAGTACCTGTTTTTTCAATGAAATAATTTATACCATTTAATTCAAATCTAATTTTAGAATAGAATTCATCTTTATCTATATTCAAAAAATCAATTCCTTTAAATGCTCTTGAACTCTTATCAAATAATAAAAATAATATAATATCTAATAAAGAAGATTTACCAGTTTTATTGGCACTATATAATCCATATATACCAGTTAAGTCTTCAAAATCTATATAATTATTTTCACCAAAACAAAATAAATTAGAAAACCATAATTCTTTTATCTTCCATTGATTAATAGGAGGAGTTTCAAATGTATCTAATTTTACATTTAGTTCTCTATTTATCTTTTCAATTTCAGTTAATATGTTTGCTGTAATATTATGGCTATGTAAAGAAAGATATTGATTAATTAATGTATTTTGATAATCTACAGATTTAATATCTCCTAATACAGTCATACCAGATTTAGAAATATATTCTTTATCTGCTGTAGATACTATTGATAAACTCTTTATATTATAATTAGAACGTAATTGTATTATAAATTTTTCTAATTTAGTTATACTTACATTATGTACTAATAATCTTACATGTGGAAATTTTGGCAATGTTAAATCCGTAGGAAATTTATTATTTTCAATTTTAATAGTAAAATATCCTACATCATTTGGAATTTGAATGAATTCATGCGTATTAGTATTTAAATTCCATTTTAATAAGCCATGCTCTGTAATATGCTCGCCATGATTCTGCTGGATTGTTGATGATGCGTAGCTGGTAGCTGGTAATTTCCTTTGTATTTTTATCTTAGTCATTTGGAAGTATTTTAATTTGATTAGCTAGGAACCATTTTCCACCTTGAGTATCTGGACGTATAAATTCTGTATAATCTTTTATTTCTACTTTTAACCAGATTCTATCTTTTTCACTTAAATGTGGAGCATTTGGAGTTTCAGTACAATGCCAATATGGTCTAACTTTAAATCCTTTTGTAGGAATACATTCAGCTTGTAACCATTCATTTAATGGTAGTGATCTTGATTTATTGATAAATAATGAAGTTATATTACCAGATTTTAATTTTCTAAATAACTTATAAGCAATTATTGTATTTGCCATCCTTGTGCTAAATATTGTTCTAGTTTAGATTCGTCTATTTCTAATTCTTCTAATTTATAGTCTTGTAATGTTTGATATTTATGTATATCACCAAGCATAGTAATATCAGCTCCAATAAATTTATCTAATGTCATATGATTAGTTGTCATTGCCATTCCATTATCTAATATACATCCATCTACTACTCCATGATATAAACATATTTTCTTACTAGCAGTCGATTCACTTACTGGAAAATAATTTTCTGGATTATCGAATACTGAAAATACTATAAAATCTAAATCATATTGTGGTAATGAATAAATACCAGTATCTTTTAAATAAAATAAATTAGGATGATTTAGTAATTCTATAATAGGTAATAATACATCTAATCTATCTTTATTATTTAAATTACAATCATGATTTCCAGCTATAAGAAATGTAGGTGCTATATCTGCTAATGATCTTAAGAAAGTAGATATCATTTGTATTAGTTCAGGACTCATATCTGTCTTAGCATGTGATATATCTCCTGTAACTACTATTATAAATTCTTCTGAAGTATCTTGCTTTATAGTTTCATATACTCTTTCAAATACATAATTATATTCAGTATGTCTTTTGAAGTTACGAATATGGATATCAGAGAGTTGATAGACATTATGCAGACTTTTTAGACTTAGATTTATCGAGTTTCTTTTGATTTCTTTTTTCGGCATCATTAATTAATTTAATCATTTTTTTGATTTCTGTAACTATTTTATCCGAAACTATAAAGTCCCAACCTACTATTCTATTATCTTTAGTATAAGTAGCTGCTAACTTTGCTTTGTATTTTTTTAATTGTAACTTTTCAAATACTTCTTTTGATTCAGTGTATATCTTATATTCACCTTCTAAGTATTTCCATATTTCTTCATTCATTGTTTTAATAATTATTTTTGATCATAATTTAATGTTTGTAATATTCCTGTAACTAAACCAATATATTTATTTTCATTATTCATGTTATTAATAAGAGAAGTTTCGAATGTCTGTAATAATACATTAAATAATTCTTCTTTAGTTGAATATGAACAATCATATTGTAATTGTATATATCCATCCCAAGGATGTATTTTATATTGTAAAGTAATATCAACTATTACATCTTTTATCTTGTATGTTACTAATAAATTGTAATGATATAAATCACGATTAAATCTGCAATAATCTAACCACCGTTCTATTTGAGATTGTATTATCCATAATTTATCTTCATCTTTATTTAAAGGATTGATATTTTGTATTATTGCTTTACAAATATCTTTAAAATTTGATTCATTGAATTCTCCATTCATAACTCTACTTATTTTGTATTTTTAACTTTAACAATATTGATTCATTTAATTTTGTAGCATTTTTAATATGTTCTTGACATTTTACATATCCTAATTTAGATGCATCTTCATCTGTTTTATAATTAATAATATATATATTCTTTCCTTCATAAAAGAACTTTTCTGCAGTACTAATTACATTTTTTATTGCATCAGGATCTAAGAATAAATAAATATCTTTAACATCTTTTTCATATATTTTCTTAACTAAAGCATTTGATATATTTTTACCAAATCCTGGAATAGCATTATGTCTGATAGCTATGCCGTCCATTGCTCCTTCACATAATACTATTGGTTCATTCCAATTAATAAAATTTTCATATCCTATTATTTCATTATATTCTACAGGTGGATTAGTAAATTTTAGACAATCTGCATCTTCGTAATATACTCTTGCTTGAAAATAATTTAGATTATGATTAATGTCATAACTAGGAATAATTAATCTACCAGAATATTTGCCTTCTGGACAATAACCAATATTATATCTTTTAATATCATAATCAGTTAATTTTCTAATATTTCTTGCATAATGTATAGCATTTCTATATTCTACATCTTCAGGTCTTGGAATTAATAATGAAGTAAATTCTGATGGTAAATATAGATATGATTTAGTTTTATCATCTTCTTTAACATATCTTTTAGATTTAAATATAGATTTTAAATATGATAATTCTTCTAATAATAATGATACATTTGCTTTCTTGAATAATTGAGATAATCCTTGACCTCCACTATTACATACCCAACAATGCCAAGAACCAAATTGCTTATTAGAATTATCTATATTAATAATCATCTTCTTTTTATGATGATGACATAAAGGACAATAAAATTCTACATCTCCATTCTTTAATGGAGTACCGGAACCTATTGTTCTTTGTAAGATAGAAAGTAACTGATTATCGTTCATATATAAATTTCTTATAAATATAAAGAACTTTTGTAAAATTAAAAATTAAATTGCTACATGATCAGGATTCCAAGAATTTAAATTCCAGACATATACTAATCTATTATATTCATCTTCTGGTATAATTCCTTTTAAAGGTGTACATTGTCCTACTGCTGAAGATTTATATGATTCTCTTAAATCAAAATATTCCCAATACCAATCTTCAGGATCTTCATGTAAATTTATTAACATTACTATTTTGAAGTTATCTATAACTAATGTATCAATATATTTATCCAGAAATAATCTTCTTTCTTGATTATCAATTTCAAGTTGTATTAATGCTTTCTCAAATTCTTCTTCTGTCATATTTATGAATTTATTATGGTTTTAGATGCTGCTATACAAGAAGCATGGTTTTGTTTATTATATTTTCTATTATATAACTTCATTTTTTTTCAGTAATATGCTTATATATTTTATATGATTCTTCTTCACTAAGATATGTTATATTTACCATAATTAAAAATTAAATAAGTTATATGATACTCCAACTCCTACATAAGGTCCTATTCTTACTATACCATCTTTACCGGCATTAAGTCCTACTCCAAGATTAAATCCTAATCCAAATTTCTTTTGTGGAAAATATGATTTTATTAGTGTACTTTTTTGTGGATCTATCAAAGCCCCATCTATACCTGATATTTCAAATCCAGGATAATCAGATCTTACAAATATATTTAATAATTTAGTTTTTGGATCTTCTTGTAATCCTGTAATAATATTAACTCTAAATGATATCTTATTATCAATAAAATTTACATGAATTAATGTATCTTTAAATCCTAATCTTGTTTCTGAATAAAAACATAATTCATTTCCTTTTGAATATGTAGTATCGAAATTATAATAAATAGATTGTTCTCCATTGGGCCATACCTTTATTATAGTGGTACCATTGCCTTGTAATGTTCCAATCTCTATTTTTAAATCTGCTATTATTTTAGTTAAAGTAATTACAGTACCTTTTTCTTTAGCTACTTCATCTGCTAATTCAGTACTTATAACTTTTAGATTTTGAAAATCTATTGCTAGAGTACTTCTTTGATATTCTGTTTCATTTAGTTTATTTTTAACTATCTTTAATGAATCTTTATAATATGCAAGATTTTGTTCTAATTGTGTTTTTTCATTATCTATTGGAGTTCTTCCACATCCTTTAAATAATAATACTGCTAATATAAATATTGTTATTAATAATGCTATTCTTTGTATAGTTGGATTTTTTAAGTATCCTAAAATTGTTGTTATGTTCATAATGTTATAATTTTATATAAATATTAGATATTTTAGAAGAATTAAATTTTAAACAGTTAAAAATAAATTTGGTTATATCATAAATTATTATTAATTTTATGTTATAATTTAAAAATAATAGAAAATGAAAACAACTAACGTAAATGATGTATTTATTACAATTAAAACTGCAAAAAAAATAAAAGAATTAAATTTGCAAGTGCCATGTAATAGTTATTATGTAGAAGCAATTGAACCACATTGCAATAATGTTAATAATAGATGCAAAGACGTAATAGCAGGTGAAATTTGGATTGATGATGAATCGGCTGCTTATCCTGATTTATGTCCTGGATTAGTTAAAACTAAAATCTATCCTAGACCAACTCAAGCTAATTTACAAAAGTGGTTAAGAGATATGTATAATATAAAATTATCAATTCAATTCCTAAATAATTGGAAATGGTATGTAGATGATTTTAATTTTGGATATGATGTTCATGATACTTATGAAGAAGCATTAGAAGAAGGATTATTTGAAGTATTAAATTCATCTATAATTTAAAAATAAAGAAAATGGAACAATCAACTCAATTTATCGTACGTCCAAATGATATGCTCTTAAATGCAAGAATTACAAATAATAAAAAAATAGCTTTAAGAGTACTTGCAAAAGCAAAGGAACAAGAAAGTCAATATGAGTATAAACAAGTATATGATCCTATTAGTAGATGTACTAAATTTGTAAAAATAATTTAATTTCAATGTCAATGAAAATATATAAAATTTTTTTTAAAATTAAAGATGGTATTAATACAGATACAGAATATAAACCAAATACATGTATAACTGAAACTATAATAGCTAATAATTTTATTGAAGCTACAAATATAATAAAAGAAAAATATAAAAATAGTTTTGGATTTTATCCTTGTTCTATGCCTACATAATATTAAATCTTAACAATCTCTTTTAACAAAAAGGCATCATTAATATCTTCAATTGGTTTTGGTATATCTTTTACTTTTCTTATTTTATCCAAATTAACAAGTAAAAAGTCTTTCCAATTAGAATTAAAATTGCTTTCTATTATAGCGTCAAACATATCAATTTTAGTAAAATTTCCACCTGATATGCCTTTATTATTCGGATTAATAACTTCGATTAATTTGAGCTTTTTCTTGCCAGTTTCTACCATTTTTGAACCATAAACGACTCTACAAACATCAGTTTTTAATGATTTTGGTGCAAGAATTTTTAACTGGACATTTGATATCCCCTCATAGATTTTAGCACGGATGCAGCTTCCTATACCAACTAAATCCAATATTTGACTACTACCCTTGCCGTATGAATAACCTTCAATGAAACATACAGTATCTTCTTTTATGTTAATAGTATTAATAATGTCATTAAATAATGTAGTTGATATTTCTGAAAATAATTTTAATTTATTTACTTCAGAAGTGGAATAATCTTTCTTAATGGAATTGGTATAATCGTATGTTCTTATATTAACATTATTCTCTCTACATAATTTGTTCCAAATATAATCTTTATCTTTGGTGTTATATGAAAAATAATATTCTTTGTTGTTAGCTTCTATTACCATTGCAGTCGAAGCTTTTGAGATATCTAAGCCAATGTAATTCATGTTGTTAATAAGTTAGAATTGTAGGAATATTATCAATACATTTTATATTTGAAAATTGATTATCAGTACCATCGACGAATTTAATACAAAAATTTGTATATAATCCATTTAATTTAACTTCAATATAATCTTCATATTGTAATGACTTATTATATTCAGGATGGTATTTAAATAATGCATGTACAAAATCAACTATTTCGGTATCATATATAAATTTATCAATTGGTAATTGAGATAAAATACATCTACAAAATTTCCTTATTTTAAGTTTGTTATTAAATGAATAAATACCTAATTTATATGTACCATTTAAATTTAAAAAGGTATATGCATCTTTACTATGTTTAGCATAATCAGTATTTTTATCTCTTACAATTATATTATCAACTAATTCATGATCATTATATTTATGGTAATATGAATGACAATATTCACATAAAGTAATTAAACTACTATTTGGATATAACCACGGATCTACTTTTTTTCTGTAATAATATGTATGATGAACTTGTAATCCTTTAGTTGCACCACATTCCATACATTTTTTATCTCTATTAATAATTTCAAGTCTTTTAATAGCCCATTCTTTAGTTGCTAATAACATTGGATATGTAGCCGATGGATATTTTATAACTGCCGGAATTTCGTTGTTTTTATTTACTATTTCTTGAACAATAGGTAAATTTGGTACTATTTTTATAACTTCTTCAATTACTTTAGAGTTAACTACTTTATATTTATTTGATTTTAATCGTTTCTTTCGTTTATATTTTTTCATAATATATTTAATTTTGGTCTAGTTACTATATATCCACTATATGTTTTTTTATTTATTGTTTTATTTTGCGGTCGAGATTCATAATAATTGCTGATATCAGAGCCTTTAGGTGCTTTAAAAATTTCTAATTTTTTATATATTTCGGCGAATGTTTTTTTTAATTTTGAAGATTCTATAAAATCGCCATTATCAATAGCAAGTTCATTTTTTAACATGTAAAATATTTTATTTGATAATTCTATATCAGATTTAGCAATTAATGCATTTTTTATATTAGTAACATTATAATTTTTTTTTCTGATACCGACATATCCTAACTTTTTAATTGCATCAATTAAAAAAGGCCATTTTTCATTTGCTAAATTAATCAATTCAAAATCATTTTTATTAGCTTCAATTTCAATCATAGTATCTTTAAAAGTTTTATATACTCCGGTTAAATAAGTATCATGTACTCCTTCTGTAACCGAATATCCATTTGATTCATATTCCTTTGTTACATTAACACGCAATTTATATAATTCTTTAGTAATTTTAAAATTATAACGATCTAAATTAACTAAATTATAATCAACAATATATTTATTATCTACTTTACTAAGATAAGCATTATTAAGTTTTTGAATTTGTTTAATAGCTGTATCTGATAAACTATTATATTCAAGAGCTAATTTTTTGCAATTATCAATCATATCTTCTGTAAATCTTACGTATTCTAGATAATCATTATTTTTTAATGAATATCTAGTATTTGTATATATATGATATATAGTATCCCAATATTTAGTATTTCTAATTCTACCTGCAATCTGTTGAAATGCAGTTGATATATCTAATAATGTCGTAGAACGTTTACCATCAGATATAATATATATTATTGCATTTTCATCATAAATATCACAACCTTCAAATACTGTTTCAGTTAAAAAATTAATTTTTCTTGGTAAATCTAACACTGTACTTCGTTTTAATCCTGTTTCAGCAGTATTGCTTTCACTCCATATAGCTCTAGCATTATCATCATTTAAATTACATATTTTTACCATTAATTTTATAAAATCAACTGAATTTACGAAAAAATATGCATTTCCAATTTTCTCATCATTTAAATATTCATATATTAATTTTACTATTTTATCATTTACATTGGTTCTACATTTAATAGAATTAACTGAAACTGTTTTTACGTTATCCCATACTGCTTCTACTAATTTAATATTTTTTAATTCTGTTAATATAAAATCTGTCTCTAATAATGTAGCTGTCATAAAACAGAATTCTTTATATCTAGTGTAATTTTCTAATACACATTTTACAGCATCATTTCTAAATGCATATTTAATAAATAACAAATGATATTCATCGATTAAAATATTATATTTTGATGTATCGATTAAATCATTTAATTTATATAATGAATCATATGTTACCATTATTTTTGGTGACTTTGTAGTTTTTAAATATTCTTTTAATTTCTTTTTTGAAATATATCCATCTATTTTAAAAATCAAATCTTTATTTTGCTCATATTTATTTTTTATTAAAGCTCTATATGGTACTGCTATTACATAAGGATTTTTAGATTGTAATGCAATTGTAGTACCACCACATCCTACTTTACCTTTATCAAATATACAATTAGCTGGCAATTCAGATATAGCTGTACTAATATATTGAGTACCATTTGGAATATTTATTATTTCTTTAATCATCTCAAATTATATTTTTTTTCCATTATATATTAATATTATTTTTTATAATTTATAAAACCTAAAAATAGGAAATATTACTTTCCTCTATATAAATATATACTTTTTTAGAAAAACTATAAATAATTAAACCAGTGAAGAAGAATTCTTCACTGCTTGGATCATACTTTGTATGATCCAATACTATTGTTTATAATCAATCTTAAATATCAAACCTAATAACATAGGTCATATCAATATCATTAAATTGTTTAACAGGTTTGCTTACTTTAGCAACTGCTAATAAATCTAAATTATCATTATACAGTCCAACTTCAGTTACATAAGGAGACCAAGCTGAAGATGATATAAAGCCTAAATAATTTTGATTAGTAGGATCTAATGGATTTTCTAAAGAAGTAGGATTAAGAGTATAATTTAATTCTCCAGCTGGTATAGTACAATTAACTTCAAATTCATGAATAGTTTTAGTACTTTTAAATTTAAGATCAAAATCATTAATTAAATTAGTATATTTAGGATCTTGAGAAGTAATAACTACATTTCCAGTTTTATAAAATACATTACCTATATAATAATCATAATTAGTATTAATGACATTATTATTAAAATATGCAGAACTAGAAGTATCAGCAACATCCATAATTCTTAGATTATAGATACTACCATTAAAGAATTTAGGATATTGTTCTATGCTAGTTCCAAGTAAAATATCACAATTATTAGTAATAGTATTTAAATTAGAAGTACTACTCACTGAACTACTTTGAAATAAACTACTAGATACATCTATACAATAAGTTTCTAATGTATAAGTAGTTTTGGCTTTATTTAATGATACAAATATAGATCCTGTATAACTACTACTAAAATATGGGGATGATAATGAATAAGTATTAATACCATCATTAGCAAGATAATTTATACTAAATGCAGAACCGGAAGTATGATATTGAAATAAGAATGGATAAGGTTGATATATAGTTTCATCATTATTAGTTATATTATTAATTCTCATTCCATTTTTATATAAAATATCAACAGTATCTACAATTTGTAAATTATCAGGTTCTATTTGAAATTGTATAGTATAATCATCATTAAAATTAAATTTAGGATCATGATGTATTCTTGAATATGCATTAGTTGAATAATATGGTATTATATGATTACTATTTAATTTAGAAGTAGTAGATGTTACCAAATTATGATGCATATAATTATGATTAGTTGAATAATCATAAGATTCATTAACATTAATAAAAATATCATTACAAGGCCAATATCCAATTAATGAATCTCCATAATAAGTATCATAATAGTTAGACATAGATACTTGTAAATCTGTATCTATTAAATTACCAAATCCATCATCCGTAATATTAATATTAGTAGTAAGATTATAATTTGATAATGATACAGTAGAACTCTTTAATTGTTCTCCATATGTATTCTGTGATATTGGAAATGATATAAAAGTAGAATAAGGAATTCTTTTTTCTTCTTTATATGGAATATCTAATAAATTATATTGTTCTGTATTATAATTACTGTAATAAGTATTATAAATAGAATCATATATCAAATAATCATAATATCCATTTGACATAGGTAATGCACTTATAACAGGATCATTTGTACTTGATATGTTATAAGGTGTATTATCATAATTACTGTTTAATACATATAAACCATATGAAATAGAATTAACATTCGTTATTTCATATTGCTTATAAGCATTAAAAGGAGTAACCGTAATATCATTGGATGTTATTGATTGGAATATTGACATGTTTATTTATTAGATTCAAGTTCTAAATTAATTAAATTTATTGTATCTAAAATGCTATTACATAAACTTTCCTCATCCTCTTTATATAAGTCAATTCCTAATAATGCATTATTTTCTAACCATTCCGGAATTACATGTTCTCTTATATGTTCAATTTGTATATGTAATAATATATCTTTATTTTTAAGTTTATTAAAAGCTACTCTTTTGACATTAAATAAATATATTAATCTATTAATATCTTCATTATTTTCTATTAATACCATATTTTTTATTTAATTTGTCTGTATTAGCTCTTAATTCGATTATCATATTATGTAATTTAGATGCTTTTTCTTCATTTGATTCTTCTTTAAATATAACTTCTTTAATTAATTTCTTAAGTTCTGATTTTTTCATATTTTTAGATTCATGAAATGGAATGGCATAAAAATCACCATATTTATCTATATATTCTTCTGCTGACTTACATTCCATTAACTCACATATATCTAAAAATGCTTCCGATTGAGCTTTTATTGTATTTCTTGTTTTTGAAATGATATTCTTTAAAATGTCTTCTTTTGTTATCATATAATTTTAAATTTAAAAATCTAATCTAATTCTTAATGTTGCTTCTTGATTAAATGCTTTTTGTAATGGTTGGCTAACTTTAGCAACTGCTAATAATTCATTATTATCATTATATAAACCAACTGTAGTAATATAAACTTTAGGATCTGATATCATATCAGCATATCTTAAATCGCCTAATGAACCAGTAGTAAAAGAAGGATTATTACTATAATTAAACATATTATTTAATACTCTTACAAAGTAATAAGTAGAATTAATAGTTTGATAATTTCTAGCAGAAAAATATGAGGCTGAATGAATAGCATTAAAAGTTACTATGTTATTATTAACAGCAGAACCACTACTATAAGGTATATTAGCAGATTGAGATACATGAGCTGAATCTAAAACTAATATTCCAGATTGTGGATATGATAATCCATAATATATAGGATTAGTTCCACCATAAACTCCATTAGTAATACTTCCACTAACTATATTATATACTAATCCACCATCTGTTTCTGTACCTAATGGTTTAGTAGAATAATCATCAATAAGAGATAAATTAGTTCCGGTAATACCTTTTAAACGTAATTCCCATCCACCTGGATTCAATTCTTCTTTCAATCTTTCTCTTTTAAAATTTACTATGGTTATAGAATTCATTACAGTACCATCGGCAGTTACAAATTTATCACTTGAAGCTGGTAATAATACGTTTCTATATTGATAATAAGTAGTTTGAGTTGGATAATAGCTAGAAGACACTTGAGCAGATCCAGAACCATAATAATTACCATAAGCTATGGAATATTGTACTTCAGCATTAGATACTGTAGCAGGATCTGATTGATAAATATCTAAATAATATATACCAGAAGAATTGGATTGTGCTGTAGAAATATATGAAGAAGTTAATAATCCAGCTGTAACACCTGAAGACCAAACTTGTTCTGTAATATTATCTACTACATTTGTTACGATATCTTGAGTTGGATTAAACGAACTAAATAATCCAGTATATACTGGTGGATTAAATGTAATAGTTCCATTACTATTTGTAACTGTTCCTCCTGTAAATTCTGTAAGGTTATTGGATGACTTTGCCATTGTATATTTTATATTTTAATTATAATTGAGAAATTCCTGTAAATACTTGAGCAGTAGCTATAGTTTCTTGTTTAACTGTCAAATTCATTACTACTCTACCACCAGTTTCATTACCAATAATAGTTATAGTTGCAGTGCCGTCTGATAATAATTGTTGCTTAGCAGAAATTTCAAATTTAAATGCTGTTACCGCTACTGATTGTGCATCTAAACCAGCTAAAAATTCTGGCATGTAAGTTACATTAATAGATGAATTAGCAGCAGGATGAATGTTAGCTACATTTGAATTACTTAAAATTGCTGTATAACCATAAGTAGCATTACCACCAGCATAGTTAATAGTTTGTGGAGTAATGATATAAGTTTGTCCTGCAGTTTGTAATGTTATATTAGTTTGTCCAACTGATATAATTGGTATTCTAGCTGTATTTTTATTTAATGTTACTAATTTATATTTTAGTAATTGTGATTCATTTGGAGTAGCTTCTAATATAGGCATTGCTTCTAAAGCTGCACCATAATATGCTGAACCACCACTTGCATTTGGATTCCATAGTCTATAATCTATTTCATCATCTGCAACTGCGAATTTAGTAATATTAAAATTTGATTGTCCTTTTGATAGTAATTCTCTTCCTTTATTAGTAAGAATAGCTTCTATCTGAATTGATGTATTATCTAAGTATGCCATTTGTATTTATTTTTTAATAAATATTAATTTTTTATGTTTTTATTATGATTTAATGTTAATCAGGAGTAATATTTAATGGAGATAATCCATCATAAGTTGATATAGCACTTACATTTAAACTAGGTAATAAACTAGCAGCAGTACCTGTATATAAACTAGAAGTATTATATATTTTACATCCTAAATATCTGTTACGTCTCATCCCTGCCGATATAGATCTATTATCAGAACAACTAACATAAGTTACTCCATTAGTAGTTATTATTTGTGATAATGCTGTAGGTGACGTTATATATTCTTCAATAACACTTTGCATATCATTACTAGAAACACTTCTATAAGATCTTAATCCAACTTCTATAGTTCCAGTATGTGTAATATTCATAGCTTGTATTTGTGTAATATTGGCAATATTAATTTCAGCTTCATTATATATTGACATACCACTTAAAGTATCATTATTTAATAAACTAATAGTATCTTCATATATAAGATTAATAATTGTTGGCTCTGATTTAATGAAATTTATTTTAGATCTATCTAATATATGTGGTTCTACCACTAATCCAACTACTGTATTTGATCGTGCTGGACTTAAATCTTGTACATGATAGAAAAATTCTTTATTATAAAATCTAATTAAATTATTATATTCATTAATATTAACTCCTGTATATTTGGAATTATATAATTCTTTTAATGTTCTTAAATCTTTATATTCATCATCATAAATAGAATTCCATGAACCAATATAATCATCTATATTAACACCACCCATTTGATAAGCAATATCTTGATTAATTTCATTTGTTAATGAAAAATATACTCCAAATTTACTTGAATCATTAGGATAGATATCATAAGCAGAAACTTCTTTAGACTTAGTCATATCCAATTGTCCTTCTAAATAATTAGATTCTATTCTAATTTTATCAGATATAGATCTATTAGCAGATATATCAGGCCACGTAGTATGATGATAATCATATTCATCATTATAACCATAATCCATACTTGAAGTAACATTAATATTAAATACAACATTATTAGTATTTAATGACGACGTACTTGGATTATAATTTGGTACATTACTTGGAATATAATTTGATCCAGTAACTAATGTATATTTTACATTATCACTTCCAAGTGGTAATCTACCAATTAAATTAGTATATGATTCAGTATCTGTAATACCATTATATGAACTTGGAGATAATATATGTTGTTTAAATATATCTATACTTTGTGTAATATCCCATATTTTAATTTCTTGTAATGATCCGGAAAAATTATTATGTATGATAAAATTATTATAATTAGGAGCTAATTCTGGTATTAATGTTATATAATCAGGATTTGTAAGATTATTAAGCCAATCATTAATTATATCTTTATTATACATTATAAACATTGCAGGAAATACTTTATAAGTATTAACTCCACTATTCATACATATAATGGAATATAATTTATTATTATATGGATATACAATTACTCCATCTTGATGTTGGGTGTAATTTGAATAATTATTGTTCAATGCTACATTCATAATTACAGGATTACTCATATATTCTTCGAATAATCCAGTAGAATTATTAAATGTATAAAATCCATTTGTTTTAGAGATATTTCCAATTTCTCCTATATTACCATTATCATCTCCTACACATATACAATATAAATATCCATTATACTCAAACATATTCGGAAGCTCTGTATATCCTACATTCCAACAATAATCTGGTCTATTTAATCCTAATGTCTGAACTAATGTTAAAGACATATTGCTAAGACTACCACTCCATGTAAATATACATGCTACATATGGATTGGGTCTTAAATCATTCGAAAGTTGAACAGTTAGTCCAATATAGTGTATGCCTTTATAATATATATAACTTCCTTCAGACATTGCAACTACATTACCACCATTAATAGTTCCTGTATAAGTAAATTTATTAGGACTATATGTATAATGAATAAAATCAGTAGTAGTCATTATTCCTACACCTTTGCTTATCTGATCAAATAATAAAGTATGTATATTTCCATTTATATTATTACTACTCATACATGGTATAATCATAGAACTATTATCCATCCATGATGGTAATGTTCCTGTTGAAATTGGAGTTATAGTTGTCATGCTACTCCAATTAACAAAATCTATAGAAGTTGATTGTCCAAATCCTAAATAATTCGAACCATCATTATATACCAATAAAGATATAAACTTATTATTATATCTACTAACATATCTACAAACAGTATTTATATGTCCACTACTTATAGGTGTTAAATTCAAAGGAATCCAAGTCTGTTGAGGATTTCTAAATCCTACAATAGTATCAACCAAAAATTGAGAACCTACATTAATAGGAGCATGGGCATCAAATACAGATACAATTCTTACTGTTAATGTATTATCACCTGAACTGCCAAGATTAAAAGTATTAGTAGAATATACAGTATCAGCAATAAATCCACCATGTGGATCAGAAACGACAGTAACAATTCTTGATGATGGTATTAAATTAGTACCTTCAGAAATCAAATTAAGAATTAATTCAGTGTCTACATTTATTTGTAAATCAATATTATATCCAGCAACTCTGGATGTTAAAGTAACTATACCAGAATTATAATTTGAAGAAAATAATGGATCTTCTATTGTTCCTATATAATTACTTGATATTTCTAAATTTATTGCTTTTGATAAATTTTGTAATGTAATATTATCATCTGTTCCTATTAATATACTTCCATCTGAATGTCCAGATAAAGAATCATAAAATGTATAAATGGTTGTGATATCCGCATTATTTGTTATAGATATTGTAGCCCCATCTGTTATAATTCCACCTGTACTTTCTAATGTCCAAATAACAGGCGTCGCAGGTACTTCAGGAATTAATCCTATTTCTATAATTGCCCCATTATTTGTATCAGGATTCATTATTAATATTTGATCACCAACATTATACCCATTACCAGGATTTTCAATTATAAGTGAATCAATAGAATTCACTATAATATAATATGATGTTTGACCATTAACTAATTGAAAATTAAATGTATTTGATGTTAGTTGATTTGATAATTGTAATATATAATCAGTTTGAGTTACTGGCTTTCCTATTATATACATTTGCCAATACTGAGCATTTGACATATTTTGTATATTTGGCAGTATTATTTTTTTGTCAATACTGATAATATTATTAATCCAATCAACAGAAGTTATCTTAAATTCTTTTGTAATATCCACATAATTAGCTGATGAAGATATATCTATATTGTCATGTTTTATTAATGCAGGAAATATACTATACTCGATAACATAATTGGTATGTCCAAACGATAATTCTGGTAATAATGATTGATAATTAGGATTAGTACGATTATCAACCCAATTTTGCACCAATTCATTATTATGCATAATAATTAAAGCAGGAATTACTTTATATGTATTACTACCTTCATTAAAACATGGCATCGCATATAACTTATTATTATATGGATATATTGGGCATGCATCTTGATGATCTCTATATCCTGTATATGCAGCATCAAATTCTACATTTAATATAATAGGATTACTCATATATTCTTCGAATAATCCAGTAGAATTATTAAATGTATAAAGTCCATTTGTTTTTCCTACATTGCCAATTTCTCCGGCATATCCATTATCATCACCAACGCATATACAGTATAATTTATTATAATATTCATACATTAATGGAAGTTCTGTATATCCACAGTTCCATGAATGTTGAGGTTTATTTAATCCTAATGTCTGAACTAATGTTAAAGACATATTATTTAAATTACCTCCCCATGTAAATATACAAGCAACATATGGATTGGGTCTTAAATCGTTATCTAACTGGATTGTTAATCCAATATAATGAGTTCCATTATAATACATATAACTACCTTCACTCATTAATACAATATTACCACCATTTATGGTTCCTGTATAAGTAAATTTATTAGGACTATATGTATAATGAATAAAATCAGTAGTAGTCATTATTCCTAATCCTTTGCCTATTTGATCAAATAATAAAGTATGTATATTTCCATTTATATTATTACTACTCATACATGGTATAATAACAGATGTATTGTCCATCCATGCAGGTAAACTCCCAATTGATAAAGGAAATATACGATTAATATAACTCCAAGTAGTAAAATCATCAGATGTAGCAATTCCATATCCTACATATGATAATCCTGCATTAAATAATATTAACGCAACAAATTTATCATTTTGTCTTGATATATATCTACATGTATGATTTACAAATGAAGGTAAAGTATATAATTCGTCTTTTACACTAAGTACTTTTATTGTTAAAGTGCCATCACCTGTACCAATAGTACCATCATCAGGTAATCTTTCTGAATATGTTGTGTTGATAATTTGATCTACTACACGTCCTCCTACATCATAAGGATTTCCGATATATATTAGTGGTGGTGGATTACTATCATCTATTGTAACATTATATGGGCTATTAGTTACTTTTATTAGAAATGCTTGTGAATAATAATGTGGATTAGGATTACTATCTGTTATATATAATCCATCTCCATCAGAATAATTACTACCCATATTATATATTTCTGCTGTATCTATTACACCATGAACTAAAATAGAAGGAGCGTCTTGTAATGCTGTTAAACTTAAAGGAATCCATGTTTGTTGTGGATTCCTAAATCCTACTTGTGATCCTGATACAAAAGTAGCAATTAGATCAGGATCTAATATAAAAGAATATTCAGTAACACTTGTACATCTAATAGTAAGATTACCATCGCCAGTTCCTATATCACCAGGATTAGCTGGAATATGTTGACTATAACTAGTATTATAAACTCCACCTACTACATATCCTGGTTCAGCTGTCGTTATATTATAAATCCCTAAATTATATCCTCCTGTTACTCCAAGAATAAAAGATGTAGTATAATCTAATGTGCATATTGGATTAACAACATATAATATATCTCCATTAGAATAATTCGATCCTTTATTAACAATTTCGGCAGTTACTAATTCGCCTGCATATGTTACAGTACCTTGATCTGGTACGATTTCAAATTTAAATGTATTTGGATCTACTTGAGATGTCAATTGTAATAATGTAGTAGCAGATAATGGTGCAAATATATACATTTGCCAATATTGAGCATTGACTTTATTTTGTATATTTGGTAAAATTATAGCTTTATCAACAGTAACAATATTGTTAATCCAATCAATACTTGTAACATGAAATTGATTAGTAGGATTATTATAACTATTTGTACTATTAATATTATCACCCATTATTACAGCTGGAAACATATTATCTCCAGATGATAATGAAAATGAACTACTATATAAAGTATCAATATATTTTTGATTTTTATGTCCAATATACAAATCACAATTATTATAATCTGAAATATTTATCATACAATTATACCACTCATCTTCTTGTATTTGAATTCCAGTAGAACCAAATACCATATCAGAATTATAATTTATAATTCCATTATCATCAGTATATAATATTAAATTATGATTTAAATCAGACACAATTACATTATTTTTTTGATTTAATTTAAATCTAAATTCAATACATTCATCCACAGCATTATTGATTATTCCAGTGATATTGCTGGTATTAACATTATCATTTTCAAAATAATATGAATAAAAATACTTATTGTAATCATATACAGAATCAATATCTAATTTTTCAGGTCCGCCATATTCTTTAATTCTTAACATAGTATTTGGAATACCATAGCAATTAGCTAAAGCATTAATACCTTCTACAGTACCTTTTGTTTTATTAAGATAAGGTAAATTATTTAAAATTCTTTTCCATCCTTCAGTTATTATATCGACAGATTTAGACCCAGTGCTTAAATTAATTTGAGCAGATGAATGAGAAGGTATATTAGAATTATAATTCCATAATTCATCAAATTGTGCAGTACTTTGTACATCCCAACCATAAGAAACTAATGAATCATATATTAAACTTTTAGCAATTCCAATATTAATATCTTCATGTTTATCGTTAACATTTAATATATTGTCAACATATAATTTAATATCATCAAAATATTGTCCTGATAAATATATCATTTGCATAAATTCATCATTATATTCATTAGTTGATATATAACCAGGAATTATTTTTTCTAAAGAATATATGTTTTGTAAATCATAACTTTCTGCATAATCATATATATTTGCTTTCCAATTTTCAAATTGTGAAGATGTATATGAATATAATGTATATGGTTTATTAGTATTTGATTTTGGATATGTTAAAGATGGATAAATAGATGCAGTTACATCTGTTAAACTCTTACTTTCAAAATATAGATATTGTTCATAATTATTAAATTTATTAATAATATCAGCTTTATTATTTTGTAATATAGTTATATCATTAGTTAAAGAAGCAGTTGGATTAGATTGTAATATAGAATAATAATCTAAAATATTACTATCATAATCTTGTATTTTCTTTACTTTTGTAATAAAATTATCTAATTGTACTGTAGCATTACTATAATAAACAAAATGTTCAAAATCTGTATAATCTACATTTAATTTCATTCCATAATTTTGTGAACTAGAATAACTATTCATCACAAAATCTGCTATACTATAATTATTAACATAATCTAATGTCGAACCTGTAGTATGAGTTATTGATTCATATGATTGGTAACTCATATTAGATTGAGTATCTCTATTTATCTTGATACTAAAATTTGGTTGTTTAAGAATATTAACATTAGATAAAATATCTGAAGTGACTAAATTAATGTCTACAATAGTATCATTGGCTAATTTATATGTTACATAACATTTAGATTGCAAATCAAATTTAGGATCTAATGGAGTTTTTAATTTTATATATACACCCCCGGAAACAACATCTGGTAAGAAATTAATAATAGTATTATATTCATTATTTAATAAATTTAAATTATAATCTATAATAATATTATCGACAGTTTTCTTATTAGTGGTATTTGTATTGTGTTTTAAAGAATTTATTTCATTAGTAATAATAGTATTTGGTGTAACTGGAATTAATAATAATTCAGTTCTATCATTTGATATTTCTTGTATAAATAAATTATCATTAATACTACCAACTATATCTTGTTCTAATATATATTTTAACTTATATTGACCACTATAATAACCAGCATTTCTAGCATCATTATGAATATCTAAAATTAAAGAAGGAATTGAATTTTTAGTAGAATATTTCCAACCTGTAATATTATAATTAGAAGATATATATAAATCATCAACAGAATAAACATGAAGATTTAATATAGCATTATTAGTACTAAGAGTTTTTTTTCCAATATCTAATGGTTTATTTATATTAACTGGTATTGTTTTTTGTAAATCATTCATGTTATAATACTATTTGTTTAATGTCATTTAAATATTCATTATTAATATCTAATCTTGCAGATAATCCATATATAGCAGTAAGATGATCTCTTTTAAAAAATTCAGGAGAATCGGAATCATATTTGCCATATCCAGAAGTTTGTTTTTCTATATTATCTTCCCACCATCTGTAATTATAATAATAATGAGCAGTATCATATGATTTATTAAATGTTACAGTTACTACTATTTTTGTCGTTCCTATTGGAATTGGTATATATTGTTTATTTAAAGTAAAATACATTTTACCTCCATGTTGTATAGTAGTAAATGGAGTATATGATTTTAATATAATATTAGATGAATTTTTTGCTTCAAATGTTATTGTTATAGAATCTTCAACTATATATTTTAATGTCGATGGATTTGTTCCTAATGGCGCAGTTTCTAATCCACCATTTCTATTACCTTTTCCTGCATATAATCCATATCTAATAAATTGTGGGGATTCATTAATAGGAATGTTCCTACCAATATGTCCATAATTATCTCCCCAATTTCCTAAATATCCATGTATTAATAATGATACATCATTTACTCCATAAATTTGTTTATCAATATAATCAGAGTATTCTGTAAGATCAATTTCTTGTATTAATTTAGTTAAAGTAATATCATTAAAAATTCCACCTGTAATATAAAAATCATCTATATTTGTATAAATTTGTGAATTAACATTTGGTAATCCATTAAAATCATAATCAAATAATCCTGTAGTATTTTTAATATCCCAAAATGGCATTTGTTCAGGATTACCACTTATCACATTCCAATTAGATAATTCATTTTTAATTAAATTATTATTAAATGAAGTATTTTGTAATGGATCTTTAACCGTTATCGTTCCAATATCAATACTAGAACTACCATATTGATTATTTACAGTACAAGATAAATTTCCAGATGTATTATTAGTTACTAATAAATTAAGAAAATCTGTTAATGTTTTAGTACTTTCACTTCCTGCTGTCCAATTATAAATTAATCCAGTCATACTATTAGAAGGATCAGTAGCAGTAATAACAAATTTAATATTACTATTTATTAATGCTTGTATATCTGTAGAACTAAATAAATCTAAAACATTAGATCCTTCTATAATTGGTACTAATGTAGTTGTATCAATTAAATCAGAAAAATTCATAGAATTAAATAATTCATAATTATCTGTACTTGGAACTGATTTATATATATTAATATTAAAATCTTCATATTTAAATCCATCTACAGAATCAACTATATTACTATTAGGTTCATATGTAATCTTATTAATAGGAGAATGTAATTTATCATTACCCATAAATCCAGGAGCCCAATATCCACCTTCTATATATGCTGAATCCATTACCCAATGTTCCCAGATATTAGTAATACTATTTAATCTTATAGTTTTAGTTGTTGGCATTTATTGTATATATTTTTTAATAAATATTGGAAATATATGTTTTTATGATGAGTATTTGACTGTACATAAAAAAAGTGGTAATAGTTAATTTACCACTTCAATATATAGATGATTTTAGAGAATTTATTTGGTATTTTCTACAAGTTCTATTTCTAATGATGGTATTTCATTTGATTTAGCTATTGTTTGTTCAATTAAACTTGAATTGTATGAGATATAAGAAACAACTATATTATAGTTCCCTTCTTTTACATTTTTAATTTCAAAATTGCCTTCCAAATCAGTATATACTTTATATTCTGAGTTTCCTATACTAATTGTTGCACCTACTAAAGCTTCTTTTGTTTTCTTATCGATTACTTTTCCTTTAATTGTTATTTGTAAGTTGTTATTTGTTTCTGGAACAATTGGATTATCTGCTAATGTAAATTGTATTGATGTAATAAAGATAATTAAAAATAAAATGATTTGTTTCATGAATTTGTAATATTAATTTTTAATATAAATATTACAATCCTGGTTACAATATATTAATAAATTATTAAATTTACTTTATAATCTTAAACTGATATCCATTAAAATACTTAACAGAGCCAGATGTATCTACTCCTTTAAATATAACATCATAATATCTTTCTGGATATAGACTAGTACAATCTAACATAAAATAATTACCTTCTGTATTACAATTCAAAGCAGTATAATTAGTATCAAAATCTATTATATAATTTTTAGAAATACTATCTTGTATAGCATATAAACTACCAGAAGGTAAATAATATGTTTCTCTTAAATATGCAGAAGAAGTAGTATAAGTTAATTTAGGATATTGATCTCTTACATGTAACTTAAATTTATTTATAGTATCATTTTTATATATACTTTGTAAATTATTAATAGCAACTACTGTTCCTTGTAAATTAGTAGCAGGATATAACATATTAGAACCAGTAATATAATAACTTTGAGAAGCGAAATTAGTATAAATAGTTCCAGATTCAGGTACTGTTACATGATATGAGCTAGTAACTTGAGTTAAACTACTAGAAGCCATAATATCAAATTCACCATTATAACTACCAGAAATAGTTAAATTAGTAAATGAACCAACCATACTAGCAGAAATTAATCCTCTTAATGATCCTGAAACATCTAATATAGATAATTTAGAACTTGAATAATATGTTAAAGGTTTTGCAGCAGATTCTACTACACCATTAAAAGAAGCACTAATAATAGAACCATAATAATTAATAGTATCTACATATCCAGTAAAACTACCATTATAATCTCCAGTTAATAACATACCACTTATAGAACCACTATTTTCATTTCCTGGTAAATCAATTAATATAGGAACCAATCCAGTAGTAGAAGAACTAGAAGTATATTGAGAACTAGAATTTATAGTTACTACATCATATAAATTTGTATAATAATCAATATTAGTAAAAGAAGTACTTGGAATAATTGGAGTATTATATGAAGTAGAAGTATTAGATACTATTTCTGTATAATAATAATTAGAACTAGATATAAAACTAAAATCATTTGATAGTATTTCTAATTTTGGTTGATATAATGTATTACTATCAAATGAATAATATTTTATTGTTCCATAAGATTTATCATCTCCTTCTAATGTATTATCAAATTTAACTAATATACCATTATTAGTTATACTTCCATTTATCCAAGCATTAACAATATTAGTAATATCAATTGAAGTATTATGATCATCATCATAATAAAAGGATTGAGTACAATAATATTGACTATTATTTATAATAGTACCACCAGGAGTTACCCAACAAGAATTCATAGAACTACTAGTCCAAGAAATACCAT
>TBL_comb47_HYPODRAFT_10001164_pt1 | contig 34439 bp, 32 predicted proteins | sample TroBogypolimnion_40_FD_10682 | JGI IMG/M metagenome (IMG submission 10682)
CAACTTATCACTCGCCATGGATGACACCGATAAGGTGAAGATTCTGTATGACGATTGCCTGGCAAATAATATTCGGGTGTTCTCACCAGATATTAATACGGGTGTTTATGACTTCACGCCATTGCGCACGCCAGACGCTGCCCCTGATTCACCAATTAGCCATATTCGTTATGGCTTGGGTGCAGTGCGTGGTACAGGTGAGGCTGCGATTGAGTCCATTGTTAAAGCACGTGAAACTGGCGGACCATTTAAAGATTTGTTTGATTTTTGTGCCCGTGTCGATCGCCGTCAAGTCAACCGTCGCGCTATTGAGGCCTTAATGCGTGCCGGGGCTTTTGATAGCTTGTATCGCGATTCGGTTTCAGCGGGTGGAAACTTGTATGACATCCGTTCTACTTTGCTAGCTTCCTTGGCAAGAGCGATTGAGGCAGCTGAACAAGCTGAGGCATCGATACATCAAGTGAGCTTATTTGAAGTGGCTGGTGAAGAAGATCGCCATCTCCCAGAGTTAGTACGTGAGCCTGTCTGGTCTGAGAAAAAACGTCTGCAAGAAGAAAAGACAGCCTTAGGCCTTTGCTTAACTGGCCATATGTTTGACGCCTATCGTGATGAAACCGCTCACTTTATTCGTCAGCCATTAGCAAAAGTTACCGAAGGTAAGGATCAACTCATTGCGGGTATTATCACTTCCGCTCGAATGCTGACAGGCCAGCGTGGTCGCATGATGATTGCTACCATCGATGATGGTAGTGCTGCTCTTGAGGTGACCTTGTATAGCGAAGTTTATGAGCCAAACCGTTCCTGGCTTAAAGAAGATGAGCTGCTGGTTGCTAAGGTCAATGTCACGCCCGATAAGTTCTCGGGTGGTATGCGTATCGTCTCTGAAGCGGTCATGGATATCACTGGTGCACGTATGCGTTTTGCTCGCAACGTCCATGTTTGCATTGATAACGCGATTGATATCAAGATGCTACGCAGCCAAATTAATCCTTACCTCATGGCTAATCGCGTGCGCGATCCTAAGTTAGGGGCACATGCTCCTGCTGCACCAGGATCAAATGAGGGCATGAAGGGATTAATGCTAACTGCTGCAGTAACAACCAGTGGTGGCGCATGCCTCATGCAGTTCCCCGAGGAGCTACGCATCTATCCAGATGACGCTTGCTTAAATGGCTTGAACCAAATATTGGCTTCTAAGCAAAAAGATCCTGTACAGATTCAATATCACTAAGCAGTATTCTTGCAGGAATATTGCTATTAGTCTTGCAGTACTTTCTGAATTGCCTCAATCACCTGCTTAGGTTCTAGTAAATCCAGGCATTCACTGTAGCTATCAGCTTTATCTAAGCAACCTGCTTTGCGACAGGGTACGCATTCCCCCGGACCTTGCAAGATGGTGACATTGCCAACCGTTTGGGTGCGGGCGCGTAATTGATAGGGCTGCTCACCAATAAAACCATTAGGCCAAGGTCCAAAATTGGTCGGCGGGGTAGCGCCAAAGAGGGTAATGGTTAGCGTGTTGCAAGCAGCCGCTAAATGGGTAATTGAGGTATCGACGCCGATGTATAAAACTGCACCACGAATGAGTGTTCCTGCTTGAGGAATAGTCAATCTACCTGCGGCATTAATGAGCTGTTCTTTAGTTTGCTCATCCAGCAAGGAAATGATGTCATGGTTGAGCTGCACATCTTGCTTAGCAGGCGATGCGCTCAGCACCACTTGATGACCTTGTTTTACTAGCCAAGCTATGAGTTCTTGCCAATACGCCAATGGCCAACGTTTATAAGCCGTCAGTGGACCAGGGTGGATAACAACATAAGGCTGCTTCAGTGCGTTGGCAATAACAGGAGTTAATGGCTCACCCGCAGGTGGTGTCACTGCAATAGACTTGGAAAATAATTCAGCGGGGCTTTTAAAGAAGATCTCGAGTAGGCGCAGCTTCTCTGTAATGACATGTTGCTTGAAGTAATCCACATCCACTGTGTGCATACAAATGAATTTCTTCCAGGCATTTTGTTTCTCGCTCTTGCTGCGTTTGCTCTGATCTTGAGCATCTTGACCTTGTGGGTGGCCGCCTAGTACGCCAACCCTTCTAAATGCAGCGACCAAACCATATAGATAGGCACGATCACTGGGTTGTGTCACTACCGCTAAGTCATAGCGCTGAAACAGTCGATTAAAGAGTGCGAGATATTCACCAAAACCAGGACGATCGGAAGTTTCAATAACTTCAGTAATATCGGGATTGCCATGGAGCATTTCCAGTTTGCCGCGATATCCCAAGAAATGAAACTCTGCATCAGGCCAGAGTTCCCTAGCTTTGCTAATCAGAGGAGTTGTTACCAATACATCACCAATCTGCCTAGTAGCGATGAACAAAACCTTTTTAGGTTTGAGTTTGGAGAAATCACTCATCAAATCAATCTCTACAAGGCCTTGGCCATGATCTTTTCACGCACGCGGCGAGCATTCTCTGCAGCATTGCTTTGATCATTAATTTTATGAAAGAGATGAAGCACTTCAGTAGACCAAGAGCCAGACTTGCGATGGATGCCATGGTGCTGCAAGCGGAAGACAAAGTCTGCATCTTCATGGCCCCAGCCTGTCATGGTTTCATCAAAGCCATTAATAGCTTCTGCATCAGTCTTCCAGCACGCCATATTGCAACCTTTGATACGGCGCCAGACAAACTTCTTGTAATCACGCCAAGAGCCATTACCCAGCTTAATCTTGAGGGGCCAATACTTATTAATGCCCCCACCCAATCTTTTGCCAATCAGGTTTTCTGTAAAGCGTGCAAAACTCCAATTGGGCCAAGTGAGTAGTTCTTGGGTGAGTGTTTGATTGAGCAAGATGCGGCTGCCGGTTACTAAGCAGCCTTTTTGTGCCAGCTCACGATGACGCTCCACAAAGTCGGGCTGCACAATGCAATCGCCATCTAAAAATACTAGGTAATCACCATGGGCTGCAGCAATTGCTTGATTGAGGATTTTGGTTTTCCGAAAACCCTGGTCTTCTTGCCAAAGGTGCTTAATGACTGCGGGGTGCGAGCCTTTAAAAGACTCAATCACTTGTTTCGTGCTCTCGGTAGAGCCATCATCAGCAATGATGATTTCAAAGTTTTTATCGGTTTGCGTAGCCAGTGATTCGAGGCAAAGCTTGAGGGCTTGAGGCCAGTTGTAAGTGGCCAGCAAAATCGAAATCATTTACCAGCATCCTGGTTTAGCTGCCACAGCTTGATATAGCGGTAGTAGGTTCCCTGACCATTCGATACAGCTAGCGCAAATCCTTGAGGGCCATCTAAGAAACCTGCGCGCAGAATGTATGTTCTAAAGAATGCCCAAGCACCATGAAGGACGGCTTTCAGGGGGCTGCTAGTTTTACCTTTGGCAAATGCTTGTTCAGCAGACGCAGTGGAATAGCGATCTAATTTTTGCAGTACTTGAGAATAGTTCATGAAGCTGTAGTGCAACATGGGATTTTCTAGTTTGGCAACTTGACCATGGGGGATGAGGCGCTCATGCACGAGGTCGTCTGAGAAGCGCGCAGTACCCCGTTTAAAGAGGCGATCAACATAATCTGGGCTCCAGCCAGAGTGGCGAATAAAGCGTCCGCAATACCAAGATAGTCTGGGGATCGCAAAACAATCCACCTCGGCGCTATGGTGCATGGCGGTCAAAATTTCAGATTTGAGGGCGGAAGTCAGTCTTTCATCGGCATCCAAAGACAGAACCCATTCGCCATTGGCCAAATCTAAGGCGCGGTTCTTTTGAGGGCCAAAACCAGGCCAGTCTGGAGGTTGAGATATGGTCGCACCGTACTTTTGGGCTATTTCAAGGGTGCAGTCAGAGCTATTGGTATCAACAACCACGATCTGCTGGGCGATCCCCTCCAGGGAGGCTAGACAATCGTCCAAATTGGCCTCTTCATTGCGGGTGATGAGTATGACTGATAAGGTGGGCATAATTCATTATATGAATGCTCAAGACCGTACCGCCCTAAATCGCTTAATTACCTACCTCAAGCCCCATTACGGCTTGATTATTGGGTCACTTTTAGCCATGGCTGTTGTTGCTGGCGCTGAAACCTCTATTCCGGCCTTAATGAAGCCTTTACTAGACCGTGGATTTACAGGTCAACTCAATACCAAGCTCTGGCAGGTGCCAGTTTTCTTGGTGGGGCTGGCATTAGTCCGGAGTTTGGCTCAGTTTTTGTCGAGCTATTTGCTCACGAGAGTTATTAATGCTGTGCTGCTGAAATTACGCGAGCAAATGTTTCAGACGCTGTTGCATGCAAAGACTACTTTTTTCCAACAGAACTCTGCATCCAATCTCATTAATGCAGTTGTCTTTGAAGTAAATAATGTTCTTACTATCATGGGTGGAATGTTAATTAGCTTGGTGCGAGACTCACTCACTGTGGTTGGTTTGATGGGCTATTTAATTTATTTGAACTGGCAATTGACATTAGTTGTTCTCTTTATTTTTCCCGTGATTGCATTCATCATGAGCAAAATCAATCGCCGCCTAAGATCGCTCAATAGAGAGCAGCAAACAATTACTAGTGATCTTGCCTATATTGTGGAAGAGGCAGCGGCGGGATATAAGATAGTAAAAGTTCATGGTGCGCAAGAGTATGAAATGAATCGTTTTAGGCAAAAGGCTGAACGTGCACGTCAGTTTGCTTTGAAGTCAGCAGTTGCCGGCGGCTTGAATCAACCTATCACCCAGTTAATAGCCTCTATGGCTTTATCCATAGTGCTAGTAATCGCCTTAATGCAATCTGCCACCGAAGGTACGACAGTCGGTGGGTTTGCAGCTTTTATTACTGCAATGATGTTGGTGATTTCGCCGCTCAAGCATTTGGCCGATATCAATCAACCTCTACAACGCGGTTTGACTGCGGCAGAAATGATTTTTGGCTTAATGGATCAGCCATTCGAAGAGGGTGAGGATCGCAAGCAAAGTATGAAGTCTTTAGGCAAGACTAGAGGCGGAATTCGTTTTGAGAATGTCGGATTTTCGTATGAGCAAGAAGGCGATCGTAAGGATGCTCTCAGCAATATTAATCTTACGATTAATCCTGGTGAGGTCGTTGCCTTTGTTGGACCCTCTGGTGGTGGTAAATCAACCTTAGTCAATTTATTGCCTAGATTCTTTAAGCCAACAAGCGGCTATATTTTCCTAGATGGCATTCCACTGGAAGATATTGTGTTGGCAGATGTTCGTCGCCAAATTGCTTTTGTGAGTCAGGATGTCATTCTCTTTAACGATACGATTGCTGCTAACGTCGCCTATGGCGCACATGGCCAGGATGGGATTGATCGTAGTCGCGTGATGGAGGCTTTAGAAGCCGCCAATTTGAGTAATCATATTCAGGAGCTGCCAGAGGGGATCGATTCCATAGTAGGGGATAACGGCAATCGCTTATCTGGTGGCCAGCGTCAACGCTTAGCAATTGCGCGCGCCATTTATAAAGATGCTCCAATTCTGATTTTGGATGAGGCTACCTCAGCCTTAGATTCTGAGTCTGAGCGCCAGGTTCAGGAAGCACTCGATACCTTAATGGCCAACAGAACGACCTTAGTCATTGCACATCGCCTATCAACTATTGAGCATGCCGACCGAATTGTGGTGCTTGAGCATGGCAAGATTATTGAAAATGGTTCACATGAAGAATTAATCAAGCATGGTGGGCTTTATGCGAACTTGCATCGCATTCAATTCTCAAATGCTTAACTTAGAACGATATCGTATTGCTCTTGGCGGAAGCTACCTTCTGCTTGCAGGGTAATTGGCTTGCCAATAAAGTCACCTAGCTGAGCCAAGAATTGATTTTCTTCCTCCAGGAATAAATCAATCACATCTGGTGCGGCCACAATCCGAAATTCTCTCGGATTAAATTGACGATGCTCACGAACGATTTCTCGTAGGATTTCATAGCAGATAGTCTGCGCAGTCTTAATCTCACCCTTACCAAGACAGGTGGCACAGGGCTCGCAGGTGATGTGGGCTAATGATTCACGGGTACGTTTGCGAGTCATTTCGACTAGACCCAAAGCAGAAAAATCGCTCACTGAAGTGCGAGCATGATCGCGTTCAAGATTGCGCTTGAGTTCATGCAGCACAGACTCTTGATGATCTTTAGAAACCATATCAATGAAGTCAATGATGATGATTCCGCCAAGGTTACGTAAACGGAGTTGGCGTGCAATCGCTTGAGCTGCTTCAAGATTAGTCTTAAAGACGGTGTCATCAAGATTGCGAGCGCCAACATAACTACCGGTATTGACATCAATTGTTGTCATCGACTCTGTTTGATCAATCATCAGATAGCCGCCAGACTTAAGGTCCACCCGACGACCCAAAGCTTTATTGATTTCGGCATCGACATCAAATAAGTCAAAGAGCGCGCGTTCACCGCGATGTAATGTCAACTTATCCAAGAGATTGGGCATGTAAGAAGAAGTAAAGGCTTTAAGCTTCTCAAAATTTTCAGCAGAATCTACACGGATTTGAATGGTTTCTTCTCCAGCAACATCACGTAACACCCTCTCAGCTAAGCTCAAATCTTGATATAGCAGGGTAGGGGCGGGATTGTGTTTCATTGCCGCGTGGATGTTTTCCCAGGTAGTACGCAGGTAAAGCATGTCATGCTGAAGTTCAGTATCGGACGCATCTTGAGCGCTGGTTCTCACAATGATGCCGCCTTTTTCATCTGCTGCCATGAGGCCGGCAAGGCGCTCTTTTATTGCTTCGCGCTCTTCAGGCTGGTCTATGCGCTGCGAAACGCCAATGTATTTTTCGGTAGCGATATCGCTACCAGCGGGGGGTAGATACACTAAATTACGCCCTGCAATACTCAATTGGGTTGTAAGGCGTGCACCTTTTGTACCAAGCGGGTCTTTTAATACCTGGACTAATATGGTTTGACCTTCAAACAGCAGCTTTTCAATTTGTGCTTGAGGATTATTTTGCGTAATGTCAGCAACGTGCATAAACGCAGTGCGCTCTAGTCCAATTTCAATAAATGCAGATTGCATGCCCGGCAGCACACGAACTACTTTCGCTAAATAGATATTTCCCACAATACCGCGTTGGCGTGTGCGCTCAATTTGCAACTCTTGAACTGCGCCCCGCTGAATTAAAGCAACGCGAGTTTCTTGCGGAGTGATATTGATCAGAATTTCTTCGTTCATATTCTGCTAACGTGGGCGCGGTTTAGTAAAAGCTGAGTTTCGTAAATAGGTAGCCCCATGATACCGCTATAGCTCCCCCGAATTGAAGGAATAAAGGCGCCGCCTAGGCCTTGGATGCCATAAGCGCCGGCTTTACCAAAGGGTTCGCCGCTGGCGATATAGGCATTCATTTGCTCTGTAGATAAGTCCGCAAATTGCACCTCAGAAACCTGCGTTAGCACCATTGGGTTTTCATCTGGTTTAAGGGTGACTGCAACTGAGCTGAGTACTTCGTGTACTTTACCGCTGAGCATAGTCAAAATCCGGATGGCATCTGCTGCGTCAATCGGTTTTCCTAAAATTTCACCGTTAGGATGGTTGGGTAGGCTAACGGTAGTGTCTGCGCAGAGAATCGGCGCCCATGGCAAGTCACTTTTTTTCCATCTAGCGAGTGCCGCTGCACTTTTAGCCAAAGTAACGCGTTCTACATAAGTACGGGCTTTTTCCTGTGCGAGTGGAGTTTCAATACTTTCGCTATCTTCATCTGGCGAAGGTAGGAGCATTTCGAAGCGAATCCCAATTTGCTTTAGTAGCTCTTGGCGACGCGGACTTTGCGAGGCAAGGTAAATAAAAGTATGCATGGAATTCATTACCTTACTCACGATGGTAAGGGTGGCCTTGCAGAATAGTCCAAGCTCGGTAGAGTTGCTCAACCAACAATACTCTGGCCATTGCATGGGGAAGTGTCAGGCTAGAAAGCCTCCATATGGCTTGGGAACTAGTCTTCAAGCTCGCGTCCAAACCATCTGCGCCGCCAATTAAAAAGGTAATGTCAAAACCTTCTTGGCGCCATCCAGCCAATTGGGTTGCGAGATTCTGGGTAGTTTGATCTTTACCGCGCTCATCGAGGGCAATGACTCTGGATCCCTTTGGGATGACAGCTGCAATTTTCACTGCTTCTTTAGCCGGAGTGAGATCAGGTTTTATCTCTTTGATTTCGATGCTGCAATCTGCAGGCATTCTTTTGATGTAATCATGAGTCGCTGTTGCTACCCAATCAGGCATCTTATGACCAACTGAAACTATGGTGAGGCGCATTGATGCAAATCGCGACGAAATTATTCGTCGTCTTCAGATTCACTGGCTTTGGCAAGACCTTTATCGCCAGCCAATTTCACGCGCACAGGTTTAGCACCCCACATACCCTCAAGCTGGTAGTAAGAACGCAGCATCGGTTGCAAGATATGAACTACGATATCGCCGCAATCTACTAAAACCCACTCGCCGGTTTCCAAGCCTTCAATGGAAATGACTTCGCCACCTTTGGCATTGACCTCTTCTTTGACGGACATCGCTAAGGAGCGGGTTTGACGATTACTAGAGCCAGTAGCGATGATCACCCGGTCAAATAATTCACTTAATTTGGTAGTGTCATACACGCGAATATCTTGTGCTTTGACATCTTCCAGGGCATCAATCACGACGCGTTGTAATTTACGTAAGTCCATATTTTCCAGGCAATAATTTTTGTATTTAGGGTGATCTTAGCTTGATTACTGATACAAGCCCAGATTTGTAATGATTTCTAGGGTGTGGGTAGGGATTTCCTCGGAACTAATAGTGCTCCGAGATGATTTGAGTCGTTTCCTTAAATCAGTAGAGGAGAGATCAACGCTCAAGCTTTCATCTATGTATATGAGGCCGCAGGCGCTATTTTCAAGAGCAGCAGCATCTGATGCTTTGTGGGCTTCCAAAAATTGGCCTACTTCCGCGCTGATTTGCTCATGCAAGTCATGATGCGGTCTGGTCGCAACAGCGAAATTGACGTATTGGCTGAGCTTTTCCCATGAGTTCCAGCTAGGTAGAGCAAGGAGTGCATCCACGCCCATCAGCCAAGTCAGGCTAGCGTCTGCCCCAAATCGCTCGCGTAGCGCCTTAACTGTATCGATAGCATAGCTCGGCCCGGCGCGATCCACTTCCATCCGGTCGATACCCACTTGAGTAGAAATCTGGAGATATAAAAAGGCACGCGCTAAATCAATACCAGCCGCTTCTGTTAATTTCAGGCGCATTTCTGCTGGCGTGATCCCGCTTCCCTTTTGCCATGGCTCACCACTGGGGATGAGCAGTAGCGCATCTAAGTGCAATAGTTTGGCAAAGTGCGTGGCCAACCTCAGGTGACCCACGTGTGGAGGATCGAAGGTTCCCCCCAGAATGCCAATTTTTTTAATCGTGCTCAATCGATACTCAGGCCAGCCAATCGCGTGGCTTTAGGTAATAGTCATATAGCTTTGCTTCGGGAGTGCCGGGCTTGGGTTGCCAGTTGTACCACCACTGCACTACAGGTGGCATTGACATCAAGATAGATTCTGTACGACCACCAGAATGTAATCCAAAAATAGTGCCTCTATCAAATAAGAGGTTGTACTCCACATAACGACCACGACGATANTCTTGGAATGACTTTTGCTCTGGAGTAAAGNTATCTTGATGGCGACGCTCTACTATAGGCATNTANGCNTTGATAAAGGCATCACCGACAGCTCGGGTCATGGCAAAGCTTTTTTCAAAGCCCAACTCATTAAAGTCATCNAAGAAAACGCCACCAATACCGCGGGGTTCTTCACGATGCTTTAAGTAAAAGTATTCATCACACCATTTTTTAAAGCGAGGATAAAGCTCCTCACCAAAGGGGTCTAATGCATCTTTNGCACTTTGATGAAAGTGTCGGCAATCTTCATCAACACCGTAATAAGGGGTCATGTCAAAGCCACCGCCAAACCACCAGACAGGCTCTTTATCTGGCGCTTGTGCAATAAAGCAGCGCACATTCATATGCGTGGTAGGTGCTTTGGGGTTATTAGGGTGAAAGACCAGAGAAACACCCATCGCTTCAAAGCTACGTCCCGCCATCTCTGGGCGATGATGTGATGCCGAAGGAGGCATTTGATCGCCACGAACATGAGAAAAGCCTACGCCACCTTTTTCGAGGATGTTGCCACCATCTAAAGTACAGGTACGACCATAGCCCTTGAGCTTACTGTCTTCTGGCTTATGCCACTCGTCTGCCACAAAGGCTTTACCATCCAAAGCACTCATAGCACTCGTAATGCGATTTTGTAAGCCTAAGAAATACTCCTTTAAGGCATCGATATCAATTGAGGTGTGTTGATCTGACATGGTGTTTTAAATCTATAAATTTACTTGATTGCACGATAGCCAATATCCTTACGATATTGCATACCTTCAAATTGAATCTTGTTAATAGCTTCGTAGGCTTTTTGTTGTGCACCACGTACAGTGTCAGCAAGACCAACAATACACATCACACGTCCACCTGATGTCACTACTTTGCCATCTTGCAACTTGGTGCCAGCATGGAAGGTAATTTGATCTTCTGTATCCGCCGGAATACCAGTAATGACATCGCCTGCACGAGGGGTGTCTGGATAATTATGGGCTGCAAGCACAACACCTAGGGCGGTGCGGCGATCCCATTCCAAATCCACTTCATTGAGGGTGCCATCAACAGCATGATCCAATGCATTCACTAGGTCGCTACGTAAGCGTGCCATGATAGGTTGAGTCTCTGGGTCACCCATGCGGCAATTAAATTCTAAAGTCTTGATCTTGCCATCAGGGGTAATCATCAGACCTGCATATAAAAAGCCTGTGTATGGAATACCATCTACCTTCATACCTTGAACGGTTGGCATGATTACTTCACGCAATGCACGCGCATGAATTTCTGGCGTGACTACAGGGGCGGGGGAGTAAGCACCCATGCCGCCAGTATTAGGTCCTTGATCGGCATCGAGTAAGCGCTTGTGATCTTGGCTAGTGGCTAAGGCCAAAACATTCTTGCCATCCACCAAAACAATAAAGCTAGCCTCCTCGCCAGTGAGGAATTCTTCAATCACAACACGAGCACCTGCATTACCGAGTTTGTTATCAGCCAACATCATGTCAACTGCAGCGTGAGCTTCTGCAAGACTCATAGCAACCACTACACCTTTACCAGCGGCAAGGCCATCAGCCTTAATCACAATCGGCGCACCTTTAGCATCAATATAAGCATGCGCCTCTAATGCATTGGAAAAGGTTTGATAATCCGCCGTTGGAATGCCATGGCGTTTCATGAAGGCTTTAGAAAAGTCTTTAGAAGATTCCAATTGAGCCGCTAATTGGGTTGGCCCAAAAATACGTAAGCCATTGTTACGGAATACATCAACGATGCCAGCAGCTAACGGAGCTTCTGGACCTACCACGGTTAAATGAATCTTCTCACGCTTAGCAAAATCAGCTAACTCTTGTAATCCAGTGATTGGCAAGTTCTCAATACCTGCAGCAGTTTGCTTAGCAGTAGCTGTGCCACCGTTACCGGGAGCAACATATACGGTTTGGACTTGTGGAGATTGCGCTAACTTCCAAGCAAGCGCATGTTCACGTCCACCAGATCCGATTAAAAGAATTTTCATAATAGAAAGAGTAATACAGTTTTAAAGGGCAGCATTAGTAAATACTTCTTGTACGTCATCTAAGTTCTCAAGCGCATCTAATAACTTTTGCATGCTTTCAGCTTGATCACCTTCTAAGGCAATCTCCGTCTCAGGACGCATGGCAACCGTAGCTAACTCAGGCTTGAGGCCTGCTTTGCTAATGGCATCTTGTACTTTAGAAAAATCTGGAACAGGCGAGAGAACCTCTAGTGAGCCATCATCATGCGTAATGACATCATCGGCGCCAGCATCTAAAGCAACTTCCATGAGTTGATCTTCACTCGTGCCTGGTGCAAACAACATTTGGCCACAGTGTTTAAAAAGAAAAGCAACTGAGCCTTCAGTACCCATATTGCCGCCATTCTTATTGAAGGCATGACGAACTTCTGCAACAGTGCGAGTGCGATTATCGGTTAGACAATCCACAATGATGGCGGCACCATTCATGCCGTAGCCTTCATAACGAATTTCTTCGTAGTTAACGCCTTCGAGCGAACCAGTGCCGCGTTGAATGGCTCTTTGCACGTTATCGTTCGGCATATTAGAGTCTTTGGCTTTATCAATCGCCAGACGTAAACGTGGATTTGTAGCAATGTCGCCGCCACCTAATTTGGCAGCTACGGTAATTTCCTTAATGAGTTTGGTCCAAATCTTGCCGCGCTTTTCGTCCTGACGACCTTTGCGATGCTGAATATTGGCCCATTTCGAATGGCCGGCCATACGGGTAAGTCCTTTTAATTATTTGGCTAGAAGACACCATTTTAAGGGGTTCTAGACCCAAGGTAGAGGGTAACTAGCCAATTTTTGTTACACTCTCATGTCTTAGCAGTAACAAAGTAGCAAATAAGCAGAATTTCCACTGCAAACACCTGCCTCGGTGATGGAATTGGTAGACGTGCCGGACTCAAAATCCGGTGCCGCAAGGCGTGGCGGTTCGAGTCCGCCCCGAGGCACCACTCAAAGACTGCTCAGTCCTTGAGCATCTCTAAGTTATCTAAATTTCGTAAGTCTCTGACGTATTATTCATTGCTTGCTCAACAATCTTCTTTGTGAGTGTTGGTGAGAAGAGCTCAATAAATGTATAAACAAACGAGCGTAAATAAGCGCCTTGCTTGACGCCAAGATGAGTCACGTTATTTCCGAATAGGTGCCCAGCAGGGATCACTTTGAGATTGCGATCCCGATCGGGATCATAGGCATGACCAGCCACAATGCCAATACCCATACCAGTCTCTACATAAGTCTTAATCACGTCGGCATCAATCGCTTCCAAAATAATATCGGGCGTGATGTTTCTTTGTGCGAAGGCGGCATCAATCTTGCTACGGCCTGCAAATGCTTTGTCGTAGGTGATGATCGGATACTTGGCAATTTCTTCAAGCGTCAGTGTCGCTTGGTTGAGCAGCGGATGGCTCAATGGCACCATTAATACGTGATGCCATTGATAGCCCGGCAAGGCCAATACTCCGGGAGTGTTAGCAATGCCTTCAGTAGCAATCGCAATATCAGCGCGATCATGCGTTAGTAACTCTGCAATTTGACCTGGGCTGCCTTGCTGAATACTGACCTTTACCTTCGGGAAGCGTTTCGTAAACTCAGTAAGCACTTTAGGTAGTGCGTAGCGTGCTTGTGTATGCGTAGTCGCAATCACAAAGCTACCTTGATCTTGACTGGCAAAATCCTTTCCGACTCTTTTGAGAGTTTCGACCTCATCAAGAATGCGCTCTATCGAGCTCAAGATACGCTTACCTGGTTCGGTGAGAGAGCGAATGCGCTTGCCGTGACGACGAAAGATCTCCACACCTAATTCATCTTCTAATTCAATAATGGCTTTTGAAACGCCTGGCTGAGAAGTGAAGAGTGCTTTTGCAGCAGTCGTAAGATTGAAGTTCTGTCTAACTGCTTCCCGTACAAAACGGAACTGATGAAGATTCATAAGGATTCCTATCTATATATCTACAAAGATATAGGAATCAAATTCTAAATGATTTTTGGGTATTAAGCCTTAGAAACCCAGCGTAATCCAAGAAGCGCCAAGAGAAAGTAAAGTAAAGGCGGTGTGAGGGCCGTCAGGAGTGCTGGCCAGGAACCCAAGAGCCCTACGTTAGAAAACAGGGAGTTAAATAGCTGAAAGCTCATGCCTAACATGATGCCGCCAAATACCTTGATACCGACGCTACCCGCACGTACCTTCAGATAAGCAAACGGAAGGGCTAAGGTGAGCATTACAAAGATCGTGAATGGATAAATCACTTTTTTCCAGAAAGCAATGGAGTGACGCTCGGCATCTTGTTTGTTTTCGCGTAAATGTGCGATAAATCGACCCAAACTCACGATAGACATTTTTTCTGGACTAATTAACAGCACGTTCAAAATTTGAGGGGTAACTTCAGATTCCAAAGTAAGAATTGGGTGCGTAATAGTCTGCGCAGAAAAGGCTGGATTGAGTGGGTCTGATTGCTTAGTTTCTTTAAAGCGCGTTTCGGTTACATCATTCAAAACCCAAATACCAGTTTCATCAAAATGACCTGAGACTGCACTGCGGATAGAGAGTAGGTGATAAGTGTCATCAAACTCATACATGCGGATATTCTGAATTTCATTATCTTTATCTACTTTGCCGACGTTGACATAGCGCACGCCTGGCCGAACGGGGCCGCTACCATCTTCATCACGCAGGCGATCCTTGACCCAAACACCCGTTCTAAATTGAGAAGAGTAGGCCGACCCCATCGCCTTCATGCGGATCTGATCTGACTTGGCTTCGGTATAGGGGCCAACCCATTCACTCATAATCAGAGTAAGCGCAATCAAAGGTAAAGAGATCTTGGTAAGTGTAATGAGGCCACGTTTGACATCCAATCCAGCGATACGCAAAATAGTGAACTCAGACTGACTGGCCAGCATTGCAAATACATAAATACTGCCGATTAGACCTGCAATCGGAATAATTTCAGAGATGCGGCTTGGGGCTTTGAGGAGAACGTGCAATAAAGCCAAAGGTAGTGTGTACGCCCCCTGGACGGAGCCGAGTTCACCCAAGATATCGAAGAATAAAAACAAGGCTACCAAAGCGAACAAGATAAAACCAAAGGCAGCATAAATCTGCTTGGCTAAGTAGCGCTCATAAATGAAAGGGAAGAGCAATTTCATTTAGCGACCATGGAGGCAGGCAGTTGACGACGCCACCACTTCAGAGAGGGGTTAATACGATTGCGAATTAAGGCAGCTGCAATCAAGAGGGCCATTAAGTGAATTGGCCAAATTGCTACAAAGACGCTAACCCTGCCTTGCGAGACAAAATTCTGTGTGAGATTTAGTAGATTGCTGTAAATCAGATAAATTAAGACCGCATAGAACATCGCCGTATAGTTGCCAAGGCGTGGGTTTACATAAGCTAGTGGAATCGCAATCAATACCAAGCCTAACGCCATAAGAGGTAGGCCAACACGCCACAGCAACTCCGCTCGATTAGGGTTTAATGTGCTGGGATTAGGATCATTGAGCAGCTCCGTGATTGTTTTCTCGCGATCGCGTGGTGCAGGCGCCAATGACTCTTTACTGCGAATTTTGGTGCTGTATTCGTCAAACTCGAGGATTCTAAAATCAGGCTGGGTGGGTTGTCCCTCATAACGTCTACCGTTATGGAGCACGATCGATTTTTCACCACCCTCAGAATTTTGGATATAGCCAGTAGATGAAACTGCAATACTGAGGCGACCATTTTTGGAATCGGCTACAAAGATATTTTTGACTTCGCTTTTATCCACATCGAGTTCTTCAATAAAGAACACGCGTTCCGCTTTGGCGGACTCCTTAAATTGTCCAGCACTAACCATCGATACGTCATCACGCTGTTGAAAGCGCTGACTAATTAAAGTGGACTCGCGGTTTGCCCAGGGCCATACAAAAAGTGCTAACAGGGCGATGACGATGATGAGTGGAGTAGCAAACTGGAGGATCGGGCGAATCAGACTGGCAATGCTCAGTCCACTCGCAAACCACACAATCATTTCTGAGTCTTTGTACCAACGCACTAAAACAATCAGGGTTGCCACAAATAGGGAAACAGTTAGAAGAACCGCAAGATACCCCAAAGTAGCTAAGGCAATCAAGACCAGCGCATCCTCAGGGTTAACTGCTCCATTCGCAGCGAAACCCAAAATTCGGATGACCAAAGTAGTCACCATGATGGTCACTAAGACCAAAAAGACCCCGCCAGTCGTAAAACTGAGTTCTCGGCGAAGGGCCTGTTTAAAAATCATGGGAGATAAGAGTCTGGATTGGTGAGCTTATTGGGGGTTTATAAATGGCTTATATTGCTGATATTCAGGGAAGTTCATCTCATGTCGGAGGATAATGGATAAACGTCCCCAATTAGTAATTACACCCCTTTGAATCTACTAAAACACAGTTATAGATTATGACAATTCAATTCAGCACTAAGATTTTCCCTCAAGCCGACCTGCAGAGCCCAAAACTTCAGAAATCCAGCCTCAAGTCCCTGCTGGCTCATAGCACCGACTGCTTAGTTTTGGCCTATTCCAAGGCAGATTTGGATAGTTTTGCTGCTACCAAGGGCGCGAAGGCAAAAGCAGGATTTTTGCCAGAGCTAGATCTACTACTTGGGGGTTCAGTCAACCACGCCAATATCTTAGGAGATCTAGATCCTAAGCAATCTTCAGTGTGTATTTTGCGCTCAGAAAAATCTTGGTCCACCAATGGCGTTAAAGCAAAACGAGTATTGCTAGTCAGTTTGGGTGATGTTCATCTTGCTGGTGAGCGTAGTTTGACAACATATTCCAAAGTTGCTCGCGCAGCTTTGAAGGTATTAAGCGGTGGATCTATTGAATCAGCGCTTTGGTTTATTCCTAGCTTTGCTCTTGCGCATCACGCAGACTTTATTGCAGAGGAAGTGCGCCTAACTATTCAATATGCCGGTGATCAGGCTTATCGTTTTGGTGTGCGTCAGCCTGCTATGAAGTTTAAGGTTAAAGATAAGGCGGATGCGTTTAAGAATTTAGTATTTGCCGGTAACAATAATTGCGCTAAGGAACTTAAGAGTGCAGTAGAGCAGGGTACATCCATGGTTGAAGGAATGAACTTGGCTAAAGACCTCGGTAATCTTCCTCCAAACATTTGCACTCCGACTTACTTGGGCAAGACCGCCCAAGGCCTGAGCAAAAAGACTAGCCTCAAAGTGGAAGTGCTCGGACGTAAACAGATCGAGGCTTTGGGTATGGGCTCATTCTTATCAGTCGCTCAAGGATCTGAGACGCCCCCACAATTTATTGTGATGAAACATCAAGGTGGTAAAGCGGGAGAGGCGCCGATTGTTTTAGTTGGCAAAGGGATTACTTTTGATACAGGCGGTATCTCACTCAAGCCAGGCGAAGCCATGGATGAAATGAAATACGACATGTGTGGTGCAGCTTCAGTCATCGGCACTATGTATTCTGTTGCTTTAATGAAGCTGAAGAAGAACATCATTGGCGTGATTCCAACTTGTGAAAACATGCCGTCAGGTCAAGCCACCCGTCCTGGCGATATCGTGAAAAGTATGTCCGGCCAGACGATTGAGATTCTCAATACTGATGCAGAAGGCCGCTTAATTCTTTGTGATGCACTCACTTATGTAGAGCGCTTTAAGCCTGCGGCAGTGATTGATATTGCGACCCTAACTGGCGCCTGCATCATTGCCTTAGGTCATGTGCATAGCGGCCTGTTCTCTGATGATGAGGGCTTAGTTGGCGAGCTCACTAAAGCAGGCCATGCCTCGCTCGATACAGTATGGCGCTTGCCTTTAGATGCTGCCTACCATGAGCAGCTCAAATCTAACTTTGCAGATGTGGCCAATATAGGTGGACGCCCAGCTGGTAGCGTGACTGCCGCTTGCTTCTTATCCCGTTTTACTGAGAAATATAAATGGGCCCACTTAGATATCGCTGGTACTGCATGGAAGAGTGGTGCTGCCAAAGGTTCTACTGGTCGCCCAGTACCGCTGCTAGTGAATTTCTTGCTCGAGCGTAAGTAAGCTCCAAAGTTCTGGATAAATATTGAATGGCTCGAATTGATTTTCATAGCAATGTCAGTGACAAGCTGGAATATGCTTGTCGCCTCACGCGCAAGATCTGGAGCGCAACACCTGAAGGTGAGTCGGTACGGAATATCGTGATGGTGGGGGAGAAGGCTGATCTTCAAAAGCTAAATGAATTGCTTTGGTCTTTTAGCGCAACAGACTTTTTGCCACACTGTTTTATTGATGATGAAGCTGCTGCAGAAACGCCTATCGTGTTGACGGATGACTTTGCTTCCTCAGCACTTAGTAACGTGCCACATGCAGATGTCATGATTCATTTGGGCATGCGTATGCCTACTGATGTGCCTGCTCTAGTAGCACGCTTTCCTAGAATTGTTGAGGTAGTCACAGTCAATGAGGCAGAGCGCTTAGCAGGTCGTGAGCGTTTTAAAGCCTATCGAGAGTTGGGTCACGAGTTGCACAACTTCGATCAATCTAAAACTTAACGACCCCAATTTGATCCCAATACACGGCCTCAATACCCATGCTGATTCATCCCCAGTTTGATCCTGCAGCAATTCGGATTGGATCGTTTGCGATCCATTGGTATGGCTTGATGTATTTGATGGCCTTTGTGCAATTTTTGCTCTTAGGTCGCTTGCGCGTTAAATCACCCCGCTATCAACTATTGGGCTGGACTTATAAAGATCTTGAGGATCTCCTCTTTGCGGGCGTGCTTGGTGTGGTGCTTGGCGGACGTTTGGGTTATACCCTGTTTTATATGCCGGGCTTTTACCTATCTCACCCACTGAGCATTTTCAAAATTTGGGAAGGCGGTATGTCTTTTCATGGCGGTTTGCTGGGAGTTCTGGTTGCGCTGTATTGGTTTTCTAAAAAACATAAAACCACTTTTTTTGTTGTCAGCGATCTCGTCGCGCCCTTGGTTCCATTTGGTTTGGCTTTTGGACGATTAGGAAATTTTATTAATGGCGAGCTATGGGGTAGGCCAACTGATTTACCTTGGGCTATGGTGTTCCCATTAGTAGACTCTGTACCGCGCCATCCATCGCAAATCTATCAAATGCTTGGTGAGGGAATCCTACTTGGTATTGCGCTGTGGATTTACGCAAGCAAACCAAGAAGGGTGGGGCAAGTTTCTGGATTCTTCTTATTGGGTTACGGTGTATGCCGTTTCTTGGCCGAATATGCACGCGAGCCAGATTCTTTCTTGGGTCTTCTGGGTTTAGGTTTATCGATGGGTCAATGGTTATGTGTGCCGATGATCATATTTGGTATCTATCTCATGACGGCATTCAAGTCCAAGAGCAAGTGAAACAACTAAAGCCATGCTAAATGAAGAGCTCACCTTACGTAAGCTAGAAATACTCTGCTCGTTCGTGCGTACTGGTAGCCTATCCAAAACTGCAGATGAATTACATTTAAGTTCTGTCAGTATCCATAAGGCCCTACACTCTCTTGAGTCTGGCATTGGATGCCCACTTTTTGTCAAAGAAGGCCGTCAATTAAAGGCTTTGCCTGCAGCCATCTATTTAGCGGAAGCAAGTTCTGATTTATTGGGGGATGTAGATCGTATTCTGAAGAAGACGCGATCAAAGGCTGGAGTAGAGACTGGGCAAATTCGTTTGGGTTCCATGTACTCTTTGACGGCCAACATCATCCCGAGAGTCATCATGGGCACCAAAATCCGTAGACCTGACTTAGATATTGATTTGTACCTTGGGTCCAACGAAGATTTAATGAAGAAGCTCGGCGAGGGGAATGTGGATGCAGTAGTCATGGCAGTTCCCGTAAGAGATCTTCCAGAGGGCGTCCAAGTAGTACCCCTTTTTGAGGACCAGTTATTTTTAGCCTCCTCAAAAAACAATAAGCCAACAGAAGCCAATGTTGATCTATCTGAGTATCGGAATGAGAAATTTTTGACCCTGCAAGACGGCTTTGCCACAACCTCTGGGTTTTATGAGGCCTTTCAGCTCGCTGGCTTTAAACCGGATGTAGTGATGAAGGTTGGTGATATCTTCTCCTTGATGAATATGGTCTCAGGAGACCTCGGAAGGTCTTTGTTGCCTGGTAGGGTGAAGGCCTTGATGGGCAACGCCATTGAATTTACCCCCTTATTGCCAAAATACCAGGTGACGCAACATATTGGCCTAATGTACCTCCAGGCTAATGAATCAAACCCCAATATCCTCGCTCTAGCTGCTGAAACCCGCATGTTGCATCGCAATACCGGTTAAAAGACTTAGCAAAAGCTGGGTTAATAGTTAACTTTAAGTTAATGAATATAGACTTTCATTAATTGATTTGATCTTTGTACGCCTATAAATTAAGCATATGCTCATCCACCTTTGGGCTAAATTTTTTGAGAAATATACATGCTTGAAAAGCTAGCAAAAGCCCGCTATTTTTCCCGTGTTACGGGCGCAGTGAATCGACTCATTTCTGAGCGTGGCGAATCCAATGCCGTCAGTATGGCTAACGATGTTATTCACAACTATCGTAAGCTTTCCAAAGATCAGCATTCTAAATTTTTCAATTTTCTATTTGAAAAACTGAACCCTGATGCTGCTGCAGTAATGGCTGCAGCGCAAAATTTTTCAGCAGAAGCCAGTGCTCGCAATTACATTAAGTTGCAGCGCGTAACCGAGCCACCAAGACAAGAATTATTCCGTCGACTCAATCGTGCAAGCAATGGAACTGCAGCACTGGTTGAAATGCGCCGTGACCTTCTGCATTTGCTTGAGAAGCAGCCCGAGTTAACTGCGGTTGACTTTGACTTACGCCATCTTTTGTCTTCTTGGTTTAATCCAGGATTTTTAAAAATGCATCGAGTAGATTGGAAGTCTCCTGCAGAAGTTTTGGAGAAGCTCATTCAACATGAAGCGGTGCATGCAATTGATGGCTGGGATGACCTGCGCCGCCGCTTACAGCCTGACCGCAGATGCTTTGCATTTTTTCATCCACAGCTTCCAAACGAGCCTTTAATCTTCGTTGAGGTGGCTCTTTTGCCAGAAATTCCAGCCGTGATTACACCGTTGGTAGATAAGAAAGCCGAGACAGTTCATCAAACTTCGCAATATAAAGTTGCTGCTTTTTATTCCATCAGCAACTGCGAGCCTGGATTACGTGGCGTTTCTATGGGTAACTTTTTAATTAAACGAGTTGCTGAACAGTTACATGCAGAATTCCCAGGTCTCAAAACCTTTGTGACGCTTTCACCAATTCCAGGTTTCATTGACTGGGTTGCTGCTGGTGCAGATATTGGTGGTGAAAAGACCGGCACCCAACTTAAGCCAGCAATACGCACTGCTCGTGAGCAATCCATAGAAGCCCTTGGGCTTGCCAATCGCTCTTGGCCTGAGCGATTAAGTGCTGGATGGCATCCAGATAATGCTACAGAAAAAGAAAAGTCTGCTTTATTGTGCCTGGCAAGTATTTACTTGGGGCTGGGCTCTGCTGGCCGTAACGGTAATCCAGTGGCAAAGTTTCATTTGGGTAATGGCGCAAAGTTGCATCAAATTAACTGGGCTGGGGATTTATCCCGCAAAGGTTTAAGGCAGTCTGCATCTTTAATGGTTAATTATTTGTATGACCTTTCGGCCGTTGAAGAGAATCATGAGCGTTTTACACAAGGCGAAATTGATTATTCCCGCGCAGTTGGTCGTTTAATGCAGATTTGAGTAAGCAATTAAGTAGAAAATACTCTAAAGCAGAATTCAAAGAGTATTCGCTTTAGAATGGGCTATCAAGAAGCCGGCGCTTATAAAGCTGGCAGTACCCACGGATGGAAGTAAAAAATAATCATTTAGGAGATGAATATGACAGATACAAAAGAAATTAGCCAATTACGTCGCGCACTTTTGCTTGGCGCTGCCGGAGCATCTGTTGCTGGATATGATCTGAGTGCGTTCGCTCAATCGGGCGCTAAAAGTTTAAAGATATCCCACAATTTCCAAGTGGTACAGACTTCCGCGATCGTCTCTGCAAGAAGTTTGGTGAGGAGGTCACTAAAAAAACAAACGGTGAATTGAAGTTCGACGTTTATCCGCAATCCTCATTAATGAAAACAAACGCCCAATTTAGCGCTTTACGTAAGGGTGCACTAGACTTTAGTTTCTATCCGATGCCCTATGCAGGCGGTGAAGTAGTTGAAGCCAATATTGGTTTAATGCCAGCGCTGGTGACTAGCTATGAGCAAGGCGCAAAATGGAAAAATGCTGAGGTTGGTAAGATCCTGAATAAGGTCATGGAGTCAAAGGGTATTGTGATTGTTAGTTGGGTATGGCAAGCCGGTGGTGTTGCTACTCGCTCAGGTCCTATTGTTGTTCCGGATGATGTAAAAGGCGTTAAGGTTCGCGGCGGTAGTCGTGAGTTTGATGCGATGTTGAAAGCTGCTGGAGGCTCTGTAATGACCTCTATTCCTTCTAATGAGATCTATCAAGCTGTTCAAACAGGCTCTCTAGAGGCTGCTTACACCTCTTCCGCAAGCTTAATGTCATTCAAGCTTGCAGAGTTAACAAAGAACTTTACATCCGCCAAAAATAAGTCATATTGGTACATGTTAGAGCCACTCATGATGTCCAAAATGGTATTTGATTCACTAACACCAAAACAGCGTGATGTGATTATGGCTGTTGGTACTGATATGGAAAAGTTTGGCACTGAACAGGCAAAATTAGATGATATTGACGCATCCATTGCATTTACTAAAGCAGGTAACAAGGTTTTTGAAATGGATATGTCTGTGGTGGACAAGTGGAAAGCTGTTGCCAAAGGCTCTGCATGGAAAGAGTTTTCTGAGCGTAATGAAACCTGCGCAGCCATGATGCGCTCTGCAGAGAAAATTTCGTAATATGTTTAAAGCCTTAGAAGCCGCTGACAGAGTGATGTCAGCGGTAAATAAGTTCTTGGTGTTGTTAGGCTCACTTGCCTTACTGGCTGCAGCATTGATCCTAAGTTACAGCGTAATGTCTCGTGGACTCTTTCATGCAGCGAATGACTGGCAGGATGAGGCAGCATTGTTTTGCTTGGTTGGCGTCACCTTTCTTTGCAGTTCTTACGTACAAGAAAAGCGTGGGCATATCGGTATTTCAGCCATTGAGGGTTTATTGCCGCACCCAGTAAATACAGTACGCAAAATTATTATCGACATAATTTCTTGCTTATTTTTTGCCTTCTTCTCCGCTAAAACATGGGATTTGCTTCATGAAGCCTGGGTTGATGGTCAAGTTCACGAACTCCACATGGGCTCCGCCTTTATGGATTCCCTACGCAATGATGTTTACTGGAATGATGTTACTTACATTCCAATTATTTCTTCAAATTTTCATCAGAAAAGCAGCGGCTCCTGATGTAGTAACTGGGGGTCACTAAGATGTCCGTTCTCACTATTGGACTTTTGTTTGCGTTTGTAACCCTGTTGATTATGTTCTCAGGGATTTCAATTGCCTTTGCTCTGGGTATTGTGGCAATCATCTTTATGTATTTTTTCATGCCCGCTTCATCGCTAGATACTGTTGCTCAAAATGTATACGAGGAAATGTCTAGTATTACTTTGATGTCAATACCATTGTTTATCTTGAAGGGTGCCGCTATTGGCCGTTCACGTGCTGGTAAGGATTTGTATGATGCCCTCCATGTATGGATGGGTAAGATTCCTGGCGGCTTAGGAGTTGCAAACGTTTTTGCATGTGCGCTATTTGCTGCTATGGCCGGATCTAGTCCTGCCACCTGTTCTGCAATTGGTAGTGCAGGGATTCCTGAAATGCGTAAGCGTGGTTACTCTCCAGGTTTTGCAGCAGGCATTATCGCGGCTGGTGGAACTTTGGGTATTTTATTGCCACCTTCAATCACCATGATTCTGTATTCGGTTGCCGCAGAGCAATCTTTGGGACGCTTATTTTTGGCGGCCATTGGCCCTGGAATCATGTTGGTCATTTTCTTCTCTGCCTACACCGTCTATCGCTTCCGCAAGGAATATGCCAGTGCTTACGAGGCTTATTCTGTAAATAAGGTTTCTACGCCTATATTAGAGCGCCAAACTTACACCATTCAACAAAAAATGAGTTCGTTACCACGAGTTTTACCTTTCTTGGTTTTGTTAATTGGTGTGATGGTGGCTTTGTATGGTGGTTATGCAACTCCTGCTGAAACAGCTGGCTTAGGCGCAGTTTTTGCATTCTTACTAATTGCTGTTATCTATAAGATGTGGCGTTTTAAGGATTTGTATCCATTATTGGATGTCACCATTCGTGAATCTGCAATGTTGATGTTCATCATTGGCATGTCCTTGCTCTTTGCAAATGTGATGAGTTATCTGCACTTGAGTCAATCTGCCGCACAGGCGATTGTTGATTTAAATACATCGAAATGGATTTTATTGGGCGCCATTTTATTAATGGTCATTGTGTTGGGTTTCTTTTTGCCACCAGTCTCAATTATTTTGATGACTTCACCAATTTTCCTCCCACCTCTGCGCGCGGCTGGTTTTGATTTAATTTGGTTTGGTGTGGTGATGACTATTGTGATGGAGACGGGCTTAATTCATCCACCCGTTGGCCTGAATATTTTTGTTATTAAGAATATTGCCCCCGACATCACATTAAGTGAAATCATATGGGGCGTGATGCCCTTCGTAGTCATCATGCTTCTCTCGGTGGTATTGCTCTGTGTATTCCCAGAGATTGCCACTGGATTATCCAATTGGGTAATGGGCGCGCCTCTAGTTTAAGAAATTAAGGAATTTTTCATGAATTTGTACTCAGTATTGGAAAAAGGTTTTCCAAAAGATAAAAAAGCATGCGCCCTTGAAACGCATGATGGCCTTTATTACTCTTGGAGTGATCTTGAGTCCGCTACTGCCAAGTTAGCTAATTTATTGGCTGGCCTCAAGCTCCCAAAAGGAGCAAGAGTTGCAGTGCAGGTTGAGAAGTCTCCCGAAGCGCTATTCCTTTATTTAGCCACGATTCGTGCGGGTTATGTGTATTTGCCTCTCAATACAGCCTATCAGGCTGCTGAAATCCAGTACTTTCTGGAAAATGCGGAGCCAGCAGTGGTTGTTTGCAGTAGCAAGAATTACTCTTGGGTTTCTAAGACTGCATCTAAGGCAGGCACAAAGCATGTTTTCACGCTGGATGACAGCCGTACTGGCAGTTTATTAGACCGTGCGGCAAGCCTGAGCGATCAATTCAAAACGGTTCCTGCAAAAGATGATGATCTTGCGGCTATTCTGTATACCTCTGGTACAACAGGTCGCAGCAAGGGTGCAATGCTCACTCATAAAAACTTGGGCAGCAATGCTGAGGTATTGCAAAAGTTCTGGGGCTGGAAAAAAGGTGATGTATTGCTACACGCTTTGCCTATCTTCCACGTACATGGATTGTTTGTCGCCGCACACGGTGCTTTGATTAATGGCAGCAAAATGATTTGGTTGCCACGTTTAGATACTGCGCAGCTGATTAAACATATGCCGCAATCTACAGTGATGATGGGTGTACCTACATTCTATGTGCGTCTATTAGCTGACAAGGGATTTACTAAAAAAGTAGCAAGCAAGATGCGCTTGTTCGTTTCTGGTTCAGCGCCATTGTTGACAGAAACATTTAACACTTTTAAAGAAGTAATTGGTCAACCGATTCTTGAGCGTTATGGCATGAGTGAAACCGTGATGTTGGTTTCCAATCCCTATAAAGGGAAGCGGGTAGGCGGCTCGGTTGGTCTGCCATTACCTGGCGTTCAGGTGCGTGTGGTTGATGAAGATAACAAGCCATGCAAAGTGAATGAAATTGGCAGCATTCAGGTGAAGGGGCCGAATGTATTTAAGGGTTACTGGCGCATGCCTGAGAAGACTGCCGAAGAGTTCACCAAAGACGGTTGGTTTAAGACTGGAGACGTAGGCCGTTGGGGTGGTGATGCCAATGGTGGCAAAGCCCCAAATGATTACTTGTGCATTGTTGGCCGCAGCAAGGATTTAATTATTTCTGGTGGCTACAACGTCTATCCAAAAGAAATCGAAAGCTTTATCGATGATATGGCGGGTGTTGATGAAAGTGCTGTGATCGGTATTCCGCATCCAGATTTTGGTGAGGCAGTGATGGCAGTAGTTGTGCCTAAGGCTGGAGCAAAACTCAATGCTGAGGCAATGATTGCTACTTTGAAAACACAAATTGCGAACTTCAAGATTCCAAAGCGTGTTGAGATCGTTGCCGACTTACCGCGTAATGCTATGGGTAAGGTGCAAAAGAATATCTTGCGTCAGCAGTACACAGCGTAGTTAAAAACCAAATGCCTTGCGGCTTTCATTAAACATGAAGGCTGCAAGGAAAAAAAGCATAATGCCAAAAACGCGCTTGAGTTGAGCGATATCGAGTTTTCTGGCCATCTTGGCACCTAGGGGTGCAGTAAAGATACTGACCGTCACAATGCAAGCTACTGCTGGTAAGTAAACAAAGCCCATTGAGCCTGCTGGCAGATTAGGATTACCCCAGCTGCCATACATATAACCAATCGTTGCTGCAGCTGCAATCGGAAAACCTAGGCCTGATGAAGTAGCCATGGCGGTATGGGGCTTGACATTGCACCACAGCATAAACGGCACGGTAATAAATGCGCCACCTGCACCCACTAAACTTGCGAGCGCTCCAGCAAATGTACCGAAAGAAAATAAACCAAATACACCAGGTAAATCTCTACCTGCCTTAGGTTTTTTATTCAGCAGCATCTGAATAGAGGTGTAAACAATAAAGACTGCGAAGAAGAGTGAGAGCCAAGAGGTCTTCAGTGATTCGAATAATTCACTTCCACCAACCAGTCCACCAAAAACCATGCCAGGACTTAGAGAGGCAACTAGCTTCCAGTCAATCGAGCCATGTTTGTGATGCGCCCAAATTGCAGAGGTAGTGGTAAATAGAATGGTAGCCATACCAGTTGCAATGGCCATGTGCACAATCACTTCCTGACTAAAACCCAGATGATTAAAAACCAGGATCATGAATGGCACCAGAATCATGCCGCCACCAATGCCGAGCAGTCCGGCTAAGTAACCTGAGATGCCGCCACACAACATCAACATCAAGATGTCATTTAGTAACATGAATTCCCCGCCTTAGCCGCTAGGCCGTCATCCTGAACCCTAAGGTTCAAGGTGGAACGGCTACTCTGCTTCGGGTGCATTAAGAAGTTCAGGGAGTAACCAAGTCTAAGTTGGCACTGTGAACTGTCGAAACGCTCACGCCCACAAGGTAAAGATCGTTCCGGATGCTTGCGCATCGGTTCAAGGAACTATTGGCCTTGGCGAACCAGGCAGGGAAAGGGTTTGCATCAAAGAATCTACTTGCTCCTCAAGCTCTCGAATTTGATCTTGAAGACGAGCTACTTCATCGGCGTTCATATTCGAGGCAGTACTTTGATGTGATGGGTTTTTTTGTAATGTGATGAGGTCGCCAGCAATTTTAAGTGCTGCCATCATGCTGGCACGTTCAATACTGCGATTGCCCCCGTTAAAAGCTAGTTGAATTTGTTCATCAACCAATACACATGCCGCACGAAGTAATGGCTCATGCTCTGCACTTGTAGCCAGGGTAATTTTTTGACCGGCTAGAGTTACTTCAATGCGTTGTTGGCTCATTGTCTTCCTCTGGGTTAGTTGGTGGGATAGCTCCACCAAGCAGATTAAGCTGACGACCATCGCTCTGTTCTGGCAGGCGACTCAAAATATGTTGAATACGCTTTTGTGCATCTTCAATCTTATTTTCGAGCTGCACACGATTTTGATTTAAGTTCTGAACCGCATCGGCAATAGCTCGAATTTTTCTAGCCACGCGATCAATGGATGCGCATAGCACATCCATATCTGAGGCTTGGTTGCCAGTCGAAAGAGGGGGGATCTGACTCATACTGGCATTGTAGTCTGAAAATAGGGGGTTATTTCATGGCGTAACGCAGGCCAACAAATACATTGGATCCAGGGTTAGCGTAGCCATAATTGGTCTGGTACTGGGAATTAAAGACATTATTCCAGCGCACAAAAGCGGATAAATTTTTCTCAATGAGATAGCTGCCGTAAAGGCCTACCAAGGTAAAACTCTGCATATTGTAGGTATTTGCTGTTTGGGTTCCATTCACACCACCCCAGCGCGGCCCCGAAAGGGTAATGTTAGTGCCAATATTCAATTTACTAAGTTTGTAATCAGCCAGGAAATTACCAACCCAGTTTGCTCGATTTGGTACATCTAAGCCAGTAGCTTGGTCTACTGTACTCATAGCATCCGCTGATGCCTTTAAAGTGAGTGAATTGATTTGTCCATCAACACCAAGAGAGGCACCTCTAATTTGAACCAAGCTAAAGTTCACCGGATGAGAGCCTGAGTAGTATGCTGGATTACCGCAATTGCCATCATCGTCATAGCAGTTGATTGGGACAATAAAGTTTTCAATTTTATTTTGGTATGCAGTTAAATGGACGCCATAGTTGCGAGTCTCATAGTGAATGCCTGTTTCCAGATTTTTATTAGTCTCTGGTTTTAAATTTGCAGTCCCATAACCTGGATAGTAAAGATCATTAAACGATGGCGCTCTAAAGCCAGTTCCGTAATTAATATTGGCTCTTAACTCTTTGGTAATAAAGTAACCATACGCTGCGCTATAAGTTACCTTTGATCCATATTGTGATATTTGATCATTTCTGAGGGCGACTGTTGCTAGATTATTGCCTCGTTTTAATTCGTAGGATCCTGCAATTGAATTGGTTGTACGTTGTTGGTTAATATTGATATTGCTACATGCGTCATAGTAGCCACAAAAAGTTTGATATGCAGAGTTATTCATGTTTGCATATTGAATATTGCGCTCTAGTAAGACTTGTAGTTTATCTGTTCCAATTTTGATATCGTTTTGCCAAAGAAAATCATAAGAGGGAGTTACCAATCGATCATTACTTTGAGAGGTCAAGCTTTGTGAGGCATTTGTTGAGCTAGATGCCTGAAAATAACTCGACCAAATTTCAGAAATTTGATTCTTGGAATACGCAGAAAAAACAGCCAGTTGATTGATGCCTTGCGCTACCTCTGGGTTGCCACTGATGTATTCATTACTTGGGTATTGATAGCTATTTTTGCTCGCAAATATCTTTAAACCTAATTCTTGTCCTGTGGACCAGGTGGTGGAGAGAGATCCCGTTGCACCTAAGCGCGTATATCCTGTTGGCGATGTTGGATAGGGCGATGGAAGGGTTGTTGAATAGTTTGGGCCACCTTTGTAGTGTGGGTTATTTGCGGCAACCGTATTAAAGCCTGCAGAATTTTCTTGGCTAATTCCTATTGAATAATTTGTTGGACTATCTTTACCGAGCGATCCAGAGATTGCTGCATTGGTAATGCTGGTGTTGTAGGTGCCATAGCCTGACGATGCCTCAAACTGGGTTGGACCCCCACCTTTTTTTGTGAATATCTGAATAACGCCACCCATTGCATCTGAGCCATAAAAGGTACTTTGTGCCCCATAAATGATTTCAATATGGTCAATGAGTGAAAGGGGTATTGCATCCCAGATGGCGCCGCCACCTACCGAATCAATTTTTACGCCATCAACTAATACCAAGCTTTGAGAATTACTGGTACCTCTTAAATAGACGCTTGATATATTTCCTGCGCCGCCAGAGCTCGATATTTGAATACCTCTTTGTTGTTGCAGTAAATCAGGAAGACTGGATTGAGCAGAATTTTCAATCTCTTCTCTGCTGATGTAGGTGTAGTCAGCCAAGACATCATTTCCTGATTTTGGTGAACGTGTTGCGGTGACAATAATGGGATCGCTGGGATTAAGTGAGTTAGTGACGGAAACACTGGAGACTACTTGTGCCGAGGCGATTGAGATTGAGCCTACGGCAAATACAGACGCACAGAATGTAGCGACTGGTTTAATGAACTGCTGCTTCATGATTCACTTTCTGTTATCGATTGCCCAGCTAACTTCCCCGTTAGCTAGGTCGAACAGAATTTCCCGTGCAGGAGTTCAGGCGTCAATTAGGCGCAGCATTGAAAATACTTAGCGCATACTTGGCGCGCGAAGATCCCCGTCCGCAAAATTCCACCTGTCTTGGCCGGTATCCGGGCTAGTAAATATCAGAATCTGGCCTTCCCATGCGATTGACACGCACAGTGGCTTTGTCAGATTCCTGACGCCCTAAAATGGTTAAAAAAATAGCCTAAAAGGACGCATTTACCTACCGTTGCGGGGGCAGCACACGTTTAGTGTTTCCCGTTTAACTTTATTGCACTGCAATAAAGCACCACGACAAGTGAATTCTAACTTAAGAACGTGCCTGATTAGGGTTTTTATCTAGTCTTCGGGGTAAATAAGCCTACAATAGACGGTCTTGGAACAAAAATTTATGACTGTATTAGATAAGCACCCAGAGAAGAACCTCATTCGCCTGCAGTTAGGTCAAAACTCGGTCTTGAAAAGCTTGGATCAGGATACGATGGCTGAATTAGAGCGCCACCTAGAAATCTCCGACCTTAAAAAATCTGAAATCTTGCTCCATCAGGGTGATCATCAGATGGAACAGTACTTTGTTCTGGATGGAATTCTTAAGCGTATTGTTTCTAGCCCAGATGCCAAAGAGATGATTCTGCGCTTTGCTATGGAAAAAGATATTGAAACAAGCTACGCCGCCTGGCGCCTTAAAACAGCTGCACCTTACAGTATTGCGTGTGTCACTAAGGCCCGTGTCGCCCGTATGCCAATGAAGAAGTGGGCAGAATTCCTCGAACAGCATACATCCCTTAAAGAGAGCTTTGAGTTTGAGGTAATGCGCCTCATGAGTGAAATCATGGCCCATACAATTACATTACATATGCTCGATGCCCCTGGCCGAGTAGAGCGCTTCTTGCGTAAATACGAGGATTTGTTCGAGCTTCTTCCAAAGAAGGAGTTGGCAGCCTACCTTAACCTCTCTCCAGAGACTTTAAGTCGCCTCAAAACGAAGCATAAAGAGCTCTTTGTTTAAGTCTTAAGCTGCCTGTAATTACTGGATTTAGAGGGAAATTGACCAAAGTCAATGCTGATCCCGCCCCCCAAGCCTAATATTCATCTCTGCATAAACGGGTGACAAAACCCGTTGTGCGTTTCATCACTACATTGGAGACGTTAGCGAAAGCTAAATTGCATTAGCTCTACAAGAGCAGACCTGCATTTTAAATAAATTTCTATGACTACAGATACTCAAAACACACAATTAACCGATGGCTTTCACCTCGTCATTGACGCCCTGAAAGCAAACGATCTCAATACTATTTTTGGCCTTGTTGGTATTCCAATTACTGACTTATGTCGTTTAGCGCAAGCAGAAGGTTTGCGTTTTATTGGCTTCCGTCACGAACAGCATGCGGGTAATGCTGCGGCGATTGCTGGTTACATGACACAAAAGCCTGGAATTTGCATGACAGTTTCTGCACCTGGTTTCTTGAACGGTTTGACAGCTTTGGCAAACGCTACAGTGAACTGTTTCCCAATGATTTTGATTTCTGGTTCAAGCGAGCGTGAAATCGTTGACTTGCAACAAGGTGACTACGAAGAGATGGACCAGCTCAACGCTGCTAAGCCATATTGCAAAGCAGCTTATCGTATTAATCACATTGAAGATATCGGCATTGGTTTTGCTCGTGCAATTCGTGCTGCTGTTTCTGGTCGTCCAGGTGGCGTGTATTTAGACTTGCCAGCGCAGTTGCTTGCACAAACAATGCCTGCTGATGAAGCTAAGAAAACCATTTTCAAAGTAATTGATCCAGTTCCACGTCAAATCCCAGCAGCAGATGCAGTTGCTCGTGCATTAGACGTATTGAAGGGCGCAAAGCGTCCATTGATCCTTTTAGGCAAGGGCGCTGCTTATGCTCAAGCTGATAAAGAGATTCGTGACTTGGTCGAAAAATCAGGTATTCCTTACTTGCCGATGTCAATGGCTAAAGGTTTGTTGCCAGACAATCATCCGCAGTCTGCTTCTGCAGCACGTTCATTCGTATTGGCTGAAGCTGATGCCGTGTTGTTGGTTGGTGCGCGTTTGAACTGGTTGCTAGCACACGGTAAGGGTAAAACTTGGGGTAAAGATCCTAAGAAATTTATCCAAATTGATATTCAAGCAAACGAAGTCGATAGCAACGTACAAATCGCTGCTCCATTGATTGGCGATATTGGTTCATGCGTTAGCGAACTTTTGAAGGGTATCTCTGCTGTTCCTAAGCCAAGCGCTGAGTGGATTGCTGCGATCACTGAGAAGAAAGATAAGAATCTGGCCAAGATGGCCGAGACATTGGCTAAAGAAGCTAGCCCAATGAACTTCCATGGCGCATTGCGTGTGATTCGCGATGTGATTAAGAAGAACCCGGATGTAAACTTGGTAAACGAGGGTGCAAATACACTCGACTATTGTCGTGCAATCGTTGATATGTACAAGCCACGTAAGCGTTTTGACTCTGGTACTTGGGGCATTATGGGTATCGGTATGGGTTACTCCATTGGTGCTGCAGTAATTAGCGGCTTGCCTACAGTTGCAGTTGAGGGAGACAGCGCGTTTGGCTTTAGCGGTATGGAATTAGAAACCGTTTGCCGCTATAACTTGCCAATCACAACCGTTGTATTTAACAACAACGGTGTATACCGCGGTACTGACGTTAACCCAACAGGTGGTGCTGATGTTGCACCGACTGTATTCGTTAAAGATGCGCGTTACGACAAGATGATTGAAGCGTTCGGTGGCGTTGGCTACTACGTTACTACCCCGGCAGAATTAGAGGCAGCATTAACAGAAGCGATTGCTGCAGGTAAACCAGCCCTCATCAATGCTGTTATTGATGAAACTGCGGGTACTGAGAGTGGACGTTTAACAAACTTAAACCCATCTACAGCAGCGGCTAAGAAATAAAACACAAGAAATAAAATACAATAAATAAGCTAGTTTAAGAACGGTAATAAATAGTTAATATTTTTGAGATAAATTTGAAGTAAACAAGAAAGACTTAAGGAGAAACAAACATGACTAAACCATTAGACGGAATTCGCATTATTGACTTCACACACGTACAAGCAGGTCCTGCATGTACTCAGTTGTTGGCTTGGTACGGCGCTGACGTAATTAAAGTTGAGCGTCCTGGTTCTGGCGACGTAACACGTAGCCAACTACGCGACATCCCAGGTGCAGATGCTTTGTATTTCACAATGTTGAACGGTAACAAGCGCTCTTTGACTTTGGATACTAAGACTGCCGAAGGTAAAGAAGTTTTAGAGAAGATGATCAAAACGTCTGATGTCATGGTTGAGAACTTTGGTCCAGGCGCTTTGGATCGCATGGGATTCTCTTGGAAGCGTATCCAAGAATTGAACCCAAAAATGATCATGGCTTCTGTTAAAGGTTTCAGTGATGGCCACTCATATGAAGACTTAAAAGTGTACGAGAACGTAGCTCAGTGTGCCGGCGGTGCCGCTTCTACAACTGGTTTCTGGGATGGTCCTCCTACAGTTTCTGCTGCTGCTTTGGGTGACTCTAATACCGGTATGCACTTGGCAATTGGTATTTTGACTGCTTTAATGCAACGTGAAAAAACTGGCCGTGGTCAAAAAGTATCTTGCTCAATGCAAGACGCTGTATTGAACTTGTGCCGCGTGAAGTTGCGCGACCAACAACGTTTGGACAAAGTTGGCTACTTGGAAGAGTATCCACAGTACCCACACGGTTCATTCACTGATGTAGTTCCACGTGGCGGTAACGCTGGTGGTGGCGGTCAGCCAGGTTGGGTATTGAAGTGTAAGGGTTGGGAAACAGATCCAAACGCATACATCTACTTCACCATTCAAGGTCACGCTTGGGAGCCAATTACTAAAGCTTTGGGTAAACCAGAGTGGGCAACTGATCCAGCGTACATGACCGCTGAAGCTCGTCAAGACAAGATCTTTGATATCTTTGCAACCATTGAAGACTGGCTTAAAGACAAGACTAAGTACGAAGCTGTGGATATCCTCCGCAAGTTCGATATTCCATGCGCTCCAGTTCTCTCCATGAAAGAATTAGCTGCTTCACCAGACTTGCGTAAGAGCGGTTCTATTGTTGAAGTGGATCACAAGGTGCGTGGCAAGTATTTGACTATCGGTAGCCCAATCAAGTTTTCTGATTTAGAAATCGAAGTGAAGCCATCACCAGTATTGGGTGAGCACACTGATGAAGTGTTGGCTGACCTTGGTTACAACGCTGATGACATCGCTAAGTTGCATACTGCAAAAGCAGTTTAAGAGCGATAGTAAATTAGTAGCATCTTGAAGGCGCTCCTTGTGAGCGCCTTTTTTATATAGATTGAGTCCATGAATACCAATATTGATTTAAGCCAATTAGTAGATTGCATTGGAGATGCCATCATCGTTGTTGATGCCCATGAAAAAATTGTGATGTGGAATCCTGCGGCGACTCGCATCTTTGGTTATACCGAAGCAGAGGCTTTGGGTAACACTTTGGATTTAATTGTTCCAGAGCGGCAGCGCCATCGTCATAACGAAGGCTGCCGTAAGACAATGGAAACTGGAATTACGCGTTACGGCACGTCATTGTTAAAGGTGCCAGCTCTTCATCAGAATGGCAGCATGCTCTCAATCGCATTTACGGTGGGCATGTTATTTGATGAGCACCATAAGGTCAGTGGGATTGTGGCAACGATTCGGGATGAAACTGCCAGATTTGCCGAGG
>TBL_comb47_HYPODRAFT_10001165_pt1 | contig 34388 bp, 43 predicted proteins | sample TroBogypolimnion_40_FD_10682 | JGI IMG/M metagenome (IMG submission 10682)
CACAACTTTGTAAGGATACATCAGCAAGTAACTACAATGGATCACTTCCATGTCAGTATCCACCACAATTGTGTAAAGACATAAATGCAATTAACTATAATGGCCAACTTCCTTGTCAGTATCCACAGCTATGTAAAGACACATCAGCAAGTAACTACAATGGTCAACTTCCTTGTCAGTATCCACCACAATTGTGTAAAGATACTTCCGCTATAAATTACAACGGTCAACTTCCTTGTCAGTATCCACAGCTATGTAAAGACACATCAGCAAGTAACTACAATGGTCAACTTCCTTGTCAGTATCCACCACAATTATGTAGAGATCCAAATGCAGTTAATTACAACGGATCACTTCCATGTCAGTATCCACCACAATTATGTAGAGATCCAAATGCAGTTAATTACAACGGATCACTTCCATGTCAGTATTCACAACAACAATTTTATTGTCAGGATCCAAACGCAATAAATTATAGAGGGTCACTTCCTTGTCAGTATCCTCAGCAAATTTGTCAGGATCCAAATGCTATAAACTATAGAGGATCATTGCCTTGTCAGTATCCTATAAGAATTTGTCAGGATCCAAATGCAAATAATTATAATGGTTCACTTCCTTGTGATTATTCAGCAAGAATTTGTCAGGATCCAAATTCTATAAATTATAGAGGATCATTGCCTTGTTATTATCCTCAACCTCAGCAACTTTATTGTCAGGATACAGGAGCTGTAAACTACAGAGGAACACTACCATGTCAGTATCCTATTAGAATTTGTCAGGACACAAATGCTATAAATTACAGAGGAACACTCCCATGTCAGTATCCTCAACAGCAGAATTTCTGTCAGGATCCAAGTGCTACTAACTATCAAGGTACATTGCCTTGCAGTTATATTAATTATGTAAATAAAAATGTTGTTACAACTGTTGCTACTAATATTACTAAAAATGAAGCACAAATAAATGGCTATATAACAAATAGTACATACTATAATTCAAATGTTTATTTTGAATATGGTACAACAGTAAATCTTGGTTCAAGAACTACATCAAGGAACACAAGTGGAAATAGTAGCTTTAATGAAGTTCTAAGAGGTCTTAGTCCTAATACAATATATTTCTTCCAAGCAGTATCAGAAGGTAATGGTGGTCTATCAAAAGGAAGTATAGAAATATTCAGAACATTAGGAGAGGCGGCTACAGCTCCGATAATAATTCAAGGAAAGACTATTATAGGAACAGCATCACCCATACAACTCCTTATAAGTAATAAATATCAATTGATAAATGTAGGGGATTCAGTAGACTATGCTGTTACTTATAAAAATATTGGTAATGTAAAACTTATAAGACCAATGGTACAAGTAGTTATCCCGACAAATATGACACTGGTAAATTCTTCTCGTGGAACGTATTCAGTTGATACACATACTTTATCTGCCCCAATTGAAGATTTAGAAGCAGGGCAAGAAGGTGCAATCTATTTACAAGCAAAAGTAGATAGTATACCTCTAAACAATGCTCAGATTGTTACAACTGCTATTCTTGTCTACACAACTCAAAATGGTTCTCAAGAAAATGCAATGACTTATGTTATAAATGTCCCTAGTATTTTAGGAACTGTAAATGATACGACAAGTGGTTCAGTGTTGGGTGGTTCAGCTTTCTTTGGAGGATTGTTATCAATCGGACTTATAGGATGGTTGTTAATAATACTTTTGATTATGATTATAATTTTAGTTGCTCGTTCTTATAACAGAGGAACACAAACTGTAACTCATACTCCTACTCATTAAGATAAATAAACATAAATGCCTCGCAGGCTTTGCCTGCGAGGCATTTATGTTATGATATATTTACATGGAAAAGATATTCACTATAGAGAAAATAGACAAAACTGCCAAATCTTTTATCAAAGAAATTGGCAAGGGAAACAAAAATACAGCTACTGTTTTGGCTTTGTATGGTGATTTAGGTGTTGGTAAGACAACTGTTACAAAAGAGATTGCTAAACAGTTAGGAATTTTGGAAAAGGTTGTTTCTCCTACTTTTGTTATTATGAAAATTTATAAAACAAACGACAAAAAATTTAAAAATCTAATACATATAGATGCTTACAGGTTAGAAAAAAGTAAAGAGATAGAACAACTTGGTTTTGAGGATTTGGTAAAAAATAAAGATAATTTAATAATAATCGAATGGCCAGAAAAAGTAGAAGAATATCTACCTTCTAATACATATAAAATAATTTTAGAACATAAAGGTGATACAACTAGAATAGCCAAGTTCTGTTATAATTAAGCCATGACTAAAAAGAATACAGACAATAAAAAGAAGCTTGTTTTACTTGATACCCATGCCATAATTCATCGTGCCTATCATGCTCTTCCTGAATTTATGAATTCAAAGGGAGAACCAACAGGGGCTATATATGGTCTAGCCACTATGCTTTTTAAGATTATTTCAGAATTAAATCCAGATTATATAATAGCTTGCTATGATCTACCTAAGAAAACTTTTAGACATATAGCCTATGACGACTACAAAGCAGGTCGAGCAAAAACAGATGATGCTTTAGTTGCTCAACTTATTCGCTCTCGTGAGTTTTTTCAATCTTTATCTATCCCTATGTACGAATGTGAAGGATTCGAAGCAGATGATCTTTTGGGAACGATAGTAGAAAAGGTAAAAGATATATCAGGACTAGATACAGTTATTGCATCTGGAGATATGGATACTCTCCAGCTTGTAGATGGAAATCATGTACAGGTTTATACCTTAAAAAAAGGAATAAATGATACTATTTTATATAATGAAGAAAAAGTAAAAAGTCGTTTTGGTTTTGATCCTATTTATCTGCCAGATTATAAAGGATTAAGAGGGGATCCTTCTGATAACATTATTGGTATAAAGGGTATAGGAGAAAAAACTGCAACTACACTTATCTCTCAATATGGAACTATAGAAAAGATGTATTTGGATATAAAAAAGAAACCAGAAGTTATCAAAAAACTTGGTATAACAGATAGAGTCTTAAGTCTACTTACTGAAGGTGAAGACGAAGCTGTCTTTTCAAAAACATTAGCGACCATAAGGAGGGATACTCCTATTGATTTTAGTTTACCTAAAAAATCTTGGAAGGAAGAAGTTGCCGAAGATTCAGTCTCGGAATTTTTTAAAAAAATGGAATTTAAAAGTTTGCAAAGTAGATTCCTAAGAATACTGGATGGAAATGTCGGAAATTTTAAAAGTCCTTCGAATGATGGACTGGAACCCCTCCTTCCTCATTCGAGGACCTCAAGAGAAGGAGCTTTACAAACTTCCGATACTATCGAAAAACAACAAAAAGCAAAAATAGCTTTTTGGCTTTTAGATTCTGAAAAAACAAATCCAGACATAGAAGATGTTATTGATTATAAAAATAGTTCTACTTTAGATGAATCTTTAAAAAAAATGGAAGAGGATATTAAAAAAGAGGGTCTAGAATATGTATATAAAGAGATAGAACTACCCATTATTCCTATAATCGATAAAATGGAAAAAATAGGAATAAAAATAGATAAGGATTATTTGAGTAAAATATCAAAAGAATATCATAAAGATTTAGAAAAAACTGAGAAAGAGATATGGGGTTATGCTGGTAGAGAGTTTAATATAAATTCTCCTAAGCAGTTGAGTGAAATCCTTTTCGATGAAATAAAAATAGGAGAAGTTGATGGTAAATCTTTAGGTATAAAGATGAAGAAGACTAGTGGTGGAGCAAGATCAACAAAAGAAAGTGAATTAGAAAAATTAAGAAAACTGCATCCAATAGTAGATAAAATTTTAGAGCATAGAGAATTACAAAAATTACTTTCTACATATATAGATACGATACCTTCTGTGATAGGGGAAGATAGAAGACTTCACGCAAGTTTCTTGCAGTATGGGACGACGACAGGCAGATTCTCTTCAAATAATCCTAATCTTCAAAACATACCAACTAAAACAGAGAGGGGTAAAAAGATAAGAAACGCTTTTGTTGCTGAAGATGGTTATTTTTTAGCATCTTTTGACTACTCGCAGGTTGAACTACGAATCGCTGCTCTCTTGTCTCAAGATTCTTATTTTATAAAAACATTTCAAGAGGGTAGGGATATTCATACAGCTGTTGCTATGAAAGTTTTTGGAGTCTCAGACGAAGATGTAACTTTAGATATGAGACGCCGTGCTAAAGTTATCAATTTTGGAATTCTATATGGTATGGGTGTAACAGCTCTAAGCCAGAATCTTGGATCAAACAGAAAAGATGCTCAAGTATTTTATGATAATTATTTCAATCAATTTCCAACGATAGCAAAATATTTAGAAAGTATAAAAATATTTGCTCGAGAACACGGCTATACACAAACTCTCTTTGGTAGAAAGAGGTACTTTCCAGCCATAAATTCCCCACTACCCTTTATGAAAGCTATGGCAGAGCGTATGGCTACAAATGCTCCTATTCAAGGTACTGCCACTGCTGATATTATAAAGATAGGTATGAAGAAAGCAGAAGATGAATTAGAAAAAGCAGGCATAATAAATAACGCCAGAATCGTTTTACAGGTTCATGATGAACTTGTCTATGAGATTAAGAAGAATGATATAGATAAATCAGTTGAAATTATTAAAAAAGCCATGATTGATGCTATTCCAAAAGATATTATTAAGGGCATGACTCCTGTGCCCCTAGATGTCACAGTAGGTATTGGTAATAATTGGGGAGAGTTAAAATAGTAGCATAATTTTATAGCTGTGATAGGATTAATATATAAATGTATTTTAATAATAAATATACAAAAGTTGGTTGATTAGTGATAATTATAAAGAATATGGAAAATAATAATCAAAATTTAAATAGTAAAAATCATCATGTCTCAGGTATAATTCATGTCCTTCTTTATCATGCTTATGTAGTTTTTTTCTTGGCTGTAGTTTTAGGAATTATTTTTGATGGAATTTTTAACTTCGGTAAATTTCAAGGTCAAATATATCAAAGTATTGGATTGTTTATGCTTATTGTCGGAACTTTTATTATTTTTTGGTCACAAAAAACAACAAGTTATAAAAAAAGTGAAATTAAAAATAATCGGGACACTAACTTTTTTATAAAAGGCCCATATCGATATACTAGAAACCCTACTAATTTTGGGGTAACTATTATGTCTCTAGGCTTAGGATTTATAATAGGATCACTTTTTTCTATCATTTTTATAATTATCACTTATTTTATTTCTAAACTTATTTTTATTAAAAAACAGGACTCTATCTTAGAAGAAAGATATGGAGAAGTTTTTAATGATTATAAAAAAAAGGTTAAAAACTGGTTATGATTTATATCTTATTAGGAGAGGATACAAGAAGTAAAAATTTATATATTAAAGAAATCACAAAAGGAGGTGATATTCTTTCTTTATCCAGCAATGATTTGAGTAAAGAATTAATAATAAGTTACGCTAATAATATAAATCTTTTTAGCAAAACCCCCTCAATTCTAATAGATAATATTTTAAGTAAAGAAGAAATTGTCTTATCAGATGAAGATTTTGAATTTTTAAAAGAATCAAAGACAATTTTCTTTCTCAAAGAAGACAAGATGTTGGCTCCACAACAAAAGAAATATAAAAAATATGGAGATATAAAAATATTTGAAAATAAAAAATCTACACCAGTTTTAAAATTCAATATTTTTAGTATAACAGATGCTTTTTCAAATAGAGATAAGATCACAACTTGGATTTTATATAGAAATGGACTTAATTATTCATTGGAACCAGAGGCAATAGCAGGAGTTTTGTTTTGGAAAATAAAAAATATGATATTAAACGGTAATAAAATTTTTTCAAAAGAAGAACTTAAAAAACAATCTAGTCAGATTATATCTATATACCATAAGGCTCATAGAGGGGAATTAGATTTTGCTGTTTCTCTTGAACAGTTTATTCTTTCTTCTTTGTCTTCTAAATAAAAGTGATATAATAAGACGATGGAATCAATTTTAAGGTCAGAAATTTATTTCTTTATTAGTTCTATTTCTGTAATAATAATTACAGTTATTTTGATAGTCATCGGTTTTTATTTAATAAAAATAATGAGAAACTTCTCTATTATTTCAGAAAGATTAAAGGAAACAGTTGACGGAACAACAACTTCATTAGAAGAAGTAGGGGACAGTATTAAAGAAAGTTATCTTTTTAGATTATTTTTTAGAAATAATAAAAGAAGAAAAAATAGAAAGTAATTATTAATAATAAAATATATTTATATTATATGAGTAAAAATACATCAAGTAATAAAGGTTTAACAGGAGGAGAAATGGTGGGGATCGGAGCTACCGTAGCAGCCTTAGGTGCAGCAGCATATATACTTTTTGGTAAAGATGCTAAAAAGAACAAAAAAGCTATAAAAGGATGGGCTATTAAAATGAAAGGAGAAATTATAGACAAACTAGAAGATGCTAAGGAGATAACAGAGCCTGTATATCACAATATAATTGATACAGTTTCAGCTAAATATTCTAAAATTAAAAAAGTAGATCCAAAAGATTTAGAAATAGCAGTAGCTGAAGTTAAAAAACATTGGAGTACGATGATGAAAGATGCTAAGCCAAAGAAAAAGGCAAAAGCTAAGGCAAAAAAATAATTTTACAAAACAAAAACCTTCAATTTTATTGAAGGTTTTTGTTTTGTTACACAAGTTTTTTCGCTTTTAAAGGCTACTTTTGGGTTACCAAAAGAAAAGGCCTAGGGGTCAATTCTTTATTATCTTTGGAAGATAAAGGAGTGGCTCCTGGGCCTTTTGGCTTTTAGGAACGAAAGAACTCGTTAAGTATCATATAAATAAAATACTTAACAGAATGAACTAACATCTCATTAAATTATCTTTTTGTATTCTCCTCTATCAAGAGAAAGTAATTCAATAAGGTAACTTGATTATATTATACACTATAAAAAACTAAAACCAAGATTTAAGTGTGGATAAATTTATAAATATGGTCCGCTCGGTAGGAATGTGAGTACACTTATCGAACCTTACTGGTTCAGTACACCTTTTCCATTCGTGAGTACACTTATATGGAAAAGGTTTTCGATTCCTACACGCTTTGTTTTCAGAAACAAAGCTCGAGCGGACCATATTAAAAAATACCTAATAAATAGGTGTTTTTTAATATGGTCCGCCCAATTGTACCATGTTAGAACCGCTATTCGCAATTTATATTACGATCATTTTGCGGTGGTTAGAGACTGGTAAGGGCCATTTATTTTGTTGCCTTTTATCGCAAAAAAAAGTAGTATTAGAATCATAGATGAAAATAAATTCTTATGGATAAAGATAATACCCCACAAAAAAATACCACTGCCCAATTCCTTATTTTTACCGCTGAGACAGGCCATCCCCAAATTGAAGTTCGTATAGAAGGAGAGATGGTCTGGCTAACGCAAAAGCTTATGGCCGAGCTTTTTGATACTACACCGCAAAATATTACTCTTCACCTAAAAAATATATATGAAGAGGGAGAATTAAAGGAGGATTCAACTTGTAAGGATTTCTTACAAGTTCAAAATGAAGGTGGACGAGATGTTGAGCGTAGTCTTACATACTATAATCTTGACATAGTAATAGCTGTGGGCTACAGAGTAAACTCTAAAAGGGCAACATATTTTCGTATTTGGGCAACTCAGGTGCTTCGCGATTTTATTATTAAAGGATTTGCATTGGACGATGAGCGTTTGAAACAAGGAAAAAAAATATTTAATGTCGATTATTTTCGAGAATTGCTCGAACGTGTTCGCTCCATACGAGCGAGCGAGCGTCGCATCTATCAGCAGATCACCGATATATTTGCTGAGTGCAGTATTAATTATGATCCTAATTCAAATATTACGCATGAATTCTATGCTATGGTCCAAAATAAATTTCACTTTGCAATTACCGGCAAAACGGCACCGGAAATAATTTACGACAAAGCGGACGCAACTTTACCAAACATGGGTCTTGAAACATGGAAAAAGTCTCCGACAGGCAGAATATTGCAATCCGATGTAACAATTGCAAAAAATTATTTGAAAGAAGATGAGATTAAACAGCTCGAGCGAACAGTTACAGGTTTTTTTGATTATATTGAAGGGCTCATTTCACGCAATAATACATTTACCATGGAAGAATTTGCAGAAAGCGTTAATAAATTTTTGACATTCAATGAATATAAAATTCTTGACGGAAAGGGGCGAATTTCAAAAGTAGACGCTGATGCAAAAGCCATTTCGGAATACAAAGAATTTAATAAGTATCAGAAAATTGAATCGGATTTTGATAAGCAAGTAAAGAAAATTATTGCAGAAAACAAACCGGAAAATAATAAATTGGAATAATCTTTTTACTCATGTTTTGTGCCCTCGGCAGGACTTGAACTTATAGTTTTGCCCATCTTCTTCAAGTGGTATTATCACTGATTTGGATGGACTGAGTTTGAAATAGGAACTATCGTGCCGTTATCTCTTTTCATTAAAAGTATTTCAATTGGATTCTCATAATTTCCAAAATACACTCGGTAGGTATCTCCCAAAAACTTTTTGAGGTCAATGGCTAACGAACGACCATAAGTATCAAATAATAATTGGTCCGGTATCTCGTATTCCTTGTATTCGTTGTCTATCATTTTTGGCCATGGTCTACTGCTATACCATTCCTCCCAATATTCAAATCTTTTTATCAAATCGTCTGGCAAATTAAAAGCATCATAGCCCGTGTTCGCTAAATAATTGCCCAAATCAGAACGAACCCACACACCTGTGCTGTCCCAGTCTATTTGAACCCATACTTCTTCTTTTTTAAGTTTTAATTTGTTGTTCATAATTAGTTGTACCCCCGAGAGGAATTGAACCTCTATGACCTCATTAGAAGAGAGGCAGTTTATCCATTAGCTTACGAGGGCGAAGAAAAAAGCACACAAATGTGCTGGGGAATTCTTTATCTTCTTTTCCTCGTATTTAACATTGTCTTTAGTTTAACATATTAAGTAAGAAAATCAAACATAAAAAATAAACTAAAAAGCCTCCCAAAAGGAGACTTTTTAGATAGCTCTGGCGAGGCCCCAAGTTCTCGCATGCGTGCCTCTCAAATTGAGAGCGCCGGACGGGGAATTTCCGGTCCTCAGAGCTAATGTATCCGGCCGGGGCTCCCGTTCCCGCAACGCCGTCTAGCGGCCGTAGACTGGGGAGAATCACTACATCAGATACTCGATCTCGCACCAGACGAGTTGCCTCGCACTTCCCAGACGACTGGCGTGACGGAAGTCAAAGCTGGTGCATCGCTTAGTGAGAGTATATAACAAACGCAGCTATTTTGCTATCTGTTTTGGAAAAGCGGCATTATCTCTATGTCTTTAACGCCAACACTTACGCTTGCCATTTCTAGTAAATTCACGCATATCTTTTTAGCTTCCAGATCGGATTTTAAAAGGATAGGATAATTGGTAAAATGCTCGCCCTTAAATAGTTTGGAAAAATTATACATAATCATGCCATTTTCTACTTTCTTGTATCTGTAAATCCTGTATTTATCAGGCGTTTGCGGTTTTTCTTCCTCCAAATCCGGGATGTTTTTAAAAACTTTCTTAAACATATTTCCTATAATAGCACGCCAATACGAAATGTCAATACCTAGCAAAAAGCTGCGTCTTCGTCCCGCAGCCTCCGCCAGTAACATATTTCTTTTTAAAGCGTAGGCCGTTAATTAATAATTAGTAAATTTAATAAATTAAAACTGAATTCGATCCGGGAACAAAATGGTAAATTGAGCCATAACTTCTCCCCAGTTACGGGAAGATTTCTGCCAATTCTGGGCAAAACTAGACTGGGCCAGCCATAATAATTTGATCAAAGCGTCGTCATGAGGAAAGACTGGAGTTCCATTGGTGGATTTACGGAATTGATGATTGACGCTCTCAATCGTATTGGTGGTATACATGATTCTCTTGATGGCTTCTGGGTAAGTGAAGAAAGGAGACAGATCCGTCCAGCGATTTTCCCAACTCTTCAGATACGGACTGTATTGAGGCCACTGTTTTTCCATGTCTTTCAGAGCTTGCAGTCCGGCGTCTTCGGTGGGAGCGGTGTAGACTGTCTTCAAGTAATCAGCAAATTTCTTCCTGTCCTTGGAAGAGATGAACATCAAGGTGTGACGAATTTGATGGACTACGCAGACTTGGACTTCAGTTCTAGGAAAGATGTTTTTAATTGCGTCCGGGAAGCCTTTGAGTCCGTCGACGCAGGTGATCAGAATATCGTCGATGCCTCTGTTTTTCAATTCGTTTAGAACATGTAGCCAGAATTTGGCTCCCTCGGTTTCGCTGATCCAAATTCCAAGAATCTCTTTGTAACCGTAGACATTGATGCCGAGGGCTATGTAGGCCACCTTGGAGACGATTTTGCCAGAGTCGCGGACCTTGAAGTGCATACCGTCCAAATAGACGATCGGGTAGCAGGAAGATAGCGGCCTAAATTGCCACTCTTTGATCAAAGGGAAAACCTTGTCGGTAATCGAAGAAACGGCCGGCTGGGGAATGTCCATTTTATTATGCTCTCTCATAAAATTGGAAATATCCCTGGTGCTCATGCCTTTGGCGTAAAGATCAATGATCATCGATTCCGTCTCACTCACGATGTCATACCATGGACTGCGAGTGTCGGCTTCTTCCCGAACGGCTGAACCTGGTAAAATCTGGACTAAATTTGTCTGCTTGGACTCGGCAGGATAATTTTCGGTGAAAATCGGAGTTTCCTTTTTTACCTCTTCAACCTGAATTTCCGGCTCTTTTTTCAAATTGGAAAGTTCCTTGGCGATGGCCATGATTTCTTCGGGGCTGTTAATATTCCGTATCTTTTTTTGGAACCCATACGGCAGGTTGCTTATTTTTCTTCTCATTTTTTTGATCGACCTGACACTCAGAAAAAATGTCACTTTTAATTTTGTAAACAATTATTGCCTATGATAAATTTGTCATATTTTAGTGACCATTAGTCATATTTAGAATTAGTGTAGGGGTTGGTGTATGGTTCGTTGTCGTTGTGTTTTTGTTTGGCTTTTTCCCTTTTTTCTTTTTCTAAATCGACAATCACCATCATGGTACCTACAACTTCCCCTTTTTCATTATACCAAGGTATACATCTACGCCCGTACTTTTTATCGCTGTTATTTTTCATATGTTTTCTTTATTGAGGTGCTTTAAAATGGCGTCCTTTTTAAAATATATTTTTCCTTTATAATTTATAGGCGAAAGGATCTTTTCTTTGATAAGTTTATCTATTTCTGATCTAGTAAGGGGCTTCTTTTTTAGAAGATCGCTATACGAAAAACAGGTTTCAGCCAATTCTTCTTTTTGAATATTAAGAAATTCCTTTTTGGTTATAGGGCGATCAGTTTGCTCGTCGTCTAGTGCAAAATATTCTACTTTTTTATTCGATTTCATAATGGTCTCTTCGATAATCATAATACGCTTCATCATAAACATCATTTTTTCTTTTGAAATATAAATGATTAATCAATCCGAGAAAAAGAAGCACCAAAAAACTACATAAAAGAATCTGAAAAATTATCCAAAGAACATTACCAAATCCATGAATATAACCACCAAAATCTTTTATGATTTCCAAGGTTGTTCCTATAAAAAGGCTTGTTGATATAAGAGCAATGTCCTCTAGTTTGTTAATATATTTTCGTACTGATTTTTCATGCTGTTCCATATAAATTTATTATTACTCTTTACATTATTTTTTATTTTCCAGACTTAGCCCTATTGTCTTCTGTGCACAACATCTGACAATTTTCAGGCACCGTTTTGCCGTTCTTACTCCACGGTATTATATGGTCGGCTTCCATTTCTTCAAATTTCCATTTCTTTTTCTTATTTTCACCTCTACAAAGAGGACAAATCCCTTTTTGCTTTTCAAATATTCGGCGTTTGGTTTTATCGTCAAAAATTCGCAAATTCAAGCTCCGCTCGTTTCTTGTCAAAACATAATCGTAAATTCCTTTTTGGTTACCAACTTCTTCGTCTTCCAGAAGTTTGACAATTTCTTTTTCCAATTTGGCAGCATCAAGGCTTGCGTCCTTAAATTGATTATACAACTCGCCCCAATTCACATTTTTCATTTCTTTGCGATAAGTGGTAAAATTTTTTCTAATCCACTCAATTACATTTGTAAAATAATCTTGCAATTCTTTTGCGTTTGCATCGTTCCTATGAAGCGCCATATAACCTTGTGCATCTCCGTTATTTATCCATTTCAAGGCGGTTTCTAAAAATTCCTGTCGCTCCACACTGGCGCTAATATAATCTTCTCCCAAACCTTTGGCGGCGCAATTTGGTTTGCTGAAATATTTTTTTGCGTCGGTAAGCCAAATTCCCGTGTGGGTGGCATTTAACAATTCTTGATTGTTTAATTCTTTACCTTTGATATTTATCGTCTTAAACCACTCCAAAATTTCCCCTTCCGTTCCTTCGCAAATATAAACATCTAATTCGTAATTTTTGATTTTATCCAAAACTTCCTTCAATAATGTATCACAATACCTTTTTTCACCATTGAGTTCAATGTGATATTTGTGGTCAAGAAAACGACAAATTGACAATGTTCGCTGTTGCCCGTCCAGCACTTCAAAATTATTGCTATTTTTTACCCAATACATCAAATTGAGCGGATGCTCTTTTAAAATTGTGCCTATTACTGCTCGCTCGTTTTCTGGATTGTAAATAAACTCACGCTGGTAAATTGGGCGAATATCCAATTTTCCGCCGTAGCCAACAACACCGTCCCAATTTTTGTCTTGATAGCCATCAAAGACATCTTGCACTTTTATTTTTTGGTGTATTGTTTTCATAATTTATTTTTTGTTATTTTTTTGATTAAGATACGACCATATTTTAATTTTCCATTTAGATAAGGCCCGTCTTTCCCAATTTTGCTTGGTATACCAGCTAGTCCTCGTATGTTTCCAGCGATCAATCCTACAATCTCGAATTGTTCTGGATTATAATTGTCAATAAAACTTATCGGCACGCCCATCACACCATCATAATCCATTGGTATATCTTTAAGTCTTGAAACTTCGATCGCATCGTAATTATCATATTTTGGATAATCTTTTTTATTGCTTTTATATGTTGCATACAAAATCAATTTTTCGCCTCGTTTTTTAACATCTAAATTGGTATACCAGCCAACATTGCCAAATTTTTTGAAAGTCCCGTCTGGTTGTCCAAATTCTTTTACTCTTGTATAACCACACCAAACTTTATTTCCTTTGATTAGTTTAAAAATATCTTTGTAAGTTCGGCAATTGTCATTACCAATTATCAAAAATTTTTTGTTGTATTGAATCAGTTGAGACACATATTCTCGAAACAACGAAAATGGTGGATTGGTAATGACAATGTCTGCTTCTTTCAAAAATTCAATACATTCTGGTGAACGAAAATCTCCATCTCCTTTTAAATTTATTTTAACGGGCTTCTTGTCGTTTTTATTTTTTGCTGTTATTTCTAATCTATAACCACTTCGCCTTACTGGGTCTACAGACAAAAACAGGTTTGATTTTTGATAACGGGTACAAATTAATTTTTTAATACCTAAATAATCAAAATTCAACTTGAAAAAATCGGTAAAAGCGCTTTCGGCCGGGTCGTCACAATTACAATAAATCACCTTGTTTTTCAACTGATCTTTGTAGAAATTTAACTCTGCCTGAATGTCATCAAAATGAGTATAAAACTCGTCATTTTTGACATCTTTTGCCTTACCCAAGCTTTTATTTGAAGATTTATTTTTCTTTAACTTAATTTCTTTTTTCATAGGCATCTTTTTCTATGAGATGCCCAAAAACAAAATAGGCACCCCAATACATAGGGTGCTGACAGTCAAAATAGCCGAAGCCATCTATCGTGTTTTCCTATGATTGGAATGCCAATTATGGACGCGATAGATGACCAAGAAATTTTGGTTTGAAATGACTTTAACTATATTAACTGTCAGCACTTTAAGTATAGCAAATTATTCAAAATAGGCCAAAAATGCTAAAATGCAGAAATAAACGCCATGATTACTGATATAAGAGATGCACTTAAATATCGCTATGATGCTTTCATAACAAGAGAGACCCCTTGGGCTTTTTTTGTCGGGCTTTCTGACTATATCGAATATATGCTTGAAATTCCACAATTCTCATGGACTGTCGGATTTGAATTTGCAAAGCGAGATACCGAATATAAAATACTAAGTTTATACGAAGAAACTGCCTTCTCTGAGATGGAAAAGGCCAAAGAAAAACTTCTTAATATAATAAAAAAGAGAAAAATAAATGTTGAAAATTTTTCTCGCGAGCAATCTTTTCCTCTCTCCGTTCGATCTACAAGCTCTCCCAACATTCTCCAATACCTGGAAATGTTTTATAACGGCGATATACAATTGGGCGGTTTTCGTTCAGATAACCTGAATCATTTTCTTTTTGACATAGCGGCTAATATTCTTAAGCTCGGATATGAGGAAGACCTTAAAGAATTTATCGTCACTGACGACAAATACGGAGAATATTACGGAAAAATAAACGACGAAGGTGGAATTTTGCGTATAAAAAATAATTCCAGAGGAAATTTCATATTTTCAAAAACATGGCCGCTTCGTTTTGAACAAGCCAGGAAAGTTGAGACCCAGCGAAAAATCGAGCCGTGGGGAGCCTTCGAAGAACTAATAAAAATCTGGCACGCCAGGCGAGAATTTTTGAAAGGTGCTAATTTTCGACAGATTATTGAGGACTGCAAAAATGACAAAAAATGTCGGCTGGCGGGCCAGGATGCAATAGATGTTGTTTATCTCGCAAGCGATATAAAGTTAATTTCGCAAAATCATAGGATTACAGCATCTCAACTTGAGCATTTTCGCATTGAGGATCTGAAACCGGCGGTGACGCGTGTAAACATAATTCTCACTCAGAAAACTCTTGAAGATGTGTACAATGAGCAGACAAAATCCAAGGCGGTAAAAAGGGTATTTCAAGCTATGAAACAGGAATTATTAATCAAACGCGTTGATGCCCTAGAAGAACAACAGTTAAATTATACAGAAATTCCGGTTGCAAATTATATTGCACAAAAAAATGATCTTCCATTAAAAGAAAAAAATAAAAAAATTAAATTTGTTTATTCCATTGATTTTTTTGAGGAAAATCGAGCATTTGTTCTAAATAATCAATATGTTTTCAGCAGCCCGCGTTTTATGGGAGAGAACCACATGTTTGCAGAATATGTGTCTCGAAATCCAAACAAAGGACTTTCTAGAGGAAATATCGAGAATGAAACTAAAACTAAATTTCATAAAAGTTTCCACCAAATTATAAATGATCTCGGCTTTGAAGGAGAGTTGCGAAAGATGTTTTTTCCAGATGTTTCAAAAGACGGCGTCTTTTTCCGTAACCACATATCAGAAGAAGAACTTGAAAATATGGAAATAAATAAGAAAAAATTGACAAAAAACCTTAAGAATTTAAAGAAAATCACATCAAGAAAGCGTAAGAAATAACAAGAAACAAAAGGAGAGATGGGGAAATGACAAGACAGTAGAGATTTTGTCAAGAGAGTGTGGGATGATCAAAATAAGCCCGCACTTTTTTATTTTCAGTTTTGAACGCCATAAACCTACACAAGCCGATTCTTTGCTTGGCCTGTCTGTTCATGGCGTTCAGACGGACTAAGCAAAGAGCCGGCTTGCACTATGTTACCAAAGCAGGCCATAGAAGAATATAAGGAATTATACAAAAAGCGTTTCGGCGTTATTTTAAGCGACGCTGAGGCGTCCTTCCGTGCCAACAATTTGGTCAATTTATATCGTGCTGTTTTAGGGTCGGAATCTTCAGAAATTAAACGAACGGATAAGAATAATTATCCTGTCACCGGCTATGACAAAAATTAACCGCCAAAAAGTCGCTAAACATATGAGCTACACTATCAAAGAATTGCCAGAACTTTTAAGCGTAACCGAAAAAACTGTCGGGCGATGGATTGACGGAGGATTAAAAACCCTGCCAGGCGGCAAAAAACCGATTTTAATATTGGGTTCCGATTTGAAAGAATTTTTAAGGGACAAGGATTTGAAAGAGAAAGTAAAGCTGAAACGCAGTGAGTTTTATTGTTTTCATTGCAAGGCGGCGAGAAGGGCAAAACGCGGGTCGACCAAGAGATTAAAAAATAAAAAAACAGGGCTTTGCTGTGTCTGTAACGGAAAAATGTGCAGGATATTTGAACCCTACCAAAAGGACTATCAGGTATCGCTCTTTCCTACTTAAATGTCCATTATCAGTAAGAAACGAATGTATCGCTACTACGACAAAAATAAGCGAAAAAATGAAGCTAAAAATTTACCATTGTCGCATATTATAAATTAACCCTAACAACACCATGGAAACATCAAACGAAGAGAAAACTACTTTGGAAATGCATACGAGGAATGTGCCATTGCTCATGTCTGCCCTCGAACTCAAAATTAAAAATCTGAAGAAAATCCAAAAAAACTGCGTCAAGGAGAGGCAGTTTTCAGCGGCCCATAGTGTGCAATATGACATCAATCTTCTTGAGGGGCTCCTGAAACGCTTGATACCCTTGAAGCCTGTTCCTTTGCCATTGAAATAGCACAGTTTTCTTTTCCCGTTTGAATATATGTTTCCATTATAAATCTAACTTATATATTTTTATGACAAAATCAATAACCAAAACACCTTACCAAAACGAGCAAATTAAAAGAAGTTTCTATGAATATCTGCGAGGCCATGACGGATTTACCGAGAGCTCAATACGAACCTGTGCCGAGGCGATTTCCCAGTGGGAGACATTCTCGAATCATGACGACTTTATCAATTTTGACAAATCAAAAGCTGTTGCTTTCCGGGAGTGGCTGCAGGTCCGGGGAACAAAAACTGAATCCGGCAAGCTAGGCCTGTGCACTCAATACGGATACCTTCGCCGAATAAGAAAGTTTTTCTACTGGCTTTCCGAGCAGCCGGGCTATAAAAACAAGGTGCTGAAAACCGAAGTTGACTGGCTGCGTCTTTCCAAAGTAGATGCCCGAGTCGCCCGACAGGGAACGACAAGAAAAATGCCGACATTTGAAGAAGTTAAAAAAATCATTCAAAGTATCGAGGATAAAACTGAAATAGACCTGCGAGACCGAGCCCTTATTTCCTTTGCCCTTATTACAGGTGCACGCATCTCCGCCATAGTGTCTTTGAAAATGAAGAGTTTTGATAAAAAGGAAAACCGCATAGACCAGAATCCGAAGGATGGAGTGAAGACAAAAAACTCAAAGCAAATATTTACCACTTTCTTTCCCATAGATTGGGTTGAGCCGGAGCAATACTTTGTGGACTGGTATGAGCATCTTGAATCGAAAGGATTCCAACCCAATGATCCAATTTTTCCTTCGACCTTGGGTTCGTTTTCCGATAAAAATAACTATAGCAAGGAGATGGTTGGCAAAAATGTCTGGAGCGGAGCCGGTGCGGCACGGAAGATTTTTGAGAAACGATGTCTTAACGCTGGGGTGCCCTATTTTCATCCCCATTCATTCCGGCATGTGATCGTGAGTATTTTAAGCGAAAAGAGACTCACAGAAAAGGACAAAAAAGCAATCAGCCTGAATCTCGGCCATGAGAATGTCGGCACAACTTTCGGTTCAGCTGGCTATGGCAATATGACGACCGAAGAAGCGATTAGCACCGTAAAAGATTTAAAAAATTTGCAGAATAATCCGGGTCCTAACGCTATGACGGAAGAGGAAATGCTGGCCATTAAGAGTATTGCTAAAAGAATCGGCTAGATGCTTGCTATGTAAAGAATAGTAAAGTATAATAGATATTATGAGCAAACGAGAATTTTACACAGCCAAAGAGTTAGCGGAGAAATTGAGAGTGAACATCATGACTATTTATCGGTATATAGGGGCAAAAAAACTCAAAGCATACAAAATCGGCAAGGAATTTAGAATTGGCAAAAAAGAATTTGACAGCTTCCTAAACAAGGCAAAAACCAATGGAAAATAAAATAGAACAAAAAATAGAATACAGTGCTTATCATCGAAAATCTACGGAATCCGAGGACCGCCAAATTCTTTCTATTGATTCTCAAATTGATAAATCTACTGAGATTGCCAGATCGCTTGGTGTAAAAATAAAAGAAGAAAATATTTTTACTGAATCAAAGTCAGCCAAGATTACCAATAACAGACCTGAATTTAAAAAAATGATTGACCTTATCGAGAAAGGAAAAATTTCAGGTATTATTGTTTGGCACGCTGATCGTCTTTCCCGTAACGCCATAGATTCAGCGATTCTCATTGACCTGATGGATCGAGAAAAACTGATAGAAATAGTTACTCCCGCTCAAACATTCAGAAATACGCCTATAGATAAATTTATGTTTATGCTTTCTTGCACTCAAGCAAAAATGGAAAATGATAAAAAAGGAATTGATGTAAAGCGTGGAATGTCCAAAGCTGCCAGTATGGGAAATTTCCCTGGCGTTGCTCCAATTGGATACCTGAATGACAAGTATTTGCCGAAGGGTCAAAAACATACCAGCAAAGACCCGGAGCGTTTCGAGATAGTTCGCAAGATGTGGGAACTAATGCTGACTGGAACAACTACAGCACTTCATGTGTATGAAGTTGCCACGAATGAATGGGGACTACGAAGCTTGAAAGGAAAGAAATTATCTAGGAACAATATTTACTGGATTTTCAGGAATCCATTTTATGCCGGTAGATTTGAATATCCGAGGAAGAGTGGCAATTGGCATGATGGAACATATGAACCAATGATTACCTGGGAAGAATATGATCGGGTCCAAGTGATACTAGGGAAAAAAGGCAATCCGCGTCCCAAGAGTCACATCTTCGAATTTACCGGCATGATGCGATGTGGCGAGTGTGGAGGAATGATTACCGCTGAATTGAAAATAAAACGACAGAAGTGTGGCAAGGTGCATACTTATGTCTATTATCACTGCACTAAGCGGATAAATCATAATTGTTCCCAGGGCGTGATAGAAGTGGACGAACTTAAAAAACAAATTTCCAAAGAAATTCTGAGCATAGAAATACCCCCGGAATTTCACAGTTTTGGCATGAAGTGGTTTCGAAATGAAAATGAAAAGGAGGCTAACAGCCAAAAAGTTGTGTTGGGAGCTAACCAGAAGGCCTACAACAATGCTGTAGAAAAATTAAGCAAACTTATAGATATGCGAGCAGCCGGGGAAATACAGCAAGAAGATTTCACTAAGAAGCAGGCACAGTATCTTACTGAAAAAAATGATTGTAAAAAAAGTCTGGATCGCACAGATAATCGGATTGACCAATGGAATAAAACTAGCGATGAGATGCTTACTTTCATTGAATGTGCGTTAGAACGCTTTAAAAACGGAACACTTCAGACAAAACGCAGCATACTTTCTGCTCTCGGTTCGAACCTCATCATAAAAGACAAAATACTTAATATTGACATGGAAAAATCGCTTTTTCCGATGAAAAAAATCTCAATTGAGGTGAAGGTGATAAAAGAACGGTTCGAACCGATAAATACTGTTGAAAAACAAAAGGAATTTGAGCAAATGTGTGCTCTCAGTACGACGATGTCCGCTCGGTAGGAATCGAACCTACGACCATCTCCTTAAAAGGGAGCTGCTCTACCGACTGAGCTACGAGCGGATATTCGGATTTAAACTAAACCATATTATATATATTCAGTTGTGAATGCTATAACTGAACTATTAGCGGTTATATATTCAAAAGTACCATATTTTATAACAAAAATCAACAAATTTACATATTTCTGATATAATCCATTTATGAATTTTAACCCTGAATCACCAAAACCTAATACCCTAAAAAATGAACATTTAGACCCGAAATTTAAACCAATAATAGGCGGTATTTATGATCGTAATAATTTAGACAAAGAAACTCTAGATTTTTTGAATGATTTTAAAAAAAATGCTGATTTCGTTGATTTCAAATACAAAAAAAATGATTTAGATAAAAATAATATGCATGGATTAGGAGATTTAAAGTATGTAATTTCTTCGTGTAATGAAAATAAAAAATATTCTCTATCTTATTTAGATTGTACAGGTTTGATCGTATCTGGAATAGATAAAGTTACGGGGAAAAATATATCTATTATGAGTCACCAAAACCCTGAATCTTTTTTAAAGAATGCAGAAGTGAGAACGAACTTAAAAAATGATATTAATAGAAGTCTTGATGAGTTGATATCTCGATCAATACCAGGGTCTATTGATGCTGTGTTGATTGGAGGACAAAAAGAAAGTCTCTCATACAATGTACCAGAAGAAAACTTCAGATATGGCTTTGATAGTATTGATGAATATATGAAAGGCCCATATGATGATTATATTAAATCAGTAAAGTTTATAGGTAATACTATTTATCAAAAATTAGGTTTTTCTCCTGTTGTTATGACCGGACCTAACGATAATTTTAGAACAAAAGAACATGCATTAGATATCTATTTTGATAATGATAATCGTAGACTATATATGTTGAGACCAGAACAAGACAAGAGTGTTAAAAATGAACCATATATTGCATCTGAAGCTGAAGATCAAATTGAAAGAATTAAAAATGTTAAATAAAATTGAAAATAAATATTCAAATATTTTAATCCTTCCAGATATACGCTCGGCTATTAATGTCGGAGCTATTTTCCGCACAGCAGATGCTGTAGGCATAGATAAGATATATCTAGTAGGGTGGACACCTAGGCCCACAGACCAATTTGGGCGTGTACAGAAAGACATAGGGAAGAGTGCTCTAGGAGCAGAAACATGGATTCCTTGGGAGTATAAAGAAAAATTACTTCCTATGATTGTGAGTTTAAAAGGCGAAGGTTATGAAGTTGTAGCTCTCGAGCAAAGTATTGACTCAATTGATTATCGTAAATATAAAAAACCAAATAAATTAGCTTTTATATTGGGTCCAGAAGTTACTGGCTTAGATAAAAAAATACTTAAAAAATGCGATAAAATAGTAGAGATACCTATGTATGGCAAAAAAGAATCACTCAATGTTTCTGTTGCTGCAGGTGTAGCTTTATTTAGAATTTTAAGATAAATTATTGAACCGTAGCACTCTGTCCTTTGATGAAGGGTTTATCAGCGTTTTCAGATTGGGGTTTTCCCATTAAAAGCCATAATACAAAAATAGCAACAACAAATAATATAACTTCAAGGCCAAAACTCATTTCTCCTCCACTGTGTTTTTTATGAGAAGGTTTTTTTTCTTCTTTTTTCTTATCATCTTTCTTTTTTTCTTCTTTTTTGTCAGCCATATTTTTTAATTAATATTAGTTAAATAATTTTTGATGTGTATTACAAAAATGAGCACTGCGTCCATCTAACACTTTTCGTATTATAACACCAGAACAGCCTTTCTTACTACAAGCCTGTTTATTTTTACGATAAACATTATGATGATTTTGAAAATCTCCTCTAGCTCCATTTATATTTCTATAGTCAGACATTGAATCTCCTCCTAAATCTATCCCTTTATTTAAGATTTTTTTCATTGATTTAAAAAGAACTTTTAGGTTTTTTTCTGGGGTTTTAGCTGGTTTTGATTCTGGGTTTATAGAAGAAAGCCATAGCATCTCATCTGAGTATATATTTCCAATACCTGCGATAATGGATTGATCCATCAAGACAGTTTTTATATTTTTATTTGGTTTTAATAGTAATTGATTTTTGAATTTTTCAAAATCAAAATTATTTTCTAATGGTTCAAACCCTAGATTATTTAAATGAATTGTTTTATGAGCAGTTTCCGTATTTATCATTGTTATTTTTCCAAATTTTCGAGAATCACAAAATACCATAGCAAGACCATTGGAAAGAAGGAAGACAGCATGGATAAATCTATTATAAGGATCATGAAGTTCTTTTCTTTCATTTTTATCTGGAGCCCATTTATTTTCTTTTTTATTAAAAATATATTTTCCAACGATAATATGACCAGTCATTTTAAGGTGTATAAGTATGGTTTTCTTATTTGATAAATTAATTAGTATATTTTTTGCTCTTCTTTCAATATTTAATATTTTTACATCTTTAATCTCTTTTTTAAATTTTTTGAAAAAGGCATTATCTTTAATAGTATCTTTAAACTGCTTTATTGGATTGTCTTTATTTAAGTCAGTCCAGACATCTATAAAAGAAAGCCCCTTAAGAGCAATCTTTAATCCATTTACTGTTGTTGTCACTTCTGGTAATTCAGGCATAAACTAATGATTATTTAGAATTCGTAGAGCTTCTTTAATACGAGCATTTGTTCCTTCTGTGGATGATGGTATTTGTTTAAGGGCATCACGAGCCTCATTTTGAGAGTATCCTAGAGATTTAAGAGCTTCCAATAGATCTCCTTCTTCTCGAAGTGTGTTTGATGTTTCTCCACTTTCTTTATAATTTTGAAGTTTATCACGGAGCTCGATTATTATTTTTTCAGCTGTTTTTTTACCGATTCCGGAAACCTTATTTAGGTAGCCAACATCTCCGGTCGCTATAGCTTTTTTTATCGTATTAATAGGAGCAAGGGCTATAATACCCAACGCAGATCTAGGTCCTATACCGGATACATCAAGCAGAAGTTCAAAGAAAGATAATTCTTCTGCATTCTGAAATCCAAATAAATCTATAGAATTTTCTCTAACGGCAGTATATATGAACAGAGAAATACTATCTTTATCTTTACATATCGATATAGTTTCTGGGATAACAGAAACTTTATATCCTACACCACCAGTATTTAAAATGATAAATTTATCTGTAGTATATATAATTTTTCCTTCTAAATAAGCAATCATAATTTTATTATACTAGATATATATAATTTTGTAATGCATGTTTACATTTATAGTTTTTTCTGTTAATATGCTGTTATTCGATTTTATCCCCGGATAGGGATTCCTCTTTGAGGGGCTGGTGTCTCGGCTTAATTTGAATAAAAAATAAATTAGTCTTTAGTAATAAATAATATATAAAATATGCCAATTACAAAATCAGCAAAAAAAGCTCTAAGAGGCTCTCTTGTTAAAAAAGCGATGAATGATCGTAACAAGAAGGCTATAAAGGAAACTATTAAAAATATTGAAAAGTTAGTAAAAGAAAAGAAAAAGAGTGAAGCTAAAAAGCTTGTACCCAAAGCTTATAGTGCAATAGATAAGGCTTGCAAAAGAGGTGTTCTTAAAAAGAATACAGCATCTCGCAGAAAAGCTTTAGTTTCTAGAATGACAAAATAATTAAAATGTCCTCATTATAAATGAGGACATTTTAATTTATATGAGTATAATGTAATTATGAAAAATATTTATTTCTTTTATGGCACTGAATGTCCACATTGTATCGATATGGAGAAGTTGGTAGACCAGCTTATCCTAGAGGGTTTTGATATTAAAAAGACAGAGGTTTGGCATAATACAGAGAATGAAAATCTTATGGTAAGTCTCGATAAAGGGGAAGATATGTGTGGGGGAGTACCTTTCTTTTTTAATGAAAATAGTGGTAAAAGTATTTGTGGAGAAGTAGGTTATAAAGAGTTAAAAAATTGGGCTAGTAATAAATAAAATAAAAAATCTCAGACAAATGTCTGAGATTTTTTATTTTATTTATTGTTTAGGAGCAGGTGCTACTGGAGTTGTTGGTGTTGAAGGAGTAACAGCGTCCTTTTTAACTTCAACTGTTACACTTCCAGAACCTTGCTGTAGATTATTGTAACGATTTCCATAATCCCAATTCATCATATTTCTTCCCCCAAAGCGATATTCTCCTCTTCTTTCAGACTTCATTTCACCCCATTGTGTACCCAAACAAAATACTACAATCAAAACAATGATCATTATGATTTTTCTCATCATGCGACACTTTTTCCAGTTATGACAACAATTCATCATTCCATGTTCGCATTTAACCCCATCTTTATTTTCACAACAACCAACTTTCTTTTCTTCATTTTCCATAATATTTTATATTTAACTATTTATAATAAACCCGACTATTAGGGGTATTATAGCATAAATAAAGAATAGTAAAATTTGCTTGCAGATATGCATTTATTAGTGTAAATTAGATTCGTAAGAGATTGGTCTCGTCGTTCAATGGATAGGACGTAACTTTGCGGAAGTTATGATGCAGGTTCGATTCCTGCCGGGACCACAATAGAAAAAGCCTCACTTGTTGAGGCTTTTTCTATTGTGGTTATTAAAATCCTAACTTCTCCATAAAAATCATAGATTTAGATTCTTCAAGTTCTTTGCTTTTTGTAACCTTTAGAAGTGATTCTCTAACTTGGTCTACTTTATCTATTGGTAGTGGAATCGTATAAATTGGTAAAAGATATTTATCTATTTCTATTAAAAGCAAGGCCTCACCTTTTTCTTTTTTTATATTAAAAAATTTTATTTTTTTCCAATCATATTTATCCCTTCCAAGGGTGAGACCTTCAGTCTCTATTGAAAAATTAATATCTTCGGGTGGACGAATTGAAAAGAGAATAAGACAAGCTCCAGATACAAAAATAAAAACAGAAAATAAATAGTTTTTAAGACATAAAGCGATAATACAAGAGACGAAGGCTACTAATCCTATTGTCCAGATAAAGTCTACACTTTTTTCTTTATGTTTATATTCTGGAGCAGACCATTCTATTTTATCTATTATTATTTCTTCCATAAGTTTATTATACTACATTTTTTTAAATTGTAATCTCTATTTACTATTCTTTGATAAAGATGCGACTGCTTTATATACAGCCTTACCAGCATTTTTGTCAAACATACTTGGAATTATATTTTCTCTCGTTGGTTTTTTAACAGTATTAGCTAAGGCTATACCAATAGTTATAAAAACTTTATTGTCGAATTGAGGAATATTAAAATCAAGCATCGCCTTGAAAGCATTAGGGAAGACGAGGGAATTATTAATTTGATTTGGAAAATCAGATCTTCCAGTCGCTACGATAAATGCTCCTGCTTTGTGCGCTTCGCTCGGCATTATTTCAGGAGTTGGATTTGCTAATGTAAAAATTATTGGTTTTGGTCCCATTGATTTTATCATTTCCTCTGTTACGGTTTTTGGTTTTGATAGTCCGATAAATATATCAGTATCTATTAAAGCATCAGACAATTCTCCTGCTTCAGCCTTAGCTGTACTTGCAAAGATAAGCTCAGTTTTTTCTTTATTCATGTCTTTTCTTCCTTTATGTATGATACCTTTACTATCGCAGAATATTATATTTTTAAGCCCGTATGACAGAATAAGTCTTCCTGTTGCTACTCCAGCAGCTCCAACTCCGGCGATAACAACTTTAACTTTTTCTTTTTTTAATTTAGCTAGTTTCAGAGAATTAATTATAGCAGCAAGAGTTACAGTCGCCGCTCCCCATTGATCATCATGCATGACAGGTATATTTAATTCTTTACGAAGCCTTTCTTCTATTTCAAAACATCTTGGAGCTGATATATCCTCTAAATTAATTCCTCCAAATACTGGAGCAATTTGTTTTACAGCTTTTATTATCTCTTCTGTATCTTGCGTATCTAGACAAATAGGGAAGGCATCAACTCCTCCAAAGTTTTTAAAGATAGCAGCCTTTCCTTCCATGACTGGTATTGCTGCTAATGGACCTAAGTTGCCTAGTCCCAATATTGCTGAACCGTCTGAAACAATAGCCACCGTATTTTTCTTTATTGTATATTCACGAGCAAGTTTTGGATTTAGAGCTATCGCTTCGCATACGCCTGCTACTCCTGGAGTGTAAGCTAAAGATAAATCTTTTTTATTTTTTAGTGAGACTTTACTTTTAACCTCCAGCTTTCCCCCGTATTTTTTATGTAATTTAATTGATTCTATATATGTTTTATTAATCATTCTTCTATTATAGCAAAAAAGGCCAAAAAGTAATTAAAAATAAAATAACCCTACAGAGGGTTATTTTACTGATTTTTTTATTTTTTCTGATAAAATTTTTAATTTCTTGAAGTCTGCCATTGGTCCTCCAGCTGATGATATATATCCTTCATATTTATCAAACCAAAAATCTTTTTTATTTAAGGCTTGTTCCCAAACTCCCTTTTTTAGCTTAGCTGTTCCATGCATTGGTACTAATTTTACGTGAGCATGATCTATACCCATACCTTCCATAACTACCCCTACACGTCCTACATCCTTATAGTAGTTTTCTAACACAGCTGCAACTTTCTTAGATGCAATAATTAACTTACTTAAGTTATTATCTGGCATTTTCATTATATCGCTACCAAAATGTTTTTTTGGTATTACACAAGAGAATCCAGGGGTATTCGGGTCTATAGAAAGGAATGCCAAATAATTTTTATCTTCCCAAAAAGTATAAGAGGGGATATTGCCTTTTACTATTTCACAGAAGATACATTTGTTATCTTTAGTTTTTGATTCATAGTGAGCCATAAGGATATTATAACAAAAATAACCTCAATGAGGTATCTTTGATTAAGATAGTGATTATTTCCAATGCGGAGAGAGCGAGATTCGAACTCGCGGACCGCGTAAACGGTCTCTTGTTTTCAAGACAAGTGCCTTCAACCTCTCAGCCATCTCTCCGCATTAGAAACAAACTTTTGAAAGAATTAACTCTGAGCATAACATTATTTTGTTTATTTTTCAAGGTTATTATTTAGTTGGCTGTTTTTCAAGAGATGTTCCTCATAATGACAATTTGGGCAAATAATTTCTAGATTTTCAACTCGGTTGTCGATTCTTTTTCTGTTTTTATGGTGAACTTGAAGTATCTCATATTTATCATAACCACAACGTTCACATTTCTTACCTCTTTCATCAAATAATCTTAATTTTATTATTCGAAATGTTCTTGCTATATCTTTTGGTCTTCCAATTTTGTATTTTATCCCCACTCTGTATTTATTTGAACAACTTCTGCTACAAGTTTTTTTATTTAAGCTTGCTAAGATTAATTTTCCACAAATTACGCAAGGAGATTCTTTTCTAGAAGAAAGACCATAACATTGGATACTACAAAAGACCCTTCCTTGATTTTTTTCAATTTCAGCGGGTCTTCTGTAAATAGGAGACTTACAAGTAATACATTTTATATTAGGGTTTCTTTTATAGTCCTCAGCCACTAATCCAGTATACCACAAACTTCATGTTTAAGGTGGTATTAATTAAAGTAGCAAGGACTGTCCTTGTTATTTTGGTCCTTATTACTTTTTAATCTCATTTTTGATACCTGTTAGGGATAGAGAACTTTTGATATAATGAAATATATGAAAGATTTAAAAACCAAACTCAATGAATTTAAGCAAATAGTAATAGAAAATTGTAAAAATGATAATTTTGAATATAGAGAATGGTTTATTTCTGACCATCTTGAAATTGTTGAAAAAATTTCTATGGAGATATGTGATATCTATACAAAAGCAGATAGAGATATCGTTTTTGCTTTAGTGTGGTTTCATGATTTCGGTAAACCGATAGATCAGAAAAATGAAAGTGAGATAACAAAAGAAAAAGGTATTGAGTCTATGAAATTGATAGGCTTAGATGATATTTTTATAAATAAAGTTTATGAATATTGGATTAGAATGGAAATGAAAAATGAAATAGATATATCTAAAGAACCAATTGAAGTTCAGATAGTTAGCACAGCAGATGGGGCATCTCATTTTGTAGGCAAATTCTATTCCACTTATTTTATGGATGATAGAAAGGAAAATATTAAAAATTTAGAGGAAAGAATTAGTAAAAAAATAAAGCAAGATTGGGAAAGAAAAATAGTAATACCTGAAGTTATAAAAGCATTTAAAGATAGATATCTACGAGCATTAGAAATATCGGGTCATTATCCTGATGAATATATTTTATAATTAATCCTTATTTTCAAATAATTTTGTTCCAACAGCGACCACATACTGCCCGCCAATATATTAAAAAATCCAGCTAGAAGCTGGATTTTTTAATGTTTATTATAATTTTGTTTTGAAAGCTTTAAAAAAATCACGAGGAGTTCTTTTTGCTATGTAGAATATGTAAAATATATCTAATAAAGCAAATGTATTCAAAACCAAAATCGCTATAAACCACCTTTTGTGATTATTACGAGATGCTGTCCATAGGGCATAGCCCTTCCAAGGAAGAACCCATAACATTAATAATATTAATATCAAACCAGGACTTTGAATTACTTTTTCCATAATTTAATTCTAACAAAAATAACATTTTATCGCAATTATGATAAGCTATAAATATGAGATATTTAGGTATAGATTACGGTTCAAAAAGGGTGGGAGTAGCTATTTCAGATGAAGATGGAAGTCTGGCTTTCCCTTATAAAATAATTCCAAATGATATGGAACTAATAGATAATATCCATAATATATGTGGAATAGAAGAAGTATCTGCTATCGTACTAGGAGAGTCCCATGATCTTTCTGGTCAGCCAAATAAAATAATGGGTAGTATCGAAGAGTTTAAAAGAAATATTGAAGCAGAATTAGACTTACCAGTTTATTTTCAAAAAGAATTTATGACCTCTGTTTTTGCAAGAGGGAATGATAGTAAAAAAGAGAATGATGCTAGAAAAATAAAAAAAGGTAAAGAAGTTAAAATAGATGATTCTGCAGCAGCAATAATATTACAAAGGTATTTAGATAAGAAAAATAATTAAAATTTACTAATTAAAAACCTATGGAGCATAAAAAAGAGAATAAAAATTGCCAAAATTGTAAGAAAGAGTTTTTTATTGAACCGGAGGATTTTTTGTTTTACGAGAAAATGCAAGTTCCAGCTCCAACATTTTGTCCTGAGTGTAGATTAATAAGACGTCTTATAATGAGAAATGAAAGAACACTTTATAGAAGAAAGTGTGATATGTGTAATAACGATAAAATATTGGTATATCCACAAGATAGTAAATTCAAAGTTTATTGCAGAGAGTGTTTTAATAGTGATAATTGGGACGCAATTGATTATACTGAGAATTTAGATCTAGAGAAAAATTTTTTCAGCCAATATATATCTTTATATAATTCTGTTCCAAGAGTAGGTATTATCAAACAAGGATTTAGTATAGATAGTGAATATACTAATAGAGCTACTGATTTGAAAAATTGTTATTTAATTTTTGCGTCCGCTTATTCTGAGAATTGTCTTTATAGTATGTTTATCTGGGAAGCAAAAGATTCTTCGGATTGCTTTAGCGTTGAAAAGTCAGAAAGATGTTTTAGCTGTATAGATTGTTATGTTTGTAATAATATAAAATACTCGAAAGATTGTAATAGTTGTATCGATTCTCTTTTTTTGAAAAACTGTAGAAATTGTCAGAATTGTTTTTGCTGTGTAAATTTAAGGAATAAAAATTATTGTATATTCAATGAACAATATACAAAAGAAGAGTATATAAAAAAGGTAAACAGTTTTAATCTAGCTAATTCAGACGAAATAAAGAATATGAATGAAACTTTCAACAATTTTTCATATAATTTTCCTAATTTATACATGGAGTCGTATCACTCAGATGATGTTTCTGGAAATTGGATTAATAATTCTAAAAATACCAAAGACTCATTCACTTGTAATAATATCGAGAATGGTAAATATTTATTTAATATTAAAGAATCAAAAGATGTAATGGACTACACTTACTGGGGGAAGGGTAGTGAACTTATGTATGAATGTAATAGTGTGGGTATCCAATGTTCAAACATAAAGTTTTCAAGCGAATCATGGGGTAATTTGATGAATTCAGAATATTGCCACAACTGCTTTTCTTCGTCAAATTTATTTGGTTGTGTTGGTTTGAAAAATAAACAATATTGTATTTTAAATAAACAATATACAAAAGAAGAATATCAAGAACTCGTACCTAGGATAAAACAGCAAATGATAGATAAGCCTTTTGTAGATAACGTTGGGAGAATTATAAAGTATGGAGAATTCTTTCCAAGCGATATGACTCCATTTGCTTATAATGAGACTATCGCTCAAGAATATTTTCCAAAAACAAGAGAACAAGCAATTAAAGAAGGATACAGATGGAAAGACATAGATAAGAAAAATCATGTTCCAACAATGATGGGCAATAATTTACCTAAAACGATAAATGAAGTAAATGATGGAATTGTAAATGAAGTAATTGGTTGTATTCATGGTGGCGATTGTAACCACCAATGTACTGTAGCTTTTAAAATGATTTCAGACGAACTACAATTTTATCGTACTCATGATATTCCTCTTCCTGAACTTTGCCCTAATTGTAGGCATTACGATAGACTGTCTAATAGAAATCCGATTAAGTTGTGGAAAAGAAAATGTATGAACGAAGGGTGTCTTAACGAATTTGAAACGACATATTCACCAGATAGAAAAGAGATTGTGTATTGTAAGCAATGTTATCAAAATGTAGTAAACTAATTAAAATTTATGGAATACATATCATACGAAGAATTTAAGAAGATGGATATAAGAGTTGGAACTATCAGAGAAGTAGAGCCAGTACCAGAGACTGATAAGCTTTTACGATGTCAGATAGATTTTAATGAAGTAGATGCTGAAGGAAATTCAAAACTTAGACAAATTATTTCCGGTATTCATGAATACTATCCAGACTACCAAGTATTAATGGGGAAGCAGGTCTTATATATAGTAAATCTAGAGCCAAGAAAAATAAAAGGATTTGAAAGTAATGGGATGCTTATGGCTGTCGATGGTCTAGATGGTAAGCCAGTATTTTTAACCCCAGAAGTAGAAGTAGGAGTTGGGAGTAAAGTAAGATAGTTTTTTATTTATAATTTTATTTTTAGAGACTAATCACTAGTTACTAGAACCTAATAATATGCTTAATCCAATTTTAATAATAAAGACAGTAGGGCTTCTGGGGATAATATTTATCATTTTTTCCGAGACAGGTTTATTCTTCGGTTTCTTTTTTCCGGGTGATTCTTTACTTTTTACTGCAGGTATATTAGCTTCACAACATATTTTTAATATTTATTATCTTTTGATTTTTTGTATTTTGGCGGCAATACTAGGTGATAGTGTAGGATATTGGTCAGGTAAAAAATATGGTAGAAAACTTTTTGAAAGAGATGCTGGCTTTTTTTTAAAAAAACAAAGAATATATGATGCAGAAAAATTTTATGAAAAATATGGTAAATATACGATTATAGTTGCTAGATTTGTTCCTATTATAAGAACCTTTGCTCCGATAGTAGCAGGAATTGGTAATATGCAATATTCGACTTTCATTTCTTACAATATTTTTGGAGGTGTTTTGTGGGTTACTTTGGTTACTTTACTTGGTTACACACTAGGAAATATGATTACAAATCCTGATACTTATATTATACCAATAGCAATACTCATAATTTTTATTTCTTTTATACCGATAGTAACAAAAATAATTAAAGAAAAGATAAAAAAATAAAATGAACTCTTTTATATCATAAAAGAGTAGAGTATAATATTATTATAATGAAGAAGTTATATAATTATTCTTTTCCTACACCTTCATACTTGGCGATGAACTCCTTCGCTGTAGATATATCTGATCAATCTATTAAATATGGTGAGTTGTTGGCCACTCCTTACGGTCTAAGACTTGGAAATTTTGGTAAAGAAAAAATATCACCAGGCATTGTAGTTTCTGGAAAAATAGAAAACAAGGATAATCTAGTAGAAATTTTAAAGAAAATAAAAAATAAAGAAAAACTTAATTTTGTTCGAGTTTCACTTCCCGAAGAACAGATGTATCTTTTCACTTTATCTTTACCTTACGCAAAAGAAGAAGAATTGAGAGACATGATTTTACTTCAGATAGAAGAGCATATACCACTTAAGGCTGTAGATACAGTATTTGAGTTTGATATTATCTCTAGCTCAGAAACTAATGTCCTTGTAGAAGTTTCAGCAATAGCTTCTTCTACTGTTGATGACTATCTATATGTTTTTAAAAAAGCAGGAATAATACCTCTTTCTTTTGAACTTGAAGCTCAAGCTATAGCTCGTGCAGTAGTTCCCATAGAAGATAAGAATCCAATAATGATTGTAGACTTTGGGGATACTCGAACTGGAGTTTCTATTGTTCACGACGGAAAAGTTTTCTTTACGACTACTCTTGATATGGGAGGTATAAATCTAACAAATATGATTGCAAAGAATTTCACTTTATCTTTTGATAAAGCAGAAGAGATGAAAAGATCATACGGGCTAGAAGGCACTTCAAATATTGAAGATATTTTCCCAATTATTTTAAATGATATTTCTGTTTTAAGAGATGAATTAAATAAGCAATATCAATATTGGAAAAGTCATGACAACTGCGGCATCAGCCACGATCAAATAAACCGTATTATATTGTGTGGGGGAGATGCAAATCTTACAGGCCTAGCTGATTATCTAGAGGCAAGTATGAAAATTAAAGTTGTTCATGCTAATGTCTGGGTAAATATTTCTGACATGGATATTTCAGTACCAAATATGTCATTTGAAGAATCACTAGGTTATACAACTGTTCTCGGCTTGGCTCTCGGTAGTTTTTCTTATTTTTCTAACCCAATCGTTAATGTTTTACCGATAGAAGAAAAAAAACTTTTACAAAATGAATACTGGAAGAGATTTTCTGTTATTTTGTTAAATATATTTTCTTTAATAGTTTTTATTTCCATTCTTCTTTTATTGCCTTCATATTTTTATTCTGCAACAAAAGAAAATCTATCAGAGAATAGATTAGACTCTTTCAATTTAGCAAATAAGGATATATCTGATTTAAATTTAGATACAACTATAAAAAATATAAATAAAAAGATTGATTTAATCGCTACTTTTAAACAAGGAAACTCTTTATATGATGATATTTTAGGTCCGATTCTTTCAAATAGACCAGAAGGAATAACTTTTACTCAATTACTTTATAGTCAAAGGAAGGATAAGAGTCTAGCAATAGAAATACATGGTGTGGCGCGTGATAGAATAACCTTACGTAATTTCAAGTCTATTATAGATTCAAATCCACATTTTGCTTCTTCGAGTTTACCTATCAATAATTATCTTGATAAGGCTAATCTAGATTTTAATATAACGGCAGTTTTGAAATAATTTATGAAAAAAAATAAAATCAATTTAATATTAATTACGTCAGTGATTTTTCTTATATTGTTTATAGGGGTATTTATTTATTTTTTAAATGTTATTAGAAACAAAAATAAACATACTTCTGTAGTAATTGCCACTTTAAACAAAAAAATAAAAGATAAAGAAAACATAAATATATTACAAAAAAAAATTAATGAACTTAAGGAAACAGATGAAAAAATCAATAGTTATATAGTCGACACTTCCAGTATAGATACTTTCGTGGGGTCACTAGAAAAAATTGGTGTAGATAATAATGTAAATTTAACTGTTAATGGAGTTGATATACCAAAGAATACAAAAAATATAATTTCTGTCAGATTGAGTATTAAAGGGGATTTCCCAAAAATTATGAATACAATCGCAAGTTTAGAAAATAGCCCCTATTATATGAATATAGTTTCTTCTTATATAAACAAAGGAATGAGTGAGTTTGTTGAGCCATCTAAAACATTAATTGATTCAAATGATAATCAGTGGCAGGCAGATTTAACATTTAGTGTTTTAAGTAAATAAAATATGAATAACTTTTTATTAAAAATTAATAGATTATTAAAATCAATTAAAGATTTTTTTAAGATAAATCCTCATAAGCATTGGATTTTTGTATTGTATACATTTTTCATTTTAGTATCAATTTTGATTATATTTAGCCTTTATCTTTTATATAAAATAAAAGAAGAAAAAGTTTTTCAAGTTGAAATAAATCAAAGTAGTACCCAGTCTTTATTAAAAGAAAGTTTACTTAAGAAAACCACAGATTTACAAGACGAAAAAGCTCAAAAAGTTATAAATCTAATGAATAATCCTCCTGTGTATAAGGATCCTAGTTTATAAGATAAGACTTGAAATTTAATGATAATGTGATAGTATGTATGACATGTGATATTTTATCGGTTGTGGTGACTCGTGAAATACACGATAAATTATCAACAATTAGAAACATGCGCGATTAGCTCAGTTGGTAGAGCAACTCATTTACACTGAGAAGGTCGGGGGTTCAAGTCCCTCATCGCGCACCAGAACAGAACTTAACGGTTTTTGACGAGCCAAGATGTGGGACGCGCGAAGCGCGTCCCACTGATTTCCCCCCATTTTTCCAAACGAATTCGGAGTCCCGCCTTCGGCGGGA